>Ga0207421_10003069_pt1 | contig 20171 bp, 23 predicted proteins | sample SodLakKL_010_SED_4_FD_187542 | JGI IMG/M metagenome (GOLD analysis project Ga0207421, IMG submission 187542) | Alkaline sediment microbial communities from Lake Tanatar, Kulunda Steppe, Russia - 8KL_010_SED (SPAdes) (version 2) | ecosystem: Environmental > Aquatic > Non-marine Saline and... | reverse complement strand
CAAAGCCTCACATCACAAACTATATAACTAGAAATTGAATCTCGCTTTTTATATGTTTAGTGGATGTTCCACTGAGAAGTTAAATGGCGCCCGGAGCAGACTAGCCTTGAGATTGTGGTTATTTGTATTTAGATAACATCTCTCTGTACTTCTCAACATCCCCTTCCTTCGTGTCTGAAATAATCATATCAAGCTCGGACACGAACTTCTTGGCTTCCTTCAATATATCCTCGACTCCTTGTTCCTTGCCAACCTCCATGTAGTATTGGGCGTCCACCCTCTTCTTTTTGTGCTTCCTTATAGGCTCCACCTTCTCTTCACCGATTAGCTGGGAAACGGCTTCTATCGAACAGGAGTGGTTTTCACACTTTACACCGATTCTCTGTAAAAAGGAGTATAGTGCGTAGTATTCGGCATAATACGCTACTACAGTTGTCCAAAGTAAGTCTCCATCCTCGAAGTTCTTTTCAGCTCTCTCCAGCGAGTTTTTCGCCCTTTCGAAGTAGGATTTTGACAACCTTTTGTTCGGTTCGATCATTTTCAGACCGTTCTCTATCCCGAAGCACCAGCTCAGTTTCTCAGACATAATACCGCCACATCGTGTTTACGTAGAATGAATGGTTGTTAAGTAGAACGTGGTTTTCCTCTGTCTCCTTTAAAAGGTCTTCATCCTTCTCCAGTCCTTCAATGAAGCTATCTTCCGATAGCCTTACTTCATGGACTTCCTGTGGAACAAGATGGAACGGCATCTCTTCTTCACTAACTACAAGTAGATCGAGATCAGAACCTTCGTCTGCAGACATCTTTGCAAAGGATCCAAATACTACAACGGGAGCGTTACTTTTCAATGAACTCACGAAGATCTTGAGCCTGGGATAGTTCTCGAGAAATTTTTGAGTCCTGTATACCTCAGCCCGGAGGAGTGAGAACTTAGTCTGAATATTTTCAAAGTTCAGCCGGTAGTATTTATTTTTCCCTTCCTTTTCGCTCCTCAAAATATCCTCGTCTTCCAACCTCGACAGAACGTTCTGGGTGGTCCCCAGCGATAAATCCGAGAGTTTTTTTATCTCCCTCAGGTAAAAGCGATCCCTGTAACCTCCCAGATAAAGATCCAGTATTTCGAGCTCTTTGTTTACTTTTTGATACATATGTATCATTTTTTATACAATATTATTTAAAAGTTACGCACCGATCTCTAACACTAGTTTTTCGTAAACATTACTCCCAAGCATTACTGTCGATATTTACTTCCCAAGAAATGTAGTGCCTAAAAACCGGACTAATCACAACCTTACGAAGGAAAATTGATGGCGCCCGGAGCAGGATTCGAACCTGCGACGACGTGGTGGCTGCCAGTAGGTTAACAGCTTCGCGCTGAAACCAGTCACGCGCTCTACCTATTTCCCGGCGCCGCGAATCGCGAACGCCTCTGAGCTATCCGGGCTCCTGGATGTGTTTGTTCTCTAGAATTTAAATATATAATGCTGCCTTAGAAGCCTGGTGCTCCAAGCTCCTCAAGCTTTGCTGGGAGGTACTCGTCTACAACGTACTCGAATCCGTACCTCATCAAGGCCTGCTGCTCTGACTTCTTTCCTATTTCCTCCCACCTGTCAAGCTCGTTCACGAGCCTTTCGTCGTTGGCGTACCTTGGATCATCCTTAAGCTCGTCTATTCTCTTGAAGTCAACATCCCTCAGTTCGTCAGAACGGAGCTTGTAGTTCTTTATGTCCGAGGCGGTAACACCCAACCACTGAGCGTCCGGCGTCGCAAGCCTTTCGTTGATATGTGCTGACTTCGCGGAACCAGCTATAATAACCATAGCTATGTGTAGTCCCCATGGATCGGAGTCAGTAAAGACGTATGCAGGAATATCCTTTAGTTCGTTTATCCTTTTGATTATCCTTCTCGTAGCTCTTGTTGCCTGACCTCCAAGGTTGACTAAAACAGCGTTGAACTTCTCGTGTGCGTTCTCCTCCATAAGACGGTTGTACATACCGTCGGTTTCTATAGCTATAACTTTGTCCGCATTACATTCTACAATATCGGCTTCACATGTCCTTGGACCTATGGACTGTCCGTCCGCCGAATCCAGGCAGTTCACCTTCATGGTCTCGCCCTTCGGGTTCTTGAATTTGAGGGTTATATCACCGTATATAGAACCCTTGGCCTTTGGATTTATCTTAAGGTCTTCACGAGGCCTCCCGATCATAGCCTCTATATCTTCGACGAGGTCGTCGCTTCTGTCCTGTGTTTTAAACTTCAGCTTGTCGCCCCAGGACTCCGAGATGTAGTAGAGCTCTCTCTTCGTTACATGTCTTTCAGAACCCATAAGCTCGCTCTTGCAGAAGCTCGCGACTTTGAGCATCTGTGCAAGCCTTTTAACATGCCTTATGTTTCCAGCGTCCCTGTTTGTCTTCTTCTCACCCAGAACGTAACATTTCGCATTATCGTCGTAGACTATGTTTGAAGTTGTCCTGGAAGGTATCTGAACCGAGGGTACCTGGTCGTTTCTGACCTTCTGGATTATGGTTTCTCCTATCTCAGTCAGCCTTTCGGAAATTTCTTCATCACTCATCTTCTTCACCTTCCTCAACCTTTTCTACAAGTTCTTCATCTATAACTCTTTGCATTATTGGATCTATTGATAGGTCCTCGCCTTCACCTGTGAGTTCCACTGCATTTTCAAGGACAAGCGGCATATAGTTACTGAATATCTTCTTCCTCCTCTTCTCCTTCTTACCCTTCTGCTTCTTTGATAGATGTCGTTTCAGGTCTCTTGCGCACTCCTGTAGACCGAGTTTTATCTCCTTTACAATTTTAGGATAGCGTGCTATCGACTCCTTCGATTCGGATGTGAACGGGACCCAGGTGGAGCACAGGTGTACAAAAATGGTTGCAGGTCCCTTTGGTGTCCCGTTGCTTCCTGGCTGTTCAAGGCCGTAACGTTTCCAGTCCGTTTTTTCGAGCGCTTTGGTTATAGCGCAGGAAGAAGCCTGGTATAGAAGCGGGACCTTGTTTGCGTACCTCATAACCTTTACTTTTTCAGTATCCCTCTCCTCCAACTCTCCGCCGTATGCTATCCCGACTTCGACCTGGAAAGGATTGCCTCTGTATACCTCGGGGTCTCTGCTGGATGAAGTTACGAACTCTGCATCTATTTCCTTCTCTAAACCGTTTTTTATCAGTTCGGCGCCTATAGGCGATAAGCAGTCCGTCGGTGGCCTCTGAATCTTAACCTTCTGCATCGCGTCCAGTATGCCTTCCTGTTCGCTGTGCTTCAGCTTGCCTGGTTTCTTATCAGGATCTACTTCCGCAAGCCTGCATATTTCCTCTGCAGAAGTTCTTCCTACCCTCGTGAACTCGTTCTGCAGGAATGAAAGTATCTTGTTGGAGTCCGTGTTCTTTAACATTCTTCCCAGAACGCCTAGCTCCACGCCATAAGGATGTGGCTTTATCTCCTTTGGTTCAGGAGGAAGCTCATGGGCTGCTCTCTTGAAGTCGAAATCCTCGCCTTCGGGATTGCTGTATTCTATATGCGCATACGGATTTGCGATCGCAGTCTGTTTGAGGTACTCATCAACGGAATGGTACCTTTGGAGGTATTTACCCTCGACAAAGACCTTTATCTCCGTTCCTGGCTCAAAGCCGTCTTCTAACTCCTCTTCTTCCAGTATCTCGGGCTCGTTCTGGACTGTATCTATCTTTAGCTTGAACCTCTTAGGAGGCGAGTTTTTGTCCGTTCTTGAAGTAATAATAGCCGGTTTACCTGTAGTAAGTTGTCCGTAAAGAACCGAAGCAGAGATTCCTATTCCTTGCTGTCCTCTGCTCTGTTTTCGGCTGTGGAACTTCGAACCGTACAGAAGTTTACCGAAGATCGACGGCATCTGTTCTTTGACGATTCCTGGACCGTTGTCTTTTAATGATATGCTGTACTTGTTTTTGCCTTCCTCCTCTATATCTACCTTCAAATGTGGAAGTTTACCTGCTTCTTCACACGCGTCCAGCGCGTTGTCCACACCTTCCTTTACAACTGTTATGAGAGCTTTGGCAGGATTGTCGAAACCGAGAAGGTGTCTGTTCTTCTCGAAAAACTCTGCAACAGAAATCTCCTTCTGGTCCAGTGCCATTTCCTCAGCTGTTTTTCCTGGCATCTATATCATCTCTTCTTTGTCAGGTTGGTTTTGTTCAAGGTACCTGTAAACCTTGTTATGGGGCTTTCCGTTGACCAGCATCTGTACAGCTTTAGTTGCGGCCGACACTTCCCTCGCGTTTCCTATCATGGAAACGTTGTCGTTGTGTACAGATACCGAGACCTTTGCTAACTCCTCTATAAGCCTCTTGGCCCTTCCACCTTCACCTATTATCCTCCCCTTCAACTTTTCAACGGACATACCAGAGGAAGCGAAGTCCTTCAAACGAACAACCTTTAGTTGATTTTTCTCATTTAAAAGTTTAAACGATTTTTCGAGAGTGAAGCCTTGAAAAAGAGCGTCCAGTATATTCTTTGCTTTGAGTACATCTACAGCCTTGCCTTCTAAAGTCACGTTGAGTCCTTTTATAGTTACAGTCGTGTTCGATTTCTTCTCTATTTCGTCCTTGTTTCTTTCGACTATCCCTATCCTTTCCTCTGTGAATCTGACGTTTTCTTTCATCCAAACACCAAAAATCAAGAAACAGATATTCTCTTGAGGTAGCCCTTCTTCTTGAGTTGGGGTATTTTGTTCTTGTTGTATCTCCAGACCATATCTCCCTTTTCCTCACTCTCTATATCCCAGGGCTCGACTATTACTATGTCGTCTCTGTTTACCCAGACTCTCTTCTTAAGCCTTCCTGGAATCCTGACTATCCTCTCGTTTCCGTCGCTGCATTCAACTCTGAGCCTGTCGGCTCCAAGTAGCTCTATTACCTTTCCCAGAACTTGGTCGTCGTTAGGCTCTCTCAGCCTAGATTTTTCTTCTTCGGGCATGTGCAAACCTTGTTTTCAAATTTTAAAAAGGTATTGTCATTATTTCTCGTCGAAGATTCTTACAAGGTAGGTACTTCTGTATGCCTTGCTCCCGTCTCTCAGACCCTTTAATGTTTTACTGTCTTTCCTTTCGACTTCGTACCTTTCGGCAAGTTTCTTGGTGAGGTGCTTGGCTGCTGACTTCGAGGGCATAAATATATCGAATCCGTTTTCCCTTTCCTCTATTCCGGATACCATCGCCTCGTCGCTCCTCCGCTGCTTTAAAATCTCTTCGCATTCCTTTAGAACCTCTTCCTTTTTGCCTTCAGGAAGACGTATCTGAACCTTAGCTTCAAAGTAGCCGGTCTCTATCTTTTTGCATTCACCACATGTATCTTCCTTTGTAACGATCTCAACTTCTTTGGTCTCTTTCATAGAAACACCCTCCATACTTCCTTGCAGCTCTATAACTGCTGTATTCAGCTCACGGTCTGTGGAGATGTTTATTTCCTTTACCTCTCCCTTAACTTGCATAGTTTTTTTCAGCTCATTTTCTATAGCTTCTTCGAACGAAATTTCCTTCCAGCCGTCTGTCTTCTTTCTTCTGCAGCCCCTACATTCCGAGACCTCTAACCTCTCGGGAATCTCCACCCACTCCTTCCTCTCTGAAAAGCAGTCGGAGCAAAGGCTCTCCGTAAGCTCTTCCGTTTCTTTGCCGCATCTAGCGCAGAACTTTTCCTTCATTTTAGGACCTCAGTACGAGTACCATAGTTCCATAGTTAGTACGTAGGGTTCATAAATATCGTCATTAACAAAACCGAAGCGGGTTATTTCGGACGTCTTTCTTGTTGGGGGAATTTCGTTTTCCTTTATAACTTCACCTCTCGGAGCAGTCCAGACAACACCTGCCCTCACTAGGCTTTTTATATCGTCCATGGTCTCTTCTCCGGGATTGTTTTGACCGTAGGATATCCAGGCCGACCTTCCTCTGTATGGCTTATTTACTACCATAGAATGTGCTCCATCAGCACCAAGGACTTCAAATTCTTCCTCCTCACTTGTTGCTGAGCTGTTGAAGCTTTCTGAGCTGAATTCATGCCCTTCAAGCTTGCTGTCCTCGAGATAGTCTATCCAGACCATATCACCGTCACTTGAGATCTTTCTTATCCTGAAGTCGTGCTCGTCGACCGGGAGAAGTTCATAGTCTACATTATCGAGGACAAAAATGTCTCCCTCCTTGCAGTTTATGCAGTATTCATACTGGCCGTCTGTTATATTTACGGTTTCGCCTTCGTCGTCTATATCAATACTGTATTCCTCGTCCTGAATTTTCCAGTCTCTGTCTTGGTATGCTGTAGTCCCCATTCCGTAAAACAACTTCGAAGGCTCGTAGTTCTCTTTTTCTGGCTCCTTTCGGTTTTTGAAGCTATAAACATCCTCTTCGCCATTCTCTTTTGTGACTCCAAACACCTCCTTTCCTTCGACCATTTCTCCTTCAGCTTCAGAGGCTTCAGAGAACTTTACAATACCTCCGCCTTCCTCGAGAAAGTTCTCTACGTTCTCCCTCCCAGAAACTGTTTCTTGGCCCCTCAGAACTATAACGTCAAAGTCTTGTCTGTAGCTTTCATCTTCGAATTCGGCCCAGTCGACTTCTTCCAGATTCTCCGAAAGACGGAAGAACCTATTGTTCATCCATACCTTGCCAAGTAACTCCTGCCAGATTTCCTCTTCACCGTCACAACCGTACTGTTCACAACTGAAGCCTATTTTAATTTCGTCCCTGTAGGATTCTGACATCTCTAGTCTGTAACTTACTGCTTCGGGTTCTCCCGTCCTATAAAGAAGGTTGTCAAGCTTTAGATGAAGTGGGCTACTTTCATTGAATACCAGTTCGCCGATCCCTTCACTCTGTTCGACAGCTCCGAGGGCGCTTTCACCGAGCCTTCTCAACTCGACCATGTCCCAGTCCTCATCCACGGTCAATGGCCTTACCATCATCACGAGAGAAACAATTAGTATTATTGATATCATAACTACTTCCATTATGTACACAAACCCCTTTTCCCTTACCATACTATTACCTCAAGTCTGTAAATTTCATCGTCTTCGATGTATCCAAACCTGCTTGTCCTTCCGAGGCTCACACCACGCGGAACCCTCGGACCTTCACATATAACCTCTTCTTCTCCAGGCCCTTCCTCATATCCGTACCTTTTTATCCTTACACCTGAACCTTCGTCAAGTCCAAGATACTCTAATACGCTGTCGTAGTCGTTTTCGCAGTTGTTTTCAAGCGTTTCTACCTTCGTTTGGTTCCATAGATAGCTTTCCTCAGCGAAACCTAGCTCTGACTCTGTGAGAAAGTTAGCAATTCTGTGTGCTTCCGAGTCCTTTCGCAATCGTCCCCTTTCCATTAGTATTTCTGGGAGAAAACCAGCAGCCTCGAATGACACATAGATTAGCACTACCGAAAAAAGAACGAAGGCTATCAAGTATTCTATGCTGAACTGTCCCTTTTCCGAAATAAATGTTGGCCTTGGCATCATATCATATTATTTCTATGGTTACGTATCTTGCAGCTAGTATGTATACTACTAGCCCCACGCCTGTCATTATAACCGAATGCTTGAACCCACTCACTGTTGAATTGTTTCTTATTTGGCCAATCAGGAGGCCTGAGAAGATTCCTTGTACAAGAACCATCGACATGAAGAGGCCTTCGTAGTAAGCCCCACCTTCGGCGCCCAGGCCTAGGGCCAGGGCAAAGGACTCGAATATTGTACATATTATTCCCTCAACGGGCTGCATGGGTGCTGAACAAACACCGCCGCCTGCACCTATCATCATTTCTTCACCCCCTGCAAGGTCCGTTGTCATAGGAACAAGTATCTTTGAAAGTATCACTGTTATGACTACGAACATGAAGTATATCACATACATTACTGCTGCATGCTGCGACATCTTTGATTTTCTCTTTTCCTCCATCTCTATTAGACTTGAAACGTCCGCGGAAACCGTTTCCATTGCAGATACCACCTGACCACCACTCCTCTTGGCCTCCATTATTATCTTTACGGTCCTGCCCATGAGGTCGCTTTCAGCCACTCTTTCAGAGAACTTTTCCATAACCTCGTCGAAGCTCAAGTTCCAGGAGAGCTGCTTTGCCATCTTGTCAACTTCTTCGTTGAGCTCGCCGTATTCGTTTTTCGAGGTGTCCTCAAGAGCCTCCGTCAACGTAAGACCGCTTTTTTTGCCTTCGACGAGGTCTCTGAGGAAGTTGGGGAACTGCTTTTCCATGTCCTTTATCTTCTTTACGCGGAAATATTTCCAGACTGCAAATGGTGATACAGACACCATCAGCGAAAAGAGTAAAGAAGCTGCTATCATTCCTGGGTCCGGGTATATCAAAACTACGGCTAGCACGAAAACTACACCTATCACTGGAGGAAAGACGAGTAGCTTGGTCTTTTTGTCCATATCATCAAAAAGTTCCATGAAAAATCATCCTGGATATGTTGTTTTTACCAGCCATATGAAACCCACCGTTATGACGGGAAGGAATAAGAAAACCACCGAAAACTGTAGAACTGTTATCAGAGCCGCCATTTCGGGTCCTAGACCGAAGGCTGACATTATAGATGTTATAATTATTGTAAATATCGAACCGACGACTATCAATGTAAGGTACATCTGAAGAAATGTTCCCAGGGTGCGTGAGTATTCTTCTAAGTCTCTCTCGTGCTTTCTCATAAGTTCCCTGGACCTCTCATGGAGGTAGGCGTGAAGGTCTGCCCCGCTTCTTATTGTGGTTACCATTCCCCACAGGAGCTTGCTAAACCTTTCGGACGGAGATTCCTTTGCGGTTTTTGCAAGCGCTTCGGTTATAGTCATTCCCAGGAGCTCGGTTTTCGTGGTTATCTTTTTTGCTTCCTCCGAAACCGATTTGTAGCTCTCGAAGTCAGACAGAATCTTGAACATTTCCGTGGGATTTATCCCACTACCTGCTATAGTTGCGAGGTAAGTGGCGGCGAACGGAACGCCGTGATCCAGATCTTCCCCTCTTGAACTGGCCTTTATTGATGGATTGAGGTAGAACAGAAAGGCTATGAGTCCTGAAACCGCAAGTGATAAGGTAAGTGACATTAAAATTGCAACGGGTATTGTGAACTGTGGAAGTATCGCCAGTATAAACGCAAGAAGAGGCATCTCTATGACGAAAACAAGAGCTATGGTCATTACTGCCATGCAGACGTACTCCTTTAATGAAAGCTTTATGTTTGCCTTGATTAGATTTGGCTTGAGCCCTTCGAAATGATGTAGATGAGGCTCGACCAAACCAGAAAAGATATCCAGTGACTTCTTCCTATAACTTTCTTTCAGATTCAAGTTATTACCTTAGGTCTTCTATTTTTTTCATGAGGGACTCTTTGTCTGAATAGTATTTGGCAAGTATTTTTCCTATTTCATCGAGATCTCTCATTCCTTCGTGGACCATCCATTGGATTACCCTTTCTCTGTCTCTGAGTTCGCTTTTCAGCTCCGAGTCGTCCATATTTTTCAGTTTCGCTATTTCCTTCATAACCAGGCTTGGATTTTCGTTTACAAGCTTGTCGCTCGAAGGATCCCACTTGAACACTTGGTTCATCTTTGGAACATTTTCTTCCCTTGAAAACCTTTTGACTTCGACGACCTGGTCTATTTTTCTCAACAAACTGTCACCTTTCCTTACCTTCCTCAAAAATATGACTATGTCAAGCGATCCTATCAGAGAAGGTGGCAGATCTATCGGTTTCGTGGTAAGTCTACTGACAAGCCTCTCAGGGTTTTCTGCATGTATAGTTGCAAGTCCTGGATGGCCGGTAGATATCTGTTGGAAAAGAACAAACGCTTCTGCACCTCGGACCTCACCCACAACTATATAGTCAGGCCTCTGCCTGAGTGATTCCTTGAGGAGGGTGAACATATCCACTGTGTCCGAGTCTTCCCTGGCCATAGCTTCCCTCGCGACTTCAGGTACCCAGTGGTTGTGTGGGAGCCTAAGCTCGGCAGTATCCTCTATTGTTACTATTTTCATCTCTGGTTTTATGAAGAGTGATATCACATTGAGCATAGTTGTTTTACCGGTTGCAGTTCCACCAGAAATCAGTACCGAGTTTTGGTTCTCTATAGCTAGCCACATGTAGGCCAGGACACGTGGATCCACGGTTCCGAACTCTATGAGGTCCACAGGAGTTAACGGGTTCTCCGTGAACTTTCTTATGGTAAAGTTAGATCCCTTCCTTGCTATATCAGTGGCTAGTGTTGCCTGTAGGCGTGATCCATCAGGCAGTGACGCGTCTACCAGCGGGTCGGATGTGGATATAGTTTTCCCGACCATCTGACCAAGACGCCTTACGTAGTTGTCAAGTCTTTCTTCATCTTCGAAGACTATGTTTGTTTCCATGGAGCCGTACTTCGCGTTTCTATGATATACATATATAGGTATCTTATATCCGTCACAGGACACCTCCTCTATATTAGGATCACGCATTATGGGCTCTATTTTCCCCATGCCTATGAGATCCCTTTCGAGGTAGTACCTTACAGTTTCTTTTCTCACTCCGGTCAGATCCTCACCCATTATCTCAAGTGCTTCCTCCAGTCTCTCCGATATATAGCCTTTGGCCTTTATTCTACCGAGATCGTCGAAGTCGATATCAAGACGGTCCTGTATTATATCCTTCACGTTTCTCAGTATTTCCTCGTCTTTTTCCGATAGATCTGGTTCTATTACCTTGTAGAGAAGTGAATCCTTTTCATCGCTCCAGTATATATGTGCGTACGCGTATATATTCTCTCCGGGTTCGGGGTTCTCGGGTATCAGACTGTAGTACTCGTTTACTTCTGTAAGTTTCTCATCTTCGTCATCTGAGTCGTCGGGCGAGGGTCCTGTCAGTTCCCAGTCTGTAGAAGGGATGTCTGAAGCTTGCTTCGGACTTACGTCCTCGAATAGATATGACTTTATGTTTCCTTCTTCAGACCCTTTCTCCTCTTTGTCCCTGCCTCCTTTTTTTTGATTTGCCTGTATGTTTGTTGGTACCACGAAAGTTGTGTTGTTTGCTCCGGACGTTTCAGCTACCTGAAAGCTACTGTTTAAAGAAGGTGGAAGATTGATTTCACTTTGCATCGTTTTTCTTGTCGATTTCTTCTTTATGCCCTCTCTAAGTCTTCCGACTATATCCTCGACAGGTTTTATGTCCTCAGGAAGTTCAGTTCCTTCTTCTACTTCCTGACTTTCTTCTGGATCTTCCTCCTCTCCTGTATCGATTTCAGGACTATCGGATGGCAGTTTGGATCCAGGGACACCTGCGGAAAATGACTCTTCATCTCCCTCGTCTTTACTCTTCTCTTCTTCGTCAGTTTCCGTAGATTTGATACCTTTCTCAAGTTTTTTCCTTATTCCAGATACCTCTACTTTTCCAGAGCTGTCCTTTTTTCCTGCTTCATTGACGATTTCCCTGGTTCGTGACCTTGCCCTGTCTGCCAAATCTTCATCCTTTCCTGACATTTTACCTACCGATTATTATTTCGTCGCCGTCGAGTTGTACGGTTACAATTCCCTTTCTGGAGCTTACACCACCCATAAACTGCCTTTCCATCCTTATATGTATATCTCCGGCTACCTCGCCGATATTTCTCCTTACGCTGGGGCCTCCTTCAATTCTTAAAAGTAGCTCATCTCCTTCAATTAAAACTGTGTACATCTCCCCTGAAATTTCTTTGGGTATTTCCGAGTCCAAGCGCTTTTGACTGGGTCCGTGTTCCTCGTAAGAGTTATGGCTTCTGTATATCCCGTTTAATACCGCCTCTGAAACCCCTTTGAGTTGATCCTCAGCCACCCTTTCGCCGGTTTCGTCGACCATTGACGAGAAAGAGTAGAATACCATTATCATCAACACCAGGCTTACTGAGAACAGAGTCATCTGTTCCAGTGATAGGTGCTGTCCCTTTTCATACATTTTACCATTCATTGGATTATTCTGAACTTTACTTTATTAACTACGAAGCCGTTCAGTTCTACTCTGTCGCCTCTCTCAAGGATTACTCTGGCAGTACCGCTGCGTGCTGCAGTTGCACCCGACGGCTCTATACCTATTCTCTGTTGATCGCCGTTGGAGGTCATATTTCTGTAGTAAAGCTTGAACCGTACGTGGTATGAATCGTGTCCTTCCTCGGACCTTGCTATTATGGTTTCGGGATCCTCGCCCATAGAAGCTTCCGTTCCTTCCTCACCAGTTATAACTATATCTCTCCCTGTTGTCATCATTTCACCGCCTACCTCAAACTCGAGGGTTATATTGTCCTGCCCGGTCGCGGGAGCGTCTTCAAGAACAAGTTCGCCGCCCTCCGGTAGTTCTACCTCAAGTTCCCTTCTCCCGCCTCTTCTTGAAACCTCCTTTATGTTTTCATTTAGTTCCCTGATGAAGTTCTCCATCTCGTCGAACTCTCTTCTCTCGGTTGTCCTCTGGATCATATCTCTGCCCCAGATGTATGCCGAGAGTGAGACAGTTAAGACGACCGCTGTCAGAAGTAAAACCGTCAGTACCTGCTGACCCTTCCGCTTCATGGAGAAGGTGGCTTCGTCTACCATATCTCTAAATTATTGTAAAGGATATAAAACTATTAGCAGGCTGGCCTGGCACAAAACCCTTTTAGAAGTCTAACATGTTAGCATTCTGCTAGCAACGTCACTGCCCTCTATCCTGAAAACAAGGCTTTCACCCTCACCTTGGTCGGTGCATTCAAAATCTATGTCGTCAAAATCATCATCACAAAGATCTTCTGGATAATCACCACCGTTCGATTGATCAAGGGTAATTGAATCTTGATGATTTCCATCTAAGTAGATGTCTACATCATAATCCCTGTTTTCGTTCAGGTTCGTGACCCAGATACTGTTAACATTACCCCCGTCGCAGGAATGGTCTTCTATCAGCACGTCATCACCGGCGTCCTCGAGGAACTCCTGGAGCTCCTCTTCTGCCATACCTTCGACATCTTCCTGCATGGTCATCATGAAAGCAAAGACTCCACCGACCATTACAACTACGATCAGAAGTAGCATTATTATAGCTATTACCGGAGAAACACCCTTTTGCTTCATTTTACCTCTCAGTTTCATACAACTCAACACCTAAATGATTTTGCTTATTTAAATATGTTTGGTTACTTTCTTTGTTTCCTGTTTCTCTTACTACTGTCGCTTCCCTGCTTTTTCATCCTGATCTTCGGTGTCCTCCTTCCCTCTTCCCTGACCTCCCGCCTCTTTTTGTTCTCCTTACCGCTTCTTCTCTTCGATGGTTCGTCTCTGTTCTTGGTTACATTTTTGTCCAGAGACTTTATTGATTCGAGCATCTGTTCGTTCTTATCTATAAGGCTCTTATTCAGATCGACCAGCTTTTTGAGGTCGTCGGACACATCATCTCCACCTTCTGACTCCATTGTCCCTCCGTCTCCTTCCTTAAGCATTTCGAGGAATTCATCCCACTGCTCGGTGACCTCGTTTATCTTACCTGGAAGCTTTTCTAGTTCCTTCCTAAGTTCGTTGTTGGATTTTACTACTTGGTTTACCATCTGTTGGTTTGCCTGTATGAGGTCAACTACCTTGTTTATCAGGTCGTCGGCACGTGCGCTGTCCTTTTTCTCATTTTCGATTTCGTCGATTCTCTTCTCAAGCTTCCTTATAGGAGAAAGTGGAACGACTTCGTACTCTTCGTCATCCGGTTCTATCTCTACCTCGTCCTCTGACATAATGGTAGATTTGTGAGTCTTACTTAAATATCTTGTGCCAACCGGATAAAGAAAAAGAAGAGTTTAGGGGAGTTTGTTTACGTAGTTAGAGCCCTCCCATGGCTCCTGGTGGCATGCCTCCGCCTCCTGGCATTCCGCCTGGACCTCCGCCTGGTGCTCCGCCTTCGTCGCCACCGCTCAGTTCGCCAGCTGAGACAACATCGTCGATCCTTAGGATCATTTCTGCAGCTTCGCTAGCGGACTGTAGCGCCTGTTCTTTGATTCCCTTCGGCTCGATCACTCCAGCCTTTCTCATGTCAACTACTTTGCCTTTCTCGACGTCCAGTCCATGGTTGACGTTTCCTTCTTCGTGTGCTGACCTTATCTCGACTAGCGCGTCTACAGGATCGAGTCCTGTGTTCTCGGCAAGCGTTCTCGGAACTACCTCAAGCGCTTCCGCGAAGGCTCTTATCGCGAGCTGCTCTCTGCCGGATTCGGACTGCGCGTACTTCTTCAGCCTGTTGGAAAGCTCCTGTTCTACGGAACCTCCACCGGCTACTATCTTACCCGACTTGAGAGCTGTCACGATGCAGTCCAGAGCGTCGTTCATGGACCTTTCGGCTTCGTCCACTACGTGTTCCGTTCCTCCCGTGAGCAGTAAAGAAACGGTTCTCGGACTCTTGCAGTCCTGCACGTAGATCATCTTGTCACCTTCCTTCTTCTCTTCGATGCTTCCTGCTTCACCGAGGTCTTCGCTGCCGAGGTCGTCGAGACTGTTGACTATCTTCGCTTCCGTCGCTCTCGCGAGTCTCTCCATGTCGTCGCTCTTGACACGACGGACTGCAGCGACTCCCTTCTTCGCTAAGTAATGCTGTGCTATGTCGTCTATGCCCTTCTGGCAGAAGACGATGTCAGCTCCTGAATCAACGATCTTGTCGACCATGCCCTTCAGCATCTCCTCTTCCTGGTCGAGGAAGTTCTCAAGCTGGTCAGGCGAAGAGATCTGAATCTCTGCGTCCGTCTCTGTCTCATCTACTTCCATGGCTGTGTTGATCAGAGCTACCTTCGCGTCCTTCAGCTTCTTAGGCATGTCGGCGTGGACCATCTCCTTGTCGATGATAAGACCTTCGATCAGTTCTGAGCTGCTAATTCCGTCACCCTCTCTCTTCTCGATCTTGACGTCGTCCTTGTCTATATTCACTTCACCTTCGCTCTTGTCCATGATCGCCTCTACAGCTTTTACCGCTAAGTCAGCGTACTTCTCGTAGGCCTTTTCGGCAGATTTGCCTGTGATGGAAGTCATGGCTATGTTCTTCAGAAGGTCTCTCTTCTTGTCGAAGTCGACCTCTTCGCTCATGTCTTCCAGATGTTCCAAGGCCTTGTTCGCTGCTAGGTTGAAGCCTCTTGTGATCACTGTGGGATGGATGTCCTGGTCTAGAAGGTCTTCAGCCTGCTTGAGTAGCTCGGAACCAATCACAACGGCTGTAGTGGTTCCGTCACCGACCTGCTCCTCCTGCGTCTTGGCTACTTCCACCATCATCTTTGCAGCAGGATGCTCGATTTCCATCTCGTCGAGAATCGTGACACCGTCGTTCGTAACTACTATGTCGCCCATCGAATCGACGAGCATCTTGTCCATTCCCTTCGGACCTAAAGTAGTTCTGACGGTGTCGCCGACTGCTTTGCCGGCTGCGATGTTGTTTTTCTGAGCGCTTTTACCGCTCTGTCTCTCAGCGTCTTCACCTAGAATGAAAATAGGTTGACCGACACCTTGTGCTCCTTGTGGAATAGTAATCACCTCCTGAGTTTTTGGTTTAACAGTGTTTGAAGATTGGAATAATGGTTTACCCCAGGGCAAATATACTTCCATACACATATTTAAAGGTTGTGGACCCCTGAGTATTTTAACCCGTGTAACACTTTTTGTCTTATGTTCAGATTAGGTGCTCACGTCTCCATAAGTGGAGGTATACATAAAGCTGTGTCGAGGGAAGAGGAAACAGGTGGGAACTGCGGTCAGATTTTTGTAGGCTCGCCGCGCGGATGGAAGGTGAGACAACCGGACAAAGAGGAAGTGAAGAATTTCAGGAGGCTTGTGGAACAGAAAAACATAAAACCCTGGATAGTCCACAGCACTTACCTCATAAACCTCGCTACACCCAAGGATGGCCTGGCCGAGAAGTCCTTGAACTGTATGCAGTCGGAGATAGATGCTGCTTCCAAACTAAGGATTCCTTACTACGTATTCCATCCCGGGGCGCATACAGGTGCAGGAGCCGACGAAGGAATAAAAAATATAGCTTCCAGACTTTCTAAGCTGGATATACCTGAAAACGTAAAGGTCCTTCTTGAAAACACGGCTGGAAAAGGAACTACGCTTGGCAAGACATTTGAAGAGCTTTCAGAGATGGTAGAACTTTCGGGATACAGCTACGAGGAACTCGGAGTCTGCCTTGACACCTGCCACATGTACTCTGCAGGCTACGACTTTTCTACGGAGAAGAAGTTAGAAGATCTTATTCGGGAGCTGGAGGATAGAGTTGGTATAGAAAACGTACATTTCCTACATCTCAACGACTCGAAATACAGCTACGGCTCGGAGAAGGACGAGCATGAACATATAGGCGAGGGTAAGATAGGCGAGGAAGGCTTCCGTTTGTTCATCAATCACGAAAAGCTAAGACAGAAGCCGATGGTTCTCGAGACGCCCGTTGATGATAAAGGATTTGCCTGGAACATAGAGAAGCTGAAGAAAATGAGAGATTAACAGTTACAGTATGTTCTCCAGAGTATGGGCTCTTCTTCGGCTAAAAACGGTTTACAGTCTATTACCTTTTCCTCAGTTTCAACGACGAAATTTTCTGGGAAGGCGTCCTCCACACAGCCGCCTCCTTCTACAAACATTTCGCAGCATCTATCAAGTGTAGTCGTCCTGTAGCTCTCCATGTGGAAGTGTGCCAGGCCGGTGGTTGATAGGAGGAATACTAGAAGCGCAACTATGTAGCCTAGCTTGTAGTACATCCTGGCTATCATCATAAGTATGGCTCCAGAAGGTATCATAAGAAAAGAGGCCGTGAAGGATACGTCAAGATGCTCCAAAGGCATCTTCAGTACCGGGAGTGCTCTGAAGGACATAGCCATGAGGACAAGACCTGCAACAAAGAGAATCAAACCAAGGTGGTAAAGCCTTTTCTTGGTCTTCGGCGTCAGGATTTTCTTTTGTTCCGCTTTGCCCAGTCTCATAATGTAAGGAACTCTTTTGATGTATTTAATTATTACGCAGAGGGCTTCCTTTCCTCCAGTATCTTCAGGAGCTCTTCGCGTCCTTCGATCTCTTCCAAATCTTCCTTTGTTATACAGGGAAGTTTTTTCGATCTGTCCTTGTCATCAGTTATCAGGAAGGCGTCGGACCTGCTTATTTCTGAAAACCGGTACAGCCTTTCTTCGTCTATATTTCTCTTTCCGTGTCTGGACTTTGATAGAAGAGTGCTTTCTGATCTTACGATTAGTTCCGGTGGTGCTCTCCTGACAGTGTGGGTATGGAGTCCTATATCTTCAAAGAGCTTTGAAATTCTACTTTTTGTTGCGTTTCCACTTACTTCCCTTTCCGCCATTTCGAAAGGATTGATCGGCTCCTTCACCTCCTCGGAAAAGACCTCGCTCAAAGCCTCGACTTTTTCGTAAAATACCCTCTTCTTTCCTGACTCGTGTTCAGATATGCTTTTCTGCGATATGCCGACCTTGTCTGCGAGCTCAACCTGCGTCATATTTGCCTCTCTTCTGAGTTCTCTGAGCTTTTCAGGACTTATCTCACCGAAAAACCCGCCCCTCGTCCTTAATTTTGTTGGGTAGTCCTCCTTTAATGTAGAGATAAGTGTCCCCGGCGTCATCGCAGGAACGCCGAACCTTTCGTAGACCACGTCGTCCTGAAGACTATCTTTCCTCGTCCTTTTTCCTACCAGGAAGCAGCTTGAATCGAGAAGCCTTGAGAGAAGCTTCATGTCCCTTGCCTGACCTTTCTGGAAGGAGTCTATGTTCGTAAGAACCTTCAGGAGCAGAAGCCTGTTTTTCCGTGCGGCCAGGTCAAAGCAGCCTCCTTTGTATTCGAATGTGTCGTAACCTTCTCTTTCCAGGAAGTCCCTTAACTCCCGCACTTGCCCCAACTTCATGGTTATACTTTTAAGTCGGAAAACTAATAAAAGTCTTGTAGTTCAAGTTGTCTCTGTCGCATGGGACCGTGGCTTAGCTTGGTTAGAAAGAAACTTTTAGAAAAAGTTTCATCAAAATCTTGACCAAAGCGCCGGTCTTATAAGGCCCGCCGTGGTAAATTTTGTTTCGCGGCGCGTAAAAGCCGGAGATCTCGGGTTCGAATCCCGGCGGTCCCACTTTTTATCCGCCAAAGGACTTCCCAGGGCTCATGCTTTTCTCTTCCTTCTCTGTAACTTCGCCTGTTTCCGTGTCCACAGCGATGGAAACTATCTTAAGGCTTTTGCCTACGAACACTGCTCTCCATTCCTGCGAATCGTCCGTGCTCCTGAGTGTGAATAAAGTTTTGTCATATGAAATCGAGTATTCTTCCTGAAGAACGTCTTTTATCTTTTCAAGACCTTCTTCGGCACTGACCTTCAGGTCTTCAGTCTTTACCTGTCCTGTGTCTTCCCGCAGAGGTGCGTCAGTCACTCCTACCTCAGCACCGTTTTCTGTGACTTTCACGGCTGTTATCTCGTCTTCCTCCTTTGAATAAAACGCCAGGTTCCAGCTGTCAGGTTCCTCGTCCCTTTCAGCCATGAAGTAGGCCGAGCAGAGAAAACCTCCGGAAGAAAGTATCTCCTTTACTTCTTCGAGCTTTTCTGCTTCATCAACCGCTTCCTCAATGTTCATAAACATAACTATAAAATTATATTGGTGTTATATAAGTGGATGGGCAGGGCCTGTGGTCTAGCGGCTATAGACATAGACGTGGACTTTGTCCACGTCCTCGGCTAAGACGCCACCTTCACGGAAGCTTTTAGAAAAAGCTTCACCAAAACTCTAGCCTTTGAAAAAGGTGGAGATCCGCGGTTCAAATCCGCGCAGGCCCACCATTTCTTTTAATTATCTTTTTATACCTGACAGAGAAAACTAAAAGGGTGGTATTATCGCGAATCTTGAGCATCGAGAACGGAAAGAATCGACGTGGAAATGGTTCATAATAGCTCTAATACCTATCGTAAACCTGTACTACCTCTGGAAGATTGCTGAGATGGTCTCAGGCCACGAGGTTACTGTCTTGAATGAATACCAGGTCCTGGACCATTTGGATGAAAAGGAGTCGACGGGTAAGTGGTTCTTGATTCTTTTACTACCTGCCATAATACTGATTGTCGGCGGGTCAGCGGTCTTTGCCGGAGCCTTTGCAGGAACCCCTGCCGGAATCGTAGGCGGAGCATTCGGAGTATTGATTGCCTTTATAGTTGCTCCATTGGCTGCTCTGTACCTCCTTTACAAGGTTTCAATTCCGGTTTCCGGACACGAGAAGAAGTACGGCGAGAAGGAGAGGACGGAGCACATGGACAAGAAGGAGTCGACAGTCAAGTGGATGATGTTCGGAATTACAGGTGCTTTGACCATCTACTACCTCTGGAAAGGCTCTGAGATGGTTTCAGGCCATAAGTTAGTCAGGTAGGAGCTTCCGAACCATAAACCCCCAATCTTTTTATCTTTGTATTTTAATTTATTTCACCTGATGGTCGGGCCCGTAGTCTAGTGGAAGAACCTTTTCCGCTGACGTGCAAAACGTTCACGAAAAGACCACGAAAAGACGCCACCTTGGCATGGTGGAGACCGTGGGTTCAAATCCCACCGGGTCCATTACTTCCTTTGTTTTATGTTCTTCATTCCATTTCCTTTGTTTTCTTATTGAACACTTACTAACAATATAACTATTATTTAATAATATATTAATTATCATATTATTTTAATTAATATGTAGTATAGTTTTTGTATAATATTTAACTAATATATATTATGTATAATTATAATTACAACATGAAATTAGTGTAATTTCGCTCTTGTTTACAATATGTATGTTATTTATCTTATATTCTGCAGTATAGATAACTTTTATAAAGTATACACATTATCATTTTAGGTATAAGCATCTGATTTTCATAGTATCAAAAGGAATATCCCCATGACCCACCCAAAAGGCAGGTATTTTTGAATGGCTGATGACTCTGAAGACCTCGAAGATGAGATAATGAAAGAGCTTTCCGATGAGCTCATGTCGGTTTCTCAGCTCGCGGATAGGTTAGACGAACGAAGGGACTTCTTGGCCGGATATCTCGAATGCTTGAAAGACCACGATAAACTGGAAAAAATGGAGGTAGGCAAAGCCCATGTTTTCACAGTCGATTAATGATAAGAATACAGTGCAGAGAGGAGCAGAGAACCCCTGGCTACCGATGATATCCATGGT
>Ga0207421_10003068_pt1 | contig 20176 bp, 19 predicted proteins | sample SodLakKL_010_SED_4_FD_187542 | JGI IMG/M metagenome (GOLD analysis project Ga0207421, IMG submission 187542) | Alkaline sediment microbial communities from Lake Tanatar, Kulunda Steppe, Russia - 8KL_010_SED (SPAdes) (version 2) | ecosystem: Environmental > Aquatic > Non-marine Saline and... | reverse complement strand
CTTGTGCCGTTCGCCCGGTTCAGAGACTTTCACGCCGATGTCGATGATACCGGGGGCAAGGCACATCCCGCCGCAATCAATGACCTTTGCGCCGACAGGCGGCGTGGCATCGGCACCGGATACCGCGTGGATCAGCCCGTCTACGACCAGAACCGAGCCAAGTTCATCGGTGAGTGCCACAGGATCGATCACGCGGGCGTTGGCAAAGAAAATGGCTGTCATGCGGCGGTTCCTTTGCAATACATCATCGGCCGACCCAGACCATCAGCCCGACCAGCGCGAACATCACCAGCAGCGCGATGGTGGCGACCATCCCGCTCATCCTTGCTTCGGATTTTTTCGGTTTTGCGGCTTGCGGGCCGTTTATGTTACCCGCAGCCCCGTCTGATACCAGCTTGTCCGTGGCGTTGATGACCGATTGATCGCGCAGCACCATGACCAGACGCGTCGTCGGGGGCAATTCGATGTCTTGCGCTTGCCCGCCAAAGGCGCGCGACATGACCAGCAGGACTTGGCCATCAAGCGCGCGCAGGATGCTGGCCTGTTCATCGGTTAGCGGCAGGTCATAGCCTTGGCGGATCAGGTCGGGCAGGGTGACCTGCACCCGCTGTTCCGGCGCGATCAGGTCCACAAAATCAATGTTCAGCACCACGGGCCCGACCATTTGCAGGATCGTCTGATCGCTCAGCACCTCTTGCGCGGGGCCGGTATATTCCAGCACGTAAAGCGCGCCGTGATCGTTTGCGGGGATATTCAGCATCATTTACACCATCACACTTGTGTCGCGCCGCGCCTCGCGCAGGTTGCGCGCCAGCAGGTCCATCGCGGCCATACGCACGGCGACGCCCATTTCGACCTGTTTCTGGATCACGGATCGGTTGATGTCGTCGGCGATATTGCCGTCAATCTCGACCCCGCGATTCATCGGGCCGGGATGCATGACAATCGCATCGGGTTTGGCGTGGGATAATTTTGCTGCATCGAGGCCATATCGGTGGAAATATTCCCGTTCCGACGGAATGAAACCGCCATCCATCCGTTCCTTTTGCAGGCGCAGCATCATGACAACATCAACGTCTTTCAGGCCGGTGATCATGTCGTCGTACACCTCGACCCCGAAATCACCGATGCCTGCGGGCATCAGGGTCGGCGGGCCGATCAGGCGGATGCGGTTTTCCATCTTGCCCAGCAGCATGATGTTGGACCGCGCCACGCGGCTGTGCGCGATATCACCGCAGATCGCGATGTTCAGGCGGTGCAAGCGGCCCTTGGCGCGGCGAATGGTCAGCGCGTCCAGCAGGGCTTGGGTGGGGTGTTCGTGGCGTCCGTCGCCTGCGTTCAGCACGGCGCAATTGACCTTTTGCGCGAGAAGATCGACCGCGCCGGACTGCGGGTGCCTTACGACCAGCAGGTCAGGGCGCATCGCGTTCAGGGTCAGGGCGGTGTCGATCAGCGTTTCGCCTTTTTTGATGGACGACGCCTGCATCCCCATGTTCATCACATCGGCACCAAGGCGCTTGCCCGCGAGTTCGAAACTGGCCTGCGTGCGGGTGGAATTTTCAAAGAACATGTTGATCTGGGTCAGACCGGCAAGGACTTCGCGGTGGGCAAGGCCGCGGCTGTTATGATCGGCATAGGTATCGGCAAGGTCCAGTAGCGTGGTGATTTCCAGCGGATGTAGCTGTTCGATCCCCAAAAGATGCTTTGCGCGGAATGTCATGCCATGTCCTTTGCCACCGTTCGAGGGGTTATAGGGCGGGTGTTAGCGGGCTTCAATGCCGCAGGGCCTGCACAAAGGTATGGTTTGCGCCTAATGTGGCGACATGGATTCGCAGAACACATATTGGCAGGACCGCGCGGCGCTGGAATGGCAGGTCGAACTGGGCGTGACAGATGCTATTCTGGATGCGCCGCTGGACCGCTATGATCTTGATCCGGTGCCCGCAAAACCTGCCCCTGTCGCTGAAATGGCACCTGCTGTCGTGCAGGCTGCCGACCCTGTCGCCATCGCGCGCGCTGCGGCAGAGGCGGCACCTGATCTGCCTGCCTTGGCCACCGCGATGGCCGCCTATGAGCTGTGTGAAATCAAACGCGGTGCGCGCAATGCGGTCTTTGCCGATGGTCAGCCCGGCGCGCGGGTGATGATCGTGGGCGAGGCACCGGGCCGCGAGGAAGACCGCGCTGGCAAACCCTTTGTGGGGCAGGCGGGGCAGATGCTGGACCGGATGCTGGCGGCGATTGATCTGGGGCGCGCGCATGCGGACAAGGACCGTGCCGTCTATATCACCAACGTCATGCCGTGGCGCCCACCGTCGAACCGCACGCCTGATGCCGATGAAATCGCGATGATGCTGCCGTTTCTGGAACGCCATATTGCATTGGCGGACCCGCAATTCATCGTGCTGATGGGCAACACGCCCTGTCAGGCGCTGTTGGGACAAAAAGGCATCACCGGATTGCGCGGCAACTGGACCGAAGTGTTGGGCAAACCCTGCCTGCCGATGTTCCACCCCGCCTATCTGCTGCGCAATACCGCCGCCAAGCGCGAGGCTTGGGCGGATCTTTTGGCGCTGAACGCAAGGTTGAAGACATGAGCCGGATTGACGAGACAAAAGACTTTATCCCTGTCCGCATCGCGGTGCTGACGGTCAGTGACACACGCAGTCTGGCCGATGACAAATCCGGCCAGACCCTTGTCGCCCGGATCGAAGCTGCTGGCCATCAGGTGATTGAACGCACGATCGTGCCCGACGAACGCGACCAGATTGCCCATCAACTGCGTGTCTGGTGTGCCGATGATCGCATTGATGTTGTCATCTCGACCGGTGGTACCGGGCTGACGGGCCGTGATGTCACGGTCGAGGCGCATCGCGATGTTTACGAAAAAGAGATCGACGCGTTCGGGACGATTTTCACGATCGTGTCGATGCAAAAGATCGGCACCTCTGCGGTGCAAAGCCGTGCAACGGCGGGTGTCGCGCAGGGCACATATCTTTTTGCCCTGCCCGGATCGCCCGGTGCCTGCCGTGATGCATGGGATGAAATTCTGGGCCGCCAGCTCGATTTCCGGCACCGGCCCTGTAACTTTGTCGAGATCATGCCCCGATTGGACGAACATTTGCGACGGAAATGATCCGTTCCGGCGTATGACAGGACAAGAGGCCGCGCGCGCCCAGTTTCAGCGCATGGCATGAAGGACGAATAATGCGATTTCTGCGACGAAGCCTGACGGGCATCTTTCTGCTTTCCATCACGCTGGTGCTATTGGCATGGGCTGCAAACACCGTGCGCAGCGCGGTTGATGCGCGTCTGAACCAAGAACCCCGCACATTCGCACAACGCGAACGCGAATTCACCGTCAACGTGCTGGTGGTCGAGGCGCAAACGCTGACGCCCGAACTGGTCGTCTTTGGCGAATTGCACAGCCAGCGGATGCTTGATTTACGCTCGGCCACCGGTGGTACCGTGCTGGACGCAGATGACGCGTTGGTCGAAGGCGGCACCGTGAATGCGGGTCAGGTGTTGGTGCGTATTGATCCGGTCGAGGCGCAGGCAGCCTTGTCGCGCACCCGCGCCGATTTGCAAGATGCACAAGCCGAATTGCGCGATGCGCAGCGGGCGCTTGATCTGGGGCAGGATGAATTGACCGCTGCGCGTGCACAGGCAACGTTGCGCGAACAGGCACTGGCGCGGGCACTGGATTTGCAAGGGCGGGGTGTCGGGACCACGTCTGCGGTCGAGGATGCCGAACTTGCTGCCTCTAGCGCGGGTGCGGCAGTTCTGACCCGCAGGCAGGCCATTGCCACGGCACAGGCGCGGATAGATCAGGCGACGACGCGGCTGGCGCGGGTCGAAATTGATCTGGCCGAGGCTGAACGCAACCTTGCCAACACCGAAATCACCGCGGCTTTTGACGGCACCCTGACAGAGGTCACGGTCACCCCCGGCGCGCGTGTCACGGCGAATGAAATGTTCGCGCGATTGATCGACCCGACACGGCTGGAGGTCGCATTTCGTGTTTCAACATCGCAATACGCGCGCCTGTTGGACGAAAATGGCAGCCTGACGCGCGCGCCTGTTACTGTGGCGCTTGATGCATCCGGCGTGAACCTGACCGCAAACGGGCAGATCACGCGCGAAGGTGCCAGTGTTGGCGCTGGCCAGACAGGGCGGCAGCTTTTTGCCCGGATCGACAATGCGCCGGGATTTCGCCCCGGTGATTTCGTCACCGTACGTATCGACGAACCGGTGCTGGAAGGCGTCGCACTACTGCCCGCCACCGCTGTCGGGTCGGACAATATGATCCTGACCGTGGACGCCGATGAACGGTTGCAGCCGGTTCCGGTCGATGTACTGCGCCGTCAGGGTGATGACGTGATTATCGCCGCCACGGATTTGGAAGGTGCCAGTGTCGTTATGGAACGATCACCTTTGCTGGGTGCCGGTATCAAGGTCCGCCCGATCCGCCCCGGTGTGGTCGAGGACGAGGTTTCAGAGATGATCCAGCTTGACGCTGACCGCCGTGCACGGCTGATTGCCTATGTGGCGGACGGGCAAATGCCCGATGACGTCAAGGCGCGGATCATCGCGCAACTCGAACAGGATGAAGTGTCGTCCGAAACCGTGGAACGGCTGGAAAGCCGGATGGGCAGCTGATGGCCACCGGTGGCGACAGGCTGACAGCGCGCGCAGGCGGTATCCTGTCCTATTTTACCCGTCACAAGACGGCGGCGAACCTGCTGCTGATCCTGATGCTGACTGCCGGTGTGCTGGCGATCCCCAATATGCGGGCGCAATTCTTTCCTGATGTGATCGTGGACAATATCACCGTTAACGTCAGTTGGTCTGGTGCTGGTGCCGAAGATGTGGATGCCGCAATCGTGCAGGTGCTGGAACCGGTGCTGATGGTGGTGGACGGCGTCGCGTCGTCTTCGTCACGTTCCAATGAAGGCAGCGCGCGGATCACGCTGGAATTTGAACCCGGTTACGACATGGACCGCGCGGCTGAAGATGTGCAGATCGCTGTGGACAGCGCCAGCAACCTGCCAGCCGATGCCGATGATCCCAATGTCCGGCGCGGTGGCTGGTCGGACCGTGTTACCGATGTGATCATCGCGGGGCCTGTGGGCCTCGACCAATTGGGGCGCTTTGCCGATGAATTGTCGATGCGGTTGTTTGCCGAAGGCGTCACGCGGGTGTCCGTGCAGGGCGTCGCAGCACCGTCGGTCTTGGTCGAGGTGCCGTCACTGTCACTGATCGAGCATGATATCGGCATGGCCGATATCGCCCAAAGGATCGCCGAAGAAACCGCTGCGTCGCCCGCAGGTGATGTGTCGTCAAATGCGCGCCTGCGCACCGGTGTCGCGCGCCGCAGTGCCGAGGATATCGGCGCCATCACGCTCCGGTCCAATCCTGACGGGTCCGTCCTGACGATTGCGGATGTCGCTGATGTGCAGGCCGAAGGGATTGACCGCGACCGCGCCTATTTCGTAGGCCCGAACCCTGCCATCAAGGTGATCGTCCAGCGGTCGGCCACAGGGGACGCCATCGGTCTGCAGCGCAGTGTCGAAAGGGTGGCGGCGGAATTGCAGGCATCTTTGCCCAACGGGGTGACGGTTGAACTGGCGAATGCGCGGGCCGAACAGATTACGGGGCGGCTGAATATCCTGCTGACCAATGGCGCCACGGGGCTGGCGCTGGTTGTGGCGCTGCTTTTTCTGTTCCTGAACGCACGCACAGCGTTCTGGGTCGCTTTCGGTATTCCCGTGGCGATGCTGGCGGCGGTTGCGCTGATGTATGCGGCGGGGATCACGTTCAACATGATCTCGCTTTTTGCGCTGATTATCACTTTGGGGATCGTGGTTGATGATGCGATTGTCGTGGGTGAACATGCCGATTTCCGCGTCAGGCGATTGGGCGAACCCCCCACTGTCGCCGCCGAAAATGCCGCACGGCGCATGTTCAGCCCTGTGTTTTCGGCCAGTGTCACGACGATCATCGCCTTTTTCGGGCTGGTCGCCATCGGCGGGCGGTTTGGCGACCTGATCGCCGACATCCCTTATACCGTGATCGTTGTGCTGATCGCGAGCCTGATTGAATGTTTCCTGATCCTGCCAAACCATCTGGCCCATGCGATTGCGCATTCGGCCAAGGATCACTGGTATGATCGTCCGTCAAAATACGTCAACCGCGGCTTTGACTGGTTCCGCTTTACCTTGTTCAAGCCTTTCATGGGGCTGGTGATCCGTGCGCGTTATCCGGTGGTGGCATTGGCGCTTGTGGCGCTTGCGACATCCAGCGCTTTGGTCATTCGCGGCGATGTTGCATGGCGGTTCTTTAACGCGCCTGAACAAAGTCAGGTCACAGGCAATTTCGCCATGCTGCCCGGTGCGACGCGCAGCGACACGCTGGAAATGATGCGCGAAATGCAGCGCGCGACCGACGCGCTGGGCGCACAATACCAAGACGAATACGGCATCAACCCCGTCATCATCGCTATTGCAGAGATCGGCGGCAATTCCGGCCGGTCCATCGCAGGTGCCGAAAACAAGGATGCCGATCAACTGGGTGCGATCACCATCGAGCTTGTTGACGCCGACAGCCGCCCCTACACCAGCAATGCCTTTGTCACGGCGCTGCAGGAAAGCATTGTGCAGCATCCGATGGCTGAAACCGTGGCGTTTCGCAGTTGGGGGGCGGGGCCTGCGGCGGATGGTCTGGATATCCAGCTTTTCGGCGCGAACAGCGAAACCTTGAAAGCCGCGGCCGAGGCGCTGAAAACCGAACTTGCCCAATATAGCGAAATTTCTGCGCTGGAAGATACGTTATCTTACGACAAGGAAGAACTGGTGCTGCAACTGACCCCGCAGGGTCAATCGCTGGGGCTGAATATTGACGGGCTGGGTCGCATCTTGCGCAACACCTTGGGCGGGATCGAGGCGGCAAGCTTTCCCGATGGCGCAAGATCAGCCACGATCCGTGTGCAATTGCCCAGTGGCGAATTGACTGCGGATTTTCTGGACCGCACGCAGGTACGTGCAGGCGACGGTGTCTATGTGCCGCTTGCCGATGTGGTGACGGTGCAGACCCGCAGTGGATTTTCGACCGTACGTCGTGAAAACGGCGTGCAGCTGATTTCCGTGATCGGGGAATTGGACGGCGATGATGCCGCCCGCGCGACCGAGATCCAGCAGATCATCACCACCGATATCTTGCCACGGATCGAAAGCATCTACGGCATCGAAACCCGCCTGTCCGGACAAAGCGAACAGGAACGGCAATTCCTGAGCGATGCGCAGGTCGGGCTGACGCTGGTGCTGGTGGGGATTTACCTGACGCTTGCATGGATTTTCAGCAGCTGGACACGGCCTGTTGTCGTCATGTCGATCATTCCCTTTGCCTTGGTCGGCACCATTTACGGCCACTACCTTTGGCAAATTCCGATGAGCCTGTTCACCGTCGTTGGCCTGATCGGGATGGTTGGCATCATCATTAACGACAGCATCGTGCTGGTCACGACGGTTGACGAATATGCGACCGAACGCGGGTTGGTTCCTGCAATCGTCGACGGCACGGTTGACCGTTTGCGCCCTGTCTTGCTGACGACGCTGACCACCGTGCTGGGTCTGGCACCGTTGCTATACGAAGGTTCGACCCAAGCAGAGTTTCTCAAGCCGACAGTGGTCACGCTGGTCTTTGGTCTGGCGTTCGGGATGGTGCTGGTCTTGCTGGTGGTGCCGTCAATCATGGCGATGCAGGCAGATGTTGCGCGACAGGTGCAATCGGCCAAACGCGCCTTGCGCGGGCGGCGGCTTGCGATGCTGGTGCCTGCCGGGATCGGGGCAATTGCTGCGTTTGGATTGTTTGTAGCACTGGTGGTGCCGGTACTCGTCACGGGCGGGCCTTGGGCCGTCGTCCAATCCGCGCTGCCGTTTTTGTCGGGGGGCTTTGCGCCTGCGCTGGGGCTGTTTGCGATGGTGCTGATGCTGGTGTTGCTGGTGATCTATGCTGTCACGATGACCGGCCACATCATGCGGCGTTTGCGCGGCCAGATTTAATCAGCCGTGCAGCCACGGATGTCGACAGCGGTTCCATCGCCCAGAACCGTGAAACGCAAACCTGACCGGTCCAGCGCAAAGGGCTGACCGCTGACATGCACCATATCAACAACGGCAGTCAGCTGGCTGCCCGCGCGGGTTACCTGCGGTTCAGACACCCAGACTTGCGGATCACCCGATTCGATCACGACGATTTCCTGCGTGCCTTTCGGTGCGATGGTGATCGTCGTGGCCACCTGCAGCCCGTCGCTGATCGGGGTGACAGCGCAGGTCACGGCACCCACCTGCGCCTCTGCCCGCGTCATCGGGCGGTCTTGCAGCGCGGCGAGGATCGCAGGGTCAGCGGCACCTTCGGGGGGCAACATTGCAGAAAAGTCGAGGGTGACGGGAATGCAGACATCATCGCAGACGCCGATCTGGATTTGTCCGGTGATCCCGATCGCGCCACCGTCGTCGGGCACGGACAGGCGCAGCGGAAAAGTGACGCTGTCTTCATAACCGATGGAGCGCATCCCGAAGGTTTCGTACACCTCCGGCACCGGATAATGCGGCTGGATTGATGTGATGCCTGATCCGGCAAAGCTGAACGCAGGCGGAATGCCGGCATCGCCGGGTGCGCGCCAATAGGTTCTCCAGCCCTCTGCCAGATCGATGCGCAGTGCGGTGACATGGGTGCCACCTTCTTCGCGCCAGCCGGGCAGGACGGTGACTGTCGCAAGTTCGTCAACTGATTGGCCAAAGCCAAAGGTCGGAAGACTGCAAACAGCCAGAGGGATGAGAAATGTTTTCCGCATGGCTTCTAATTGGGTGATTCCGTCTGACATGAAAAGTCACGTTTGGGCGATTGGTTGACATCAAGGAACTTGCACAGGCGCGATGCCATGCCCATTCTAGCGTGATGGATATGCCTGTGACTGACCTTGCCGGAAAACTGCTGATCGCTATGCCTGACATGGCGGACCCGCGTTTTGCGCGCTCTGTGATCTATCTGTGCGCCCATTCCGACGATGGTGGCATGGGGTTGATTATCAACAAACCGCAAAGCCAGATCAGCTTTACCGATCTGCTGGACCAGATGGACCTGCCCCATACCGCCGAGACGCCCGACATCAGCGTGCATTTTGGCGGGCCGGTCGAAAGCGGGCGGGGCTTTGTGTTGCATTCAACCGACTATCAATCCGGTCTGGGCACCTTGCAGGTGGATGATGCCGTCGGCATGACCGCGACGATGGATGTGTTGGAAGACATCGCCATGGGCCGCGGGCCTGCGCGTGCGATGCTGGCGCTGGGCTATGCCGGTTGGGGGGCAGGGCAGTTGGAAAACGAAATTCGCCAGAACGGCTGGCTGACCTGCGATCCGCGTGAAGACATCATCTTTGGCCACGACAACGACCACAAATGGTCAAGCGCGCTGAAACTGCTGGGCATTGATCCGTTGCTGTTGTCCGCGACAGCCGGTCACGCCTAGCGCGGTTCGTCCAGCAACGCCTGAATGATAGCCACAGCGCTGGGGCTGGACCAGTCCGCCTCGCCCTGCATACGCGCGATTTCCATGCCGTCGGGGCCAAGGATCAACGTCACCGGCAGACCCAGCACCCCCATCGACCGCGCGAAACGCTGGCGTGCATCCGTGTGCAAGGGCAGGTTATCAACCTCGATTTCGTCAAAGAACCGTTCCATCGCGGGCAACGGGTTCGGGCCAACCGCGACGGTCACCACCTCGAAGTCATCGCCGCCAAGGTCGGTTTGCAGGGCCGACAGATGCGGCATTTCCACACGGCAGGGCGCGCACCATGTGGCCCAGAAATTCAGCACGACATAGCGCCCTTCCAGATCGGAAAGCACCATGTCGCTGCCGTCTTCGCTGGTAAAAGGGGTGTCGGTTGTGGCCACAGGGGCAGGATGGAACACCAGTTTGCGCATATCGCCTTCCCGCAGGCTGGCCGGATCAGCGCCTTGCGCCGCAGCAAGGTTTGCAACACCCAGCAGGGCCGTATAAAGCAGGGCGGACAGTAACTTTCGCATGGGCGCATTCCTTTATGACCGACAACGCAAACTCGATGTGGGGCGGCCGCTTTGCCGCCGGACCGGACGCGATCATGGAGGCGATCAATGCCTCTATCGGGTACGACCGCCGCCTTGCACCCCAAGACATCACAGGTTCGCGTGCCCACGCCGCCATGTTGGCCGCCTGTGGCATCATTTCAGATACAGATGCCGATGCGATCAGGGAAGGCCTTCTCACTGTATTGTCAGAGATTGAAACGGGCGATTTCCCGTTTTCGACCGCGCTGGAAGACATCCACATGAATGTGGAATCGCGCCTGCGTGAACTGATCGGTGAACCCGCCGGGCGGTTGCACACCGCACGGTCGCGCAACGATCAGGTGGCGGTCGATTTCCGCCTCTGGGTCCGCGACCAATGCGATCAGGTGGACGCGGCCTTGGCCGCTTTGCAGCAGTCGTTGTTGGGGCAGGCAGAGGCAGGCGCCGATTGGGTGATGCCCGGTTTCACCCATCTGCAAACTGCCCAGCCAGTGACATGGGGCCATCACATGCTGGCTTATGTGGAAATGCTCGCGCGGGATCGCAGCCGTTTTGCTGATGCGCGCCGCCGCATGAACCAGTCACCTTTGGGGGCTGCGGCGCTTGCTGGTACGTCGTTTCCGATCGACCGCGACATGACGGCGCAGGCGCTGGGCTTTGATGCGCCGATGGGCAATTCGCTGGATGCCGTCAGTGACCGCGATTTCGCGCTGGAGTTTTTGGCAGCGGCCAGCATCTGCGCGATGCACCTGAGCCGCTTGGCCGAAGAACTGGTGATCTGGTCATCGGCCCAGTTCCGGTTTGTGAAAATGTCTGACAAATGGTCCACCGGATCATCCATCATGCCGCAAAAGCGCAACCCCGACGCGGCAGAGCTGATCCGCGCCAAGATTGGCCGGATCTTCGGGGCCAATGTTGCCTTGATGACGGTGATGAAGGGTCTGCCCTTGGCCTATTCCAAGGATATGCAGGAAGATAAGGAACAGACTTTCGACGCCGCCGACAGCCTGATGCTGGCGCTGGCCGCGATGACCGGCATGGTCGCTGATATGACCGCCAACCGTGACAATCTGAAAGCCGCCGCCAGCAGCGGTTTTTCCACCGCGACCGATCTCGCCGACTGGCTGGTGCGCGAATTGGGCCTGCCGTTCCGCGAGGCGCATCACGTCACCGGATCGCTGGTCGCGCTGGCCGAGGGCAAGGGTTGTGATTTGCCCGATCTGACTTTGGCAGATATGCAGGGCGTGCATGAAGGTATCCGCGCGGATGTCTTTGATGTTCTGGGAGTTGAAAACTCGGTCGCATCGCGCACAAGCTACGGTGGCACCGCGCCATCGCAGGTCCGCGCGCAGGTCGCCGCTTGGAAAAAGGTTCTGTCATGAAACGTCTTGCCTTGATCGCCCTTGTCGCAACGCTCGCCGCTTGTGGCGCGGATGCCCCGCCGATGACACCGAATGCCAGCGTGGGCTTGGGTGTCGGGTCTGGTGGTGTCAGCACCTTCGGGTCTGTAGGCGCCAGCAACGGGCGCGTCTCTGTCGGGGTGGGCCTCTAGATGCGGTTTGTCTGGCTGGCGCTGGCGGTGTGGGGGACGATCCACCCGATGTATTATTTCATCGGCTGGTTCAACGCGAACACTTGGGACATCATGGCCATGGTCGATGCTTGGCACGCCAATGCTGCGACCAGTGGGCTGGTCTGGGATCTGACCGTCGCCGCCGTGACGCTGACAATCTGGGCGATCTACGAATCTTTCTCGCGGAAAGACTACCTTGCTCTGTTGGCGGTGCCTGCGACATTCATGATCGGTGTCAGCTGCGGTTTGCCGCTTTATCTGTATCTGCGCAGCCGCCCCGGTGCTGTGCGTCACTAAGGCCGAATAATTGGATCATTTCACCTATCGCGGCGGCGCGCTTTTCGCCGAAGACGTGCCGGTCGCGGAAATTGCCGCTGCCGTTGGCACCCCTTTCTATGTCTATTCCACGGCAACCCTGACGCGGCATTTCCAGCTGTTCGACGATGCCTTGGCCTTTGCCGACCATCTGGTCTGTTTTGCCATGAAATCCCTGTCTAATCAGGCCGTGCTGCGGGTGTTGGCGCAGGCGGGGGCGGGCATGGATGTGGTGTCTGCCGGTGAATATCTGCGCGCCAAGGCCGCAGGCGTGCCCGGCGACAAGATTGTCTTTTCTGGTGTCGGCAAGACTGCGGATGAAATGCGCCTCGCGTTGGAAGGCGGCATTCGCCAGTTCAACGTCGAAAGCGAGCCGGAGATGATCGCACTCGATGCTGTCGCGCAATCCTTGGGGCTGGTCGCGCCGATCACCTTGCGCATCAATCCCGATGTCGATGCCAAGACCCATGCGAAGATCGCCACTGGCAAATCCGAAAACAAATTTGGCATTCCCATATCGCGCGCGCGCGACGTTTACGCGCTGGCCGCGACGCTGAAGGGGCTGAAGGTCGTCGGAATCGACGTGCATATCGGATCGCAACTGACCGAACTGGCCCCGTTCGAGGCGGCCTATGCCAAGGTGGCCGAACTGACCGAAACCCTGCGCGCGGACGGGCACGAGATTACCCGCCTTGATCTGGGTGGCGGCCTTGGCATCCCCTATGCCCGATCCAACGAGGCGCCACCGCTGCCGTCCGATTATGGTGCGATGATTGAACGGACGCTGGGCCATCTGGGTTGCGAGATCGAGATTGAACCGGGTCGGTTGATTTCGGGAAATGCCGGTTTGATGGTGTCGAAAGTCATCTATGTGAAATCCGGCGAAGACCGCGATTTCCTGATCCTTGATGGCGCGATGAACGATCTGATCCGGCCTGCCATGTATGACGCCTGGCACGATATCGTGCCTGTGGTGGAACCCGCCCCCGGCACGGCAACTGCGCGGTATGATATCGTGGGGCCGGTCTGCGAAAGCGGTGACACCTTTGCCAAAGGGCGCGAAATCCCGCCGATGGTGGCGGGTGATCTGGTCGCTTTCCGGTCTGCTGGCGCCTATGGTGCGGTCATGGCTTCGGAATACAATTCCCGCCCGCTGATCCCCGAAGTGCTGGTTCATGGCGATCAATTTGCAGTTATCCGCAAGCGACCTAGCTATGAAGAGATGATCGCACGCGATAGCCTGCCCGAGTGGCTGGAGTAAGCCACCAAACCGGAGAGTAACGCTGGACAACCTGCCCGACCAGATGCGCCACCTGCGACTGCCCGTCAAACTGACACGTTTGGGGATGGTCGCAGAAAATGCGGTCCGGTGTTTCTGGCCGCTGTGGACGACCCTGTTTCTGACCCTCGCGCCATTGATGATGGGCTGGCAGGATCTGGTGCCGTTATCGGTACTGTGGGGCTTTGTTTCGGTTGCAGCGATCGCGCTGATCGTGGCTTTCCTTTGGGGCTGGCGGCAGTTCCGCAAACCCACCATGGCCGAGGCGCTGGCCCGCGTCGATGCCGCCATGCCGGGTCGCCCGATTGCAGCAGTGGCCGATGTGCAGGCGATTGGTGCGACTGATCCTGCCTCTATCGCTGTCTGGCAGGCGCATGTCGCGCGTATGGCTGAACGCACCAAATTGGCCCGCGCGGTTGAACCGGACCTGCGTGTGGCGGACCGTGACCCTTACGGTATCCGCTTTGTCGCTGTCTTGTTTTTTGTCACGGCCTTGTTGTTCGGATCGTTTTTGCGGGTGGCGACCGTTGGTGACATCGTCACTGGCCCGTCGGCGGCCATGGCATCTGGTCCGGTCTGGGAAGGCTGGGTCGAACCGCCTGCCTATACGGGCCGTCCATCGCTTTATTTAAATGATATCCCTGCGGGGCCTTTGCGGGTGCCGGTGGGCAGCAAGGTTACTTTGCGCGTTTACGGCGAAACCGGCGGGCTGAGCCTGACTGAAAATATCTCGGGCAGTGAACAAGAGGGCACGCGCCTTGGTGATGGGCAGGAACAATTCGAAATCGTCTATTCCGGTAATCTGGTGCTGGACGGTCCATCCGGCCGGCGCTGGATGGTCACGGCTGTCGCCGACCAACCGCCCTTTGTCGCGCTGAACGGTCCTGTCACAGCCGATGCTATGGGCGAGATGTCACAACCTTTCACCGCCAGCGATGACTACGGCATAGAAAGCGGCACAGCGACCATCGCGCTGGATATTGCTGCGGTTAATCGGGTTTACGGCCTTGCGCGTGACCCCGACCCGATCCCTGATCTGGTGTTGGACCTGCCGATGCCCTTTACCGGTAACCGTGCTGAATTTGACGCCTTTCTGGTCGAAAACCTGAGCGAGCACCCATTGGCAAATCTGCCCGTGACCTTGCAACTGACCGTGACCGATGCGGCAGGTCAGACTGCCAGCACCGAACCCGAACCATTGATCTTGCCGGGCCGGCGGTTTTTCCAGCCATTCGCCCGTGCGGTGATTGAACAACGCCGCGACCTGATGTGGTCACGTGACAACGCCCGCCGTGCAGGGCAGGTCTTGCGTGCTATCTCGCATCGGCCAGAGGATATTTTTACATCCGAAACGATGTATTTGCGCCTGCGCACGATCATCCGCCAGATGGACAACATGGCCGTCGTGGGGATGGACGAAAACGGCCAGGCAGAGATTGTCGAAGCGCTGTGGGATCTTGCGATCCAGCTTGAGGATGGTCGTCTGGCGGATGCCCGCGAACGCCTGCGGCGCGCGCAGGAACGGCTGTCAGAGGCAATGCGCAACGGTGCGTCAGATGCGGAAATCGCAGAACTGATGCAGGAATTGCGCGAAGCGACAGATGATTACATGCGGATGCTGGCCGAACAATCCGAACCGGGTGACGGCACAGACCAGCCCGGCGGTGGCGAAGGTATGGAATTGTCGATGAACGATCTGCAAGCCATGATGGACCGGATCGAAGAGCTGATGCAGGAAGGCCGCATGGCCGAAGCGCAGGCGTTGATGGAAGAACTTAACGCCCTGATGGAAAACATGCGCGTCACGCAGGGCGAAGGTGGTGACGGTCCACAAAGCCCCGGCCAGCAATCCATGCAGGATCTGGCCGATACGCTGCGCGATCAGCAGGATCTGTCAGACGAGGCATTCCGTGATCTGCAGGACCGGTTCAACGATGGTCAAAGCGGGCAACAAGAAGGCCAGCAAGGACAAGACGGGCAACAAGGCCAAGAGGGTCAACAAGGCCAGCAGGACGGTCAGGATGGCCAAGGCAGCGGTGGTCAGCTCGACGAGAACGGGCAGGGCGGCACCGCCGGTCAGGGCAGCCTGACCGACCGTCAGCAGGCTTTGCGTCAGGAACTCCAACGCCAGCGTGGCAACCTGCCCAATCTGCCTGGCGAAACAGGTGATACCGCGCGCCAATCGCTGGACCGTGCCGAAGGTGCGATGGAAGGGGCCGAAGACGCCTTGCGCGATGGCAACCTTGCCGAGGCGATTGACCGACAAGCCGAAGCGCTGGATGCTTTGCGCAATGGGATGCGCGAATTGGGTCAGGCTTTGGCCGAGGCACAAACAGGCGAGCAGGGCCAGAACGGGGAACAAGGCGAAGCCGCTGGTCGTGCCGTGCCCGGCCAGCGTGATCCGCTGGGGCGTGACATGGGCACGACCGGTCAGATGGGCACTGACCAGAACCTGCTGGGCGGGACGGACACCAACCGCCGCGCTGCCGAATTGCTAGATGAAATCCGCCGCCGGTCCGCCGAACAGGACCGCCCCGAGGTGGAACGCGACTATCTGCGCCGGTTGCTGGGCCAGTTCTAGCCTATCAATCCGGCGACACGTTCGCCCAAGGCGGTGACACCGGCATTCAGCGACAGCCGCCACCCGTCAACCATGGTGACATAGGTGGCCATAGTGTCTTGCATCTGCGGAAATGCAGCGGTGATCTGTTCGGCAAAGACATATGGTGCGAACAAGATCGCAAAGACCAAAAGCACAAGGGCAAAACCACGGCGGAAGCCGTGCCGGCTGACGGCCTCTTCCATTTCGGGTTCGGTTGGTCTGATCCGTTCGGCTGACCGCGCGCGCAAGCTTGTGTTGATTTCCGTCATGCTGGGCATGTCGCGCGGGTTGGAATTGTCCGGCTCGTCCGGTTTTTGCTGTGGCGTCACCCGTGCCGGGACGACGACGGGCATCTTTGGTTCGGCTGCTTGCGGGGCGGCGGGGGACTGGACCGGGGCGCTTTCGGCTGCGTCGGGCGGTGTTGGCTCGGGCGTTTCCTGCGCGCGCAACTGCTGTTCATGCGCCGCCTCTGCCCGCAGGATTTCAGCGACAGAGGCATCTACCGCACGGCGGACCGGATGATCGGCGCGGGCAACGTCAGTTTCCGGTCGCGCTACAACGGCAGCCGCCTGAAACCAGCTATGGCCACAATTCGAGCATTCGACATCACGCCCTTCAGCGGGAATTGCGTCATCAGACACATCGTATTGGGCGCCGCAATCGGGGCAAGTCAAACGCATTCTTAAAGAACCTTTCATCCCGCGGCGGGCGGATTTGATGTATTACCGAGGACAATCTAACAACGGCAAGAGCAAACGCAAAGGTTTTGCGCCGACCACTGGTGGTCGTCATTGAAACATGTGACAGATTTGGGCAATACAGCGGGTGCAGGCAAAGGACAGATTGTGATTGAACTGGACAACATATCTTACGGATATGGCGGAACAACGCTGTTTTCAGGGGTTTCGCTGAAACTGGCACCGGGGTCGTTCCATTTTCTGACCGGCCCTTCGGGTGCCGGAAAGACGACGCTGCTGCGGTTATGTTATGCCGATCTGCGCGCCAGCGTCGGGCAGGTCCGCCTTTTCGGGCAGGATGCCGCCACCTTGTCGCGCGATGATGTAGCGATAATCCGCCGGCGGATCGGGGTGGTGCATCAAGACACACAGTTTCTGGATCACCTATCAATCGCCGAAAACATCGCTTTGCCACTGACTGTCGCTGACCGCCTGACCGAGGCGCAGGACAATCTGGCACAATTACTGTCGTGGGTCAGCCTTGGGGCACAGGCCGGTCAGACTCCGCCTGAATTGTCCGGGGGTGAACGCCAGCGCGCCGCCCTGGCGCGTGCTGTCATCATGTCGCCCGACGTCGTGATCGCGGATGAACCGACCGGCAATGTGGATTGGGAAATGTCACAGCGCCTGTTGGCGCTGCTGGTCGAGCTGAACCGGATGGGCAAGACGATTTTGATCGCCACCCACGATATCGCGATGATCCGGTCGATGAAATCGGATGTGCAGGCGCGTGTCTTGCGCCTGAAGGGTGGCCAGTTGATTCAGGCGGGGTCCGAATTGTGAAAGCCTTTATGTCGCTGTTTTTCGGTGATCGTCTGGCCGACCGTGCGGTGCCGCCAACTGGCGTGGCCGCGCGGCTGACGGTCTTTGTTGCGGCAGCCATGTCATTTCTGGCAATTTTCGCGCTGGCGATGTCGTTGACTGCTGGCCGTGTTGCAAGCTCTTGGGCTGATGATCTGGCGCGGTCTGCCACCTTGCGGCTACCCGCTGACATCGACCAGACAAACGAGGCTTTGCGCGCCGCGCTGAATGTGTTGCAGACAACGTCCGGCGTTGCGTCAGCGCGTGTTCTGGAAGCGGAAGAACAACGCGCCCTGCTGGCCCCGTGGTTTGGCCCCGACATTCCGGTTGAAACCCTGCCCGTGCCGCAGTTGATCGAAATTTTGCCAGACGACGACGGCTATGATGCTGCAGGTCTGCGCGCACGTCTGCAGGCCGAGGTGCCGGGTGCCATGCTGGACGATCATGGTGCATGGCGTGAACCGCTGATGCAGGCCGCCCAACGCTTGCGTGTCACAGGCTGGAGCGTGCTGGCGCTGATCGGCGCTGTCATGGCCGCGATGATCACACTGGCGGCACATGCATCACTGGCCGCCAATGCGCAGGTGATCCGTGTTTTACGGCTGGTCGGTGCGCGTGATGCCTACATTGCCGGTGCCTTTGTACGCCGATTTACCCTGCGTGCTGGTTTGGGTGCGCTGATCGGTGTGGTTGTCGGCGTCATTGTGCTGCAGGTCATGCCCCAAGCCAATGTGGCTGGCGGCATGGACATGGATTTCGGGTTTGTCGGTATTGAATGGATTTGGTCACTGGCGATCCCTGTTCTTGCCGCTATCGTCGCCTTTGCGGCGACCCGGTATGCTGCGTTGCGCCGTCTGAAGGAACAAACATGAGCTACGCGATACAATGGTTACGGTCGTTGGTTTTTAACGCGCAAATGTATCTGGCCATGCTGGTCTTTGGTATCCTTTACACCCCTGCCGCAATCTGGTCGCGCGAAGGTGCCATTGCCGCCTGCCATGCCTATTGTCGCTGGGTGCGCTGGACGGCGGGCTGGATGATCGGCCTCAAGACCGAAATCCGCGGCACGCCACCAACCGACGAGGTCATGGTTGCGCCCAAGCATCAATCATTTCTGGACGTGCTAATGATCTATGGCGCGATGCCGCGCGGGAAATTCATCTTCAAAGCGATTTTGAAATATGCGCCCGTGATCGGCCAGTTTGGCCTGCGGATCGGCTGTATCCCCGTCGACCGGGGCAAGCGGGGTCTGGCGATCAAGCAGATGGTCGCCGATGTGCAGGCTGGGCGCGCCTTGCCGGGGCAGTTGATTATTTATCCGCAGGGCACGCGTATCGCGCCGGGCGTGAAGGCACCTTACAAGATTGGCACCGGCGCATTGTACCGCGAACTGGGACAGCCGGTCGTGCCAGTGGCGACCAATGTCGGCGTGTTCTGGCCGAAGCGGGGGATTTACCGCCACCAAGGTACGGCTGTCTTTGAATTCCTGCCCCGGATTGAACCGGGGCTGGCTGTTCCTGATTTCATGCAACAACTGGAAGACGCGATTGAAACCGCATCCGACAGGTTGAACGCAGAGGCAGGTTTTCCGCTGGGCAGGCCTTAGGCTGCCAGACCCTTGCTGCCCAGATTAAGGTATTTGTCCCGCCGGTCCTTGCGCAGCTTGTCACCGGATTTGCCGGTCAATTCTGCCAGCATGGATTTCAACGCATCGCCCACAGCCGCGATTGTCGCGTCGCGGTCACGATGTGCGCCGCCTTTCGGCTCTGGAATGATCTTGTCGCAGACGCCCAGTTCTTTCAGATCCTTGGCGGTCAGGCGCAAAGCCTCTGCCGCTTCGCGCATCTTTTCGGAATCTTTCCACAGGATCGAGGCGCAACCTTCGGGGCTGATCACCGAATAGACCGAATGTTCCAACATCGCGACACGGTTGGCCGAGGCAAAGGCGACAGCGCCGCCTGATCCGCCTTCACCGATGATGACGCTGATCAGCGGCACTTTCAGCGCCAGACATTTCTCGGTCGAGCGTGCGATAGCCTCTGACTGGCCGCGTTCTTCGGCGCCCTTGCCGGGATAGGCGCCGGGGGTGTCGACCAGGGTGATGACAGGCAGGCCAAAACGGTCGGCCAGATCCATCAGGCGGATCGCCTTGCGGTATCCTTCGGGACGGGCCATGCCGAAATTGCGCGCGATCCGCGATTTGGTGTCGTTGCCCTTTTCATGGCCGATCACCATGACAGGCTGGCCGTCCAGCCGCGCAATGCCGCCCATGACGGAATGGTCGTCGGCAAAGTTGCGGTCACCGGCCAGCGGCGTAAATTCGGAAAACAGCGCATTAATGTAGTCGATGCAATGCGGCCGTTCGGGGTGGCGTGCGACCTGACATTTGCGCCATGGCGTCAGATTGGCGTAAAGCGAATTGAGCAATTCACCCGCTTTTTTGTCCAGCGCTGTCGCTTCTTTCGACACATCCATATCCGCGTTGTCACGCGCCATGGCGCGCAATTCTTCGGCCTTGCCTTCGATCTCGGCCAGCGGTTTTTCAAAGTCGAGGTATAGGGTCATCAGATCAGCGCACCTTTTTGCCATAAGTCCGTATTATATGGCGTATGCGCTGACCAATGGCAACGGCAGGGCGGATCAGGCGGCGCCGATCATTTCGGATTGCCGTACGATGACTTCGGCCTGTTTGATCGACGCGATATCGACTAAACGACCTTTATAAACGGTCGCGCCTTCGCCGCGTGCTTTGGCGTCTTCCATTGC
>Ga0207421_10003066_pt1 | contig 20189 bp, 16 predicted proteins | sample SodLakKL_010_SED_4_FD_187542 | JGI IMG/M metagenome (GOLD analysis project Ga0207421, IMG submission 187542) | Alkaline sediment microbial communities from Lake Tanatar, Kulunda Steppe, Russia - 8KL_010_SED (SPAdes) (version 2) | ecosystem: Environmental > Aquatic > Non-marine Saline and... | reverse complement strand
CTTATAAAAGATTTTCTGTAACTGTCTAACTTACTTTCTACTAAACCTGGTAAGCTTGAAATAAAAACTCAGGAGAAACAGAGTATCAATTTCAAGGTAACTGCTCGGCCGTGCTGCTTTTGGACTGAAGACATTACAGGCATAGCGGTTGCAATGGTCACTGAGGCAAAGCTTGTAGCAAGTCGACCTGCATGGAGGCAGGTCGCCGAGCTAAAGGGGGGGGGGACGGTTTGAGCTGTGCATAAGCGCAGCGAAGGTCGAAGGCAAAACGATGGAACTCCCCCCCCCTGGCTTAAAAGGGCAACCTCAGCGAAAGCCTGTAGCTTAAGTCGTTGCCATTGTCCTTAAATAAGCCGTCACCAGTCTAAAAGCAGCATGGTCGAGCAAACACATTTCAAGGATCAAAATCTAGAGCCCGGTAATAGCCGGCTAGCGATGATCTCTTAAAACCGCAGCGCTTACTCTTCAGTTATCCTCTTTAAGTAAGCTTTCAACTGCGGGGCCAGTTTTTCCTGCCTGAGGGCAAATTCTATAGTCGCTTCCAAAAAACCAAACCGGTCGCCAACGTCATAGCGCCTGCCCTCGAATGTATAAGCCCATACCGGTTTACTCCCGGCCAGTGTGTTTAAGGCATCGGTAAGCTGGATCTCACCGCCGGAACCAGGAGGGGTTTTTTCAAGAATATCAAATATCTCCGGTTCTATAATATAGCGTCCCAGGACGGCCAAATCAGTTTTCGCCTCTTCCCGGGAAGGTTTCTCCGTCAACTTTGTTACCTGGACTACCTGCCCTGGGGGATCATCTGATTCTACAGCGCCGTATTTATGGATGTTGTCCCAGCCAACCCGCTGGCAGCCCAGCACAGTCCCCTTATTTTGGTCATAGATCTCTGCCATCTGACCTATGCAGGGAACCCGGGCATGGATCACATCATCTCCAAGCAGCACGGCAAAAGGTTCATTGCCGATAAATTGCCTGGCACATAACACGGCATGGCCGAGCCCCAGGGGTTCTTTCTGCCTGATGTAAAAGATATTGGCCAACCGGCTAATCTTTTTCATTTCTTCAAGGTCTTCATTCTTTCCTTTTTTCTCGAGGACCTGTTCCAGCTCGATACTACGATCAAAATGATCCTCTATCGCCTGTTTATTGCGCCCGGTAATAATCAAAATATCTTCTATTCCTGCTTCCACCGCTTCTTCCACCACGTACTGGATTGTCGGCTTATCCACCAGGGGCAGCATTTCTTTAGGCTGCGCTTTTGATGCCGGCAAAAACCTGGTTCCCAGTCCCGCTGCCGGTATTACCGCTTTTTTTATTGTCATATACCCAGGCCACCACCTTTAAATTTTTTAGCCTTTTATAAAAGAGCAATTAACTGCTTAGCCTGTTTTGTATCAAGCACAGCCAGGCCATGGATAAGCCTTGTGAACGGTTCCATCTACTTCCCTTCGGCTCATCACTGCGCTCCGGGACGATCAAGCCGCAGCTCTGGCGGCGCTTAATTATTAATCTTTCGCTGTAGCTTCAGTAGCTTTGGCATTTATAATTCTACAAAAACCTCCCTTTACCTGCCGTTTTCGAGGTTTCTCCCATAAGTTTATCAATCTTATCTCTTCTGGTAACTATAACCTGTCTGTTAATTTAATTTACCTGAAAAGAAAACTCTGTTCACATAAATAATATAACTACCTGGGAAGGGTTATTATTTACAAATGGCAAAAAACAATAGTTGCAGGAATTAGGCACCTCCTGAAAGAATAAACCGAAAGGACATATTACAAGATAAAGACGAAGCAGAAGTTATAAGTCAAGGGAGGTAGATCATGAAAACCATGCAGGCAGCACAGTTAACCGAACAGGGCAAACCCCTGGAGCTGGTGGAACTGCCCGTTCCCCGTCCGGGCAGGGAAGAGGTACTGATAAAAGTTAAAGCTACGGGAATCTGCAGTTCCGATTTGCATTACCAGGACGGCCGCAGCCGGGTGACCAAAATGCCAATCACCCTGGGCCATGAAATCGCCGGCGAAGTAGCCGAATGTGGCGAAGAAGTGAGCGGTTTAAATGTGGGTGACCGGGTCTGCCTGTTTTACCTGGTTACCTGCGGCAAATGTATGGCATGCAGCGGCGGAAATGACAATTACTGCAGCGAAGCCAGGATGCTGGGTAAAGACATTGACGGGGGGTTTGCTGAATACTTAGCCGTCCCGGCCCGCAATGTTTTCCCTTTTCCGGAATCAATTCCTTTCAGCCAGGCGGCCCTTTTAACCGATGCCGTAGCCACACCATTCCACGCTTTAAGCCGGGCCGGGGTTAAAACCGGCGACAGTGTCCTGGTAATCGGTATCGGAGGGTTGGGCCTGCATGCCGTTCAAATAGCAAAAATAATGGGCGCCGGACAGGTTATAGCCGTAGATTTGGAAACAGAGAAACTAAAACTGGCAAGTAAAGTTGGGGCTACGGAAACTGTTAATCCTGCTGAAGAAAATCCTTATGAAAGAATTAACGCATTGACCGGCGGAGGTGCTGATCTGGCAATAGAGTTAATCGGCCTGCCTGTGACAATCCGCCAGGCTATCGATTGCACCGGCATAGGCGGCCGGACAGTAATTGTAGGAATATGCCCTGAAGAAATCGGGATCAGCCCTTACCATGACCTGCTGTTAAAAGAAAGAACCCTTATGGGCAGCGCCGATCAAAGCAGGGCTGATTTTCCGGTCATAATCGAACTTGCCGCGCAAAAACGCCTGGATATGAGCCAATCGGTTACCCGGGAATTACCCTTAGAAGAGGTAAACCGGGGCCTCGAAATGTTGAAGCACAAAGAAGAAAACCCGGTCAGGCTGGTAGTCACCTTTCCTTAAAAATCAAAAGTTAACCGGCATCTGTTTCCCAGTGCAAGCCTTCACCTCTTTCCACGGTGACCAGTCCGGGGAACTCATCTCTAACCCTGGCATCAATCTCAGGCGGGATGATCGGCTCCGAAGGCTCATGAAGGATTTGAGCTGCCAGTTCTTCCGCCCTTTTCCAGCTGTCCTTACTGCCGGCATCGATCCAGCGTTGGTAAGACTGGCGGTCACTTGCTTTGGGAGCAAAGCTTTCGGTGCGCATGTACCTGACCGTGTGCTCCTCGCTTAGATAATTGCCTCCCGGCCCCACTTTGGCAATAATGTCATAAGCCAGGGTGTCCTGGTTGATCTCAATTCCCCTCAGGGTCCGCAGGCAGCTGCCCACGATGTCATTGTCGATAATGTACTGTGCATAGGACACGGTCAGGGCCCCGTCGAGCATGCCAAAGGCCTCGTGGATATAGTTTCCACCCGCTAATGCGGCAAGCATCGCGGTGGTCGCCCCTTCATGGGCCGCCTGGGCATCCGGCAGTTTCGAATCGGTGGTTCCCACCGTCAGATAGCAGGGCAGCCTGTAATAATGGGCCATCTGGGTAATTGCCGCATTCATCAGTCCTGATTCAATGCTGCCCATTAAAAATGACATGGTGCGCATATCCATGGTAATCGGAACCGCGCTGTAGAAAACGGGGGTTCCCGGGTTGACCAGTTGAGTTAAAACTATACCCATCAGCGCTTCCGCATTTTGCTGCACCAGGGTTCCGGCCAGGGTAACCGGAGCGGTTGCTCCTGCGGAAGGCGCAGTTGAGGTGGCGAGCGGCAGGCCGTAGCCGGCTACTTCCATAATGTAGTCTGCATGTTCCGCGCCGAGCTTAAGCGGGCTGGAGATCGAAGAGATAAACCCGACAAAGGGCCGGCGCTGCAAGTTTTCCAGGCCACCGGCGATTATTGAAGCAATTTTTATTGAATCTTCCAGCCCCTGCTTGCTGAAAATTCCTCCCATCACCGGCTTGCTGGTGTTTAATAAGGCCTGGTACTTTGTATTGATATCAACCGTATCAATATTGATATCGTGAGGATAAAGCGGGTTGATAAAGAAATCCAGGTATTCAAGTCTGTCGGCAAGGCGGGCTAGTTCTGCAACATCATGGATTTCCCCCGGCCGCTTGTTCCGTTCAAGATCGAGCACGTACAGGGCCAATCCCCCGGAGCCAAAATTCACTTTTTTACCGCCAACGGTGATATCTCTTCCTTCACGGCGTCCGTAAAAGACAAATTCCGCCGGAGCCTGCTTAATGCAGCGGGAGATCAGTTCCCGGTGCAGATAAACCCTATTTTGTTCGTGATCGACTTTGGCCCCGTTTTTCTCAAGTAATTCCAGGGCCGGCGGGTAATTGATTTCAAATCCTACGTTTTGCAGGACTTTAATCGATGTTTCATGGATCTGGCTAATTTCCTTTTCAGAAAGGACATTGTAGCCTCCACCCTCATATATCGGTTTTTCCATCTGGCCTACCCCCCACTGATTGGTGGTTTTATTGCTGTCCTGTAATCTTCGACCTTAATCCCGGGTAAACTTATCCCAATTTTTAACCATTGCCGAAATCAAGTCTGCCCGGGTTATCACTCCCTGCAGCTGATTTTCATGATCAACTACAGGGATCCGGTTGATGTCATTATCTTGCATTAGCTTGCTAACCTTATAAACCGGTGTATCTTCAGTCACAGAAATAACTTCGGTTGTCATTAAAGTTTCCACCGTGGTGGATGCTACCAGCTCAATCACTTCCACTCCCCGGTGGGTTATATCTACATGAAGTACATCTTTGCTCTTTGTAAAAACCTGGTGCGGATCCCGCAGCGGCTGACCGATAATCTGCTGCGAATAACGCCAGATATCTGTTTCTGAGATAATTCCGACCAGTTTATTATCCTCATCTACTACCGGCATCCCGCTAAAACAGTTCTCATCCAAAATTTCTGCCGCCCTTTTCAAGGTAGTATCGGGCGTTATGCTGACCACCGGAGCGGTCATAATTTCTTTTGCCAATATCGCCATCTTAATCCCTCCATCCAAGCTTGTCAATACACTTTAAGCACCGTAATAAGGTGCTCTTTCCAAAATAAATTTTGGTACCATTCAACCAACCGGCAATTCATTCCGGCTTAACCGCCGGCAGATATTTTTGGCTTCTTGCACTTAATATCCCCCGGAAATTAAACCTCAAAAATCAATACCTTAGCAATAATAAAGGCTTAAGCATTGCTGTTTTTAATAAAAAGGGGCAAAGCAAGGTTATTCCTGCTTGCCCCCTCAATTACTAACTGCTTTCCCTTAAACGAGTACTGTTATTCTTCACTAGAGCAGTGATTGCAACATTTAACATGTGCAGGTTTTAGACTGGTTCAGCTCACCTGTTTTATTCAATAAACCCTTCGTCGCGCAACCACTCTTCAGCTACCTCAAATGGTTCATATCCTTCGACGTCAACCTTTAAGTTCAGATCTGACATAACTTCCGGAGTTAGTTCAGCTGCGATGGGATTAAGGATCTCCTCAATTTCAGGATGTGCCTCCAACGCATCGCCGCGAACTACCGGTGCGCAGTTATAAACCGGGTGAAAATCCTGGTCGTCCACCAGGGTTACCAGGCCATATTCCGCAATGCGTGCATCTGTAGCAAAACCCATTGCTGCAGCATGCTCTTCCTCGTTCAGGGCACCGTAAGTAATTCCGGTATCCATTACCTCGAAATCATCGAATTCAAAGCCGTAATGCTCTTGCAGCTCAGGCAACCCATCATCGCGTGCTTCATACTCATGGTTGGTAGCAAAGGTCCACTCGCCCGGTGCGGGGGCATCTACATCTTCATTGATTGCCTGGGCCAGATCGCTGATAGTCTCTATGCCCAGCTCTTCAGCATCTTCCTGACGCATCATAATGGTGTAGGTGTTATCAAACGGAGTTTTGTCTAACCAGTGCAAGTCATTTTCTTCTTGATCCCATGTAGCCACAGTTTCGTAAGCTTCGTCTGCATCGAAAATCGGCTCAGCTTCCTTGAATTCGACCAGTGCAGTGCCGGTATACTCCCAGTAAAGATCAAGGTCGCCTCTTTCAAGCGCTTCCCGGCAGACAACAGTTCCACCAAGGTTGGTTTGGTCTTCTGTTGGGATTCCCGCATCTTCAAGGGCCTGAATGGCAATTTGCCCCAGGATCAACTGCTCGGTAAATTCTTTCGAACCGACAGAGATTTCAACTTCGGGATCTTCCGGTTCACAACCACCCGCAAACAACGCACCGGCCAATAAAACTACTGTTAGTGTCAGAGCTGTAATCCGCTTGATACTCATTAAAATGAGTTACCCCCTTTCAAAATAATCTTTTGCAAAAACAAGGGAAAAACAGCCTTAATTTTTTGTATTAAAATCTCTTTCATGCAGGCTACTTTTCCCTTGCCTAGTTGATTATAATTGATTGCCCCTGGAATTGGCAAGGGCAGGGGGTAGATACCCCCTGCCCTGTTAATTCCTTTATGTCTGTTTATTCAATAAAACCTTCTTCACTAAGCCATTCCTCGGCAACTTCGCGCGGTTCCATATCTTCCATATCAACTTTCATGTTCAGCGAAGACATTACTTCCGGAGTCAATGCTGCCGCGATCGGGTTAAGAATGTCCGGAATTTCCGGGAACTCTTCCAGCATATCCCCACGGACTACCGGTGAACAGTTGTAAACCGGGTGGAACTCCTGGTCGTCTTCAAGATTAACCAGGTTAAATTCGGCAATCCGGGCATCAGTTGCAAAGCCCATTGCGGTGGCATGTTCGCCTTCATTCAAGGCGCCGTAGGTAATGCCAAGGTCCATTACCTCGTAGCTTTCAAATTCAAAACCATAATGCACCTGCAGCTGCTCAAGACCGTCGTCCCGGGCTTCGTACTCATGGTCAGTGGCAAAGGTCCACTCGCCCGGTTCGGGAGCGGGAACCCCTTCATTGATGGCATCAGCCAGATCACTGATTGTTACAATACCCAGTTCATCAGCATCTTCCTGGCGCATCATTACGGTATAAGTGTTGTTAAAGGGAGTATAATCGAGCCAGTGCAAATCGTTTTCTTCCAAGTCCCATTCGGATATTGTATTGTATGCTTCGTCCGGATCGGTAATTACATCGTGTGCCATAAACTCAACCAGGGCTGTACCGGTATATTCCCAGTACATATCAATGTCTCCTCTTTCCAGCGCCTCGCGGGCCACAACGGTTCCCCCAAGGTTGGTTTCATCTTCCGTCGGAATCCCGGCATCTTCCAGGGCTACAAGCGCTATTTGCCCCAGAACTAACTGCTCGGTAAATTCTTTTGATCCTACGGTCACAGTAGGTTCATCCGGTTCACAGCCTACCACAAACAACAAACCGACAAACAACATCAAAGCCAGTGATACAGTTAAAACCCTCTTCATACTCATTTTTAAACTTTACCCCTTTCGTTGTATATTATTTCCATATAGTAATGGAAAACAACCCTCACATTCAAGCAGCAAGACGATCTTAATACGACATTATCTAATAACACTATTTCTCAATCGTTAAAAGCTATCTTATCAAGCCCAGCGCACAACCCTTTCTTCTACTTTGCCGATTAAGTAGTCCAACAAAATTGCCGTTACCGCGGCAATTACCGCACCGTTAAAAATAATCATATCCCGGTGCACCGAAAGGCCGGTTACAATCAGGTCACCCAAGCCACCGCCGCCGATAAAGGTAGCCAGCGTAGCCGCGCCGACGTTAATGACAATTGCGGTCCTGAGTCCGGCCACAATAATCGGAAAAGCGATAGGCAGTTCAATTTTCGTTAATATGCGCAAAGGACGCATACCCATACCTCGTGCGGCTTCAATAATATTATGTTCAACCCCGTCAATCCCGGCAAAAGTATTCCTCAAAATCGGCAGGATTGAATAAAGGAATAAGGCAAATACAGCTACATTAAAACCAAGCCCCAGGATAGTGTAAAACAGGGCCAACACGGCCAGGCTGGGGACTGTCTGGCCGATATTGACGACCGTCTCCATCACGCGGCCTATCCGGTAAAGACTGGGGCGAGAGAGCATGATCCCTCCGCCTACACCGACAATGGTCGCCCCGGTCATAGAAACCAGGAGTAGGCCCATATGCTCCCGGATAACCCTGAACACGCGATCATAAGTGAGCATCCGCTCGACAATAGAATCAGCGGGGTTGTTGACAGAATAAATAACGATTGCCGCGGCAATTCCGATCATGATCAACGGAATACCTAACCATTTCCATATTTCTCTGGCCATTGTTAGCTATCCTCCTTAACCACATTGAGCAGGTCGCCAAGAGTAACTGTCCCCTGGTACTGGTCATCTTCGTTGACTACGGCAACATAGCCTTCACCGCACTCTAACATCACCGATAAAGCATCGTTCAAAGTGGCATCGCTGGTAACGGTGTCGGCAACCTCGGAGCAGTAATCACCGGCTACTTCACCTGCTTTTTGCTTCAAGTCACTTACCCCGATAACTCCTTTCAACTTGTTATCGCGATCGACAACCATGACCGACCTGATATCGCTTTCTTCAAGCTGTTTTTTAATTTCATCGACCTTTGCATCTTCCGTTGCCGGTTTTGTCCGATCGACCTCTTCCAGGATTTCTTGTATCCTGATCAGGTGGAGGCGTTTGATCGAGCGGTTACGCCCAACCAGGTTGGAAACAAATTCATCAGCCGGAGCGCTTAACAAATCGCTCGGTGTGGCATGCTGGACCAATTCTCCTTCTCTCATTACGGCAATGGTATCGCTCATTTTGATCGCTTCGTCAATATCGTGGGTCACAAATACAATGGTTTTTCCCATCCGCTCCTGGATCCGCAAAAACTCGTTCTGCAGGCGAGCCCTGGTAATCGGGTCCACCGCACCGAAAGGTTCGTCCATCAACATAATTGGCGGATCACTGACCATGGCCCTGGCCACGCCGACCCTCTGGCGCTGGCCGCCACTCAAGGCCGCGGGATAACGAGCCCTAAACACCTCCGGATCGAGGCCGACCAGGGTCATTACTTCTTCAACCTTTTGCTTGGTTTGGTCTTTCGGCCAATGCTTCTCATTGGGAACAGTAGCAATATTTTCTTCGATGGTCATATGGGGAAACAGCCCGATTTCCTGGATAACATAGCCAATGTCAAGCCTCAGCTTAATCGGGTCCATTTGCAGGGCATTTTCGCCCCGGATATAGATTGCTCCCCCGGTCGGCTCATAAAGCCGGTTAATCATTTTCATGGTGGTTGTTTTGCCGCAGCCCGAGGGACCGACTAAAACGCATACATCCCCCTCCTGGATTTCCAGGTTTAAATCTTTTACCGCGGGAATACTGTGTCCCGGAAAAACTTTACTTAATCCTTCGAGTTTGATCATACTTATTCTCCCTCCCTTGTGCTGCCTTCAACAGAAAAGCGTTTTTCACCGTAGTACAGGAGATAGTCAAAAGCAACAGCAATAATGGAAACCCCGATTGCCCCGGCAATAATCATGGGCTGATGCCCCCGGGATATTCCTGAGAAAATCAGTTCACCCAGGCCTCCTGCACCTACGTAAGCGGCAATGGCGGCTATACCAATCATCATAACCGCTGCGGTCCGCACACCGGCCATAATCACCGGCCTGGCCAGCGGAATTTTAATCTTGAATAGCACACGCCGTTCGGTCATGCCCATGCCTTTTGCCGCTTCCACAATAGCCGGGTCAAGTTCCCGGATTCCAGTATAGGTGTTACGGACAATCGGCAGCAAGCTGTAGAGGACCAGGGCTACCACCCCGGTGGTAAAACCGATGCCAAATAAAGGAACCATAAATGCCAGCATCGCCATACTGGGAATAACCATCAAGATCTGGCAAATCCCCAGCACTGTCTGGGCTACTCCCTCGTAATAACTGATAATTATACCTACTGTTACTGAAATGGCGATGGCAATAATGAGGGTTACAACTACCAGGTATAAATGTCCGACCATTAAATCCAGAAGCATGTCACTACGCCGAGAAATCCAATTGATTGTCTCCCTGATTAATCCCGGGTCTTCACCCTGAGCTGACAAAAGAGTCAGGTTTCCCGTTACCCGGAAAAAATCACTTATACACCCAATGATTTGGCCCATGTATCAGCAATCACCCTTCCTTTGTTTATTTATAATTTATTATAAAGAGGCTGGTGCACCTCGTTTCGGACATTCAGCAGTTTTAATAAAGTTGAGGAGATTATCTAATTGGTTTAACAAAAATGGGAAATCCAGGCATACTGCACTGCGAAACAACTACCTCCCGCCTGGCAAAAACTAAATTATTTGAGCATAGTGAATCCTGTGGCAATTATTTCATACAAAGAAAACATATACAAATAATATTTTCGACTGTAATCTTTCAAAATCCTGCTTAATTTTCAGCTTTATTTAACTAAATTCAACTGAAGCAAGCTGACATTGCCAAAACGCCAGTTATTAAGATATATTCGCAGTACAACCGCCTGGATTTAATCCTTACTTGACAACCTGGATTATCCCGATTAAACCGTGTCCCAGGCCATGCCCGTGCTGGAGGTTCATCTCCAGGCTGCGGAGGGCATAACCAAGCTGGGCCTCGATCAAATCAGCCCTGATATCGCCATAAAGTCCCTTGCTGCCTTCCAAAGACTGTCTCATCACCCGGTAGGCTTTCTCCAGGGGTTTCACGTTTGTCTGCGGGGGATAGGGCAGCAGTTCCTCATCGCTGTCATAATGCTCCATCAGGGTCATGGTGTAATCGACCAGGGCATTCCAGCTGTCGGCCAGGGTTTGCAGGGCTTCGTTCTGCCAGTCAAAACCTTCCCGGGGCCAGTAATCTACTTTTAAATCCGGGAAGTAAGTCCGCAGGCCGCGTTCGAACAGTGATGAAACCATCAACCGCAGGGGCTGCGGGTTACCATTATAGGTTCCCGTTTCAATATGACGCCCGACAAAGAGCGAACGGTCGAAAAATCGCAAAACCTTCAGCTCCACTCCGGCTTTACGGGCTGCGCTCTCCAGAATCCTGAATACTTCGGCAGGCGTCATAAGCCGCATGGGAAATGAAGAAAGCTCGACATTATCTCTTTCTTCTTCCGGGTAAAGATAGTTAATTACATAATCCATGTAGGTCACTTCCTCAGGGTTGTGGGTCCACAGGTTTTGCCACTCGTAAGAATAACGCCCGAGAAAATCAGCCAGGATTAAACTGCCATTTTTCCCGTGTTTGCCCATATCAACAAACAGTCTTTCCAGTTCTTCATTGGTACAGTGCGACAAAGTCCCGTAAGAAGTGAAGTAAAGGTCGTAAGGTTCTTCCCCTTCTTCTAAGGGCAGCCCATTGGAAAAGTCACCCTTACAGAAATTAACATGCTCATAGTGACCAAATAGATTTTGCGCTTCTTTGAGCAATTCCACGCTTAAGTCGATCCCTTTATACTGATCCATCATATCCTTTTGGACCAGGCGGGTATCAAACTGCGATAGCCTCGTATCCCTGGTAATCTTGGTTAAAAGATCGTAACCGTCTCCTGTTCCACAACCCAAGTCGTAAAACCGCAACCCTTCTTCATTTGTCCCCAGTTTGGACTTGACAAGCTCTTCCAGATAGGGTCTTAAGTAATAGGTTGTAATAAAATCTTCAAATTGAATCCGCACATGGTCATACTTGCAGCGTAATCCTCTCACCTGCTCACTATAACGGCCATGCCGGATTGCCTCTTGATACGCCTTATCGGCTTCCATATTAACTATTCCCTCCTGCTTGTAATAATTGTTCCGCCACACGGATAGCCGCAAAAGCATCCTTCCCGTAAGCATCTGCGCCAATTTCCTGGGCAAAGTCTTCTGAAGTAGGCGCCCCGCCGATAATCACCTTAATCTTTTCACGCATTCCTTTTTGCTCCAATTCTTTAACTACATCTTCCATGTTTGTCATCGTAGTATTAAGCAGAGCTGACAGACCTACCAGTTGAGCATTTTCCTCTTGTGCAGCTTCGACTATCCGGGAAGCGGGCACATCAATGCCAAGGTCTACCACGTTAAACCCGGCACCTTTAAGCATAATGCACACCAGGTTTTTGCCGATGTCATGAAGGTCTTTCTCGACCGTGGCCATGACAACCTTGCCTTTACCTTCGCTTTCGCCTTCACCGCCCAAGTAGGGTTCCATTATTTTCATGCCTGCTTCAACCGCTTCAGCAGCGGTGAGCATATCCGGAATGAAGTATTCCCCGGTTTCGTACTTCTGCCCGACCATTTCCATTCCTTTACTTAAACCTTCGAGCAAAATTGTATTGGTTTCAATTCCTTGATCAAGTGCTTCCTGGACCAGTTCAGCTACGCCTGGTTCACCGGCGTAATCTTCCTCAATTCCTTCATCTTCCTGATTGCGTCGTCCCTGCAGAACGTTATCAACAATCTTATCAACCAGTTCTTCTTTCAAAGTTCTTCCTCCTTATTATGAGCATCTGTTTAATCATGCTTATCGATTCAATAACTTCAAGGGCAAGCCTTGACACCTGAAACCGGCAAAGACCGGCCTGCTGATATAGTGCAATCCCAGGGGCTGGTGGGTAGAAAAGTACCATTATGCTAAAAACCCACGTTCACCCTGCAGAATGAATCCTTTTTACAAAACTAAGCATACGGATTCAGGCGAGGCAGCAAGCCGGGGGTTTGTTCAAATATTTTCTTGCAGACATCTTCCGGCAAGTGTTGTGGCTCTTTCGCCTCGAGTTCTTTGAGATGTTTGTTAACCATTAACAGGGATTCATCTTGATCATCCGACTCCCCTTCAAAGGGAAAGCCTTCAAAGATGCCCCCGCGGCGCAGCATTTTCCGGGCATAACGGGCATACATCCGGTAAGGGCTGTCCATGACTTCCCTGATCATTTTCTCAACCCGGTCTTTTTCATCCGGTTTAATCCCGCTTTCCCTCTGCAGGAACTTGGACATGCCGATCATGTGGTTGTCGAGCACTGCCTGGTCGGGAGAAAAGGTCATTGTTTTTTCAAGCAACCCGAATGCGTAATGGACCAGATCCGGGGCGGAAAAAGGTACTGCAGTGTACGTGTACATTTTCTCAACAGCCGCCTGGAGTCCGGGCACTTTAGCATCACCGACACCGGCTGTCGAGTAACAGGGCACCTTGTAATAGCGGGCCATTTGCGCACAGGCCATCGTATAATGGCAAAACTCGGGCACACCGTACATATCATGCAGGTCGTCCATGCGGGCACGCACCGGCACAGCGCCATATATAACCGGTGCTCCCGGATTGGCCAGCTGGTTGATTACAATCCCGGTCAGGGCTTCAGCATTTACCTGGGCCACCATGCCCATTTCATCAATCGGCGCCGTGGAACCGCCCTGCGGCGAAGTGGATATGACCACGGGCAAACCCCTCCGGGCAATATTGACAAGCTTTTCAGCAGTCTCCCCCACTACTTGCAGGGGGCTCTTGATTACGCTGGTGATAAAAGAGACTATCGGGTTTTCAAGCAGTTCCTCACGCCCACCTGCGATAATTTCAGCCATATTGACGACTTTATCCAATTGATCAAAATCGGCAATACCGCCAATAACCGGCTTGGTTATATTATTCAGGGAAGCAAAAAATATGTTTACATCCTTGTTATCGGTGGTAATATCTTCATCCTGAACATTTACATTGCGAATGAAGAAATCGAGGTTTTCCAGTTGCTCCGCCAAATGTGCTGACCGGCAGAGATATCCGAGGTTCCCGCGGTTGCGTTTGATTACCGGAAATACCCTTTCATGTCCGTCTTTCTTTGAGGTAAAAGTTTCCGGTTCTACTTCCAACCAATAATTTGTTTCCGAGCCGCTGCCAAAGTGGCTCCTGGTCCCTTCAGCATCAAGAACTACCCGATTCTCCGGGTTACGGGCACCAAGGGTAATTTTTGCAGGAACAGTTTCGAGGGCTTTTTTAACTACTTTCGGTGGTATACTTACCCACCAGGCTTCATGTTCGCCTTCCCGGGTCGGCTTAACTTTCGCCCCTGCTTTTTCCAGCAAAGAAACACTTTCTTCATGGAAACATAAAATTCCCGGGTTCTCTAAAATCTCCAGTGATGTCTGGTCAATCAACTCAATTTGCTCCCGGCTTAGCCGGGCATACGGCTTATCTACTACTACTCCTCGTTCACTCAATCTTCCAGCCTGACATAAACCTGCCAGGCTGCTCACCTCCTTTGTTTTCTTTAAAATAAAAAAAACCGTACTGAATCGTTCAGGCCGTGCCTGATGCTGATTGTGATACGGGATTAAATAAATGGTAACTTCTAATCCGGCCCGTTTAAAATCAAACAACCGCGTCTTGCTATATATTATGTCATATTGTGCGCAATTTCGCAAAAGGTAATGCTTACAGTGAATCAAAGGATAGCATTGTTAAATCGAGCATTTAACGGTTAAACCTGATTAATATATTAAAATGCCTCGTAAGGCTTTATAACCTGGATAATGCGTCAAATTTGAGCTTTCGGCTGCAGAGTTACAGTCCGCTGTGATATAATGAAAAGAAATTTGTGCGAAACCGGGATGCAAAAATGAAATTTTTAACAGATCGTTTAACCTACAAGCTAACTGCCGGACGAAAGCTCCATGACCCCGCCGAAAGGCACCGGGTTGGTTTGATCGTCAGCTGGGTCAGTATTAGCGGCAACCTGGCGTTAACTCTTCTGAAACTGGTTTTCGGCCTGATCACCAACAGCATCGCCTTGATGGCGGATGCCGTGCACAGCGCCTCCGATATCATCTCTTCCCTGGTAGTCCTGGTCGGTTTCACCTTAGCGAAAAAGAAACCTGACCGGGAACATCCCCATGGCCACGGCCGCAGCGAATACCTGGCCGGTTTGATTATCGGGGCAATGCTTACCGGGGCAGGTGTTGTTTTTGCTTACAACGCCTCCACTCGTTTCCTTGAAGACGTTACCATCCAGCCAAGCATCCCTGCTATCACCGCGGTACTTGCCGCCATCTTAATCAAGGAATTCCTGTTTTATTTTTCGGCACGCATGGGCCGGCTGATTAATTCCGACACCATCGCCGGAGACGCCTGGCATCACCGCACTGACTCAATGTCATCAGTAATGGTCCTGATCGCGTTGGTCGGCAGCTACTTAGGACTGCACTATCTCGATGCCATTTTCGGTTTTACGATTGCCTTTTTCATTATCTATGCCGGTTATAAAATCGCCCGCAACTCAGGCAGTCGCCTTTTAGGCAAAGCCCCGGGAAAAGAGTTGCAAAAAGGGGTGATCGACTGCGCAAAAGAGGTTAAGGGGGTTGTCGATGTGCACAACCTCGAAATCCACGATTACGGTTCCTGGAAAGTAATCACCATGCACATTGAAGTAAGTGGAGATCTAAGCCTGGAAAGTGCCCACCGGATAGCCCACCAGGTTGAAGATCAGGTCAGCGATAATTACCACTGCGACACAATCGTCCACTTAGACCCCTGTTAAAGTTAAAAAACCGCCCACGGCGGTCTATGTTTTAGATTCCTCAGCCTCCTCCACCAAAACCGATACTCTGTACTTCCCCGTTTTCAACCAGCACAGGGACTTTGTCGGCCTTGAATTCTTCCCGGGCTCTTTTCAGTGCTTCCGGATCAGCACTTACATTATACAGTTTATACTCCACTCCTTTTTTCTTAAGTGCTTCCAGCTGCTTTTCGCAGTAGGGACACCCGTCTTTAACATATACTTCGAGCATGTAAACACCTCCAAATAATTGATTTCTGCCTGCCTATTTTTCATTTCAGGCAAAATAATCAGCAGTTCTATAACAATATTATATGAATAAAATTCCTTTCTATCAAGCAAACCTTGACTTTAGCGTCCCCCTTGATTATAATGCACCAAGGATATGGTTACCATTTCGACGGGAAAAACACTCACGGGAACAGATGCTTTCCCGTGAGTTATTTATTTTAACGGGGGGTATTTGGATTATGCGTATTGCACTGGCTCAGCTCAATCCCATTATCGGAGCCCTGGACCAAAACCTGGAAAAAATGAAAAGCTACTACCACCGAGCAGTAGCAGGCGACGCTGACCTGGTCGTCTTTACCGAACTTTCATTACCGGGCTATCCTCCCCGGGACCTTTTAACCTACTCAGGCTTCCTTGATCAAGAAAGTAAACTAATTACTGAAGAACTGGCCCCCTTGACTGACCGGGAGAAAGTGCCCATCATCATCGGCGCCAACCACCGCCGGGAACACCGTTTATATAACGCCGCCCTGGTCCTGGAAGATGGCGTGATCAAATCGACCCATTTAAAAACCCTGCTTCCCTTTTTCGATGTTTTTGAAGAAGAAAGGTACTATACCCGCAACTTTGATCGTCAAATCGAAATGCTTGGCGATTTACCCACAGCTTTAACCGTCTGCGAAGATATCTGGAATGACATGGACTATTTTTCAATACCCATATACGATACCGATCCCCTGGAGCAGCTGTTCAAACAAGGTGCCAGACTGCTGTTGAACCTTTCCGCTTCTCCCTACCACCTGGGCAAACATGCCCTCCGGGAAGAAATGCTCCCGTTCCTGGCCAAAAAATATAGCACTGCGGTGATCTACTTAAACCAGGTGGGCGCAAACGACGAACTTATTTTTGACGGTTCGAGCCTGGTTTACAACAACCGCGGCGAACTACTTTACCGCGCCTCCGCCGTGGAAGAAGAACTTTTTTACATCGACACAGCAGACCTTTACCGGCCGGCAAAAAAAACTGTCCCCCCGGACCGGGACGATACCGGCACTATTTTGCAACTACTCAAGCTCGGCACCAAAGATTTCCTTAGAAAAACAGGCTTTGAAAAGGCGGCGTTTGGCTTAAGCGGAGGGATCGATTCTGCAGTAGTAGCCACAATAGCTGTTGAAGCTCTCGGTCCGGAAAACGTTTTGGCGGTAAACATGCCCTCGCCCTATTCTTCAGAAGACAGCATCAAAGACGCTGCGAAACTGGCCGAAAACCTGGGTATCGAATACCGGACTATCAGCATTGACCAGCCCTTCTATACTTTTACCGATATCCTCAACGAGGAAGGCACCCCGATCAAGGACCTGGCTGAAGAAAACCTCCAGGCCCGCCTGCGAGGCGACATTATGATGCACCTGGCCAACCGGGAAAAATTCATGATCCTGGTCGGCGGGAACAAATCGGAGTTGGCAGTTGGCTACTGTACCCTTTACGGGGACATGGCCGGCGGTTTTACTATGCTTTCCGACCTCTTAAAAACCAGGGTCTACGAGCTGGCTCGCTATATCAACGAAACTAAAGGCCGGGAAGTAATCCCGGAAAGAATTATTACCAAAGCACCTTCGGCTGAACTGCGTCCGGGCCAAAAAGACGAAGATTCACTTCCCCCATACCATGTTCTTGATCCCATTTTAAAAATGTACTTAGAAGAAACCCGGGCGCCTTCTGAAATAATTGATGCGGGCTATGACCGGGAAACAGTGGAAAGAGTGATCAAGATGGTCGATACTTCTGAATTTAAGCGCAGGCAGGCAGCGCCGGGACTGCGGTTTACCCCCAATTCCTTTGGGCGGGGCAGGCGCATGCCCATTGCCCGTGGTTATCAACAATGGTAAATTATATAAGGTGAGAAAATAAACTATGGAAACAACAGGATTCAACATGAGTCCCCAAAACAGCTATGATATTATCGTGATCGGCGCAGGCCATGCCGGCTGCGAAGCGGCTTTAGCGGCATCCCGCCTGGGTTGCCGGACTCTCCTGTTAACCTTAAATCTTGATATGGTTGCTTTTATGGCCTGTAACCCTTCCCTGGGTGGCCCCGGTAAAGGCCACCTGGTGCGGGAAATTGACGCATTAGGCGGAGAAATGCCCCGCGTTGCCGATCAAAACACCCTCCAGGTACGGATGCTCAATACCGGCAAGGGTCCGGCTGTGCAGGCAATGCGCGCTCAGATCAACAAGTGGGGCTACCAGCGTGCAATGCGAGTGGCTCTGGAAAAAGAACCTCTTTTGACTATCCGGGAAGATATGGCCGAAAAAATTCAGACAAGCAACGGGAAAATCAGGGGTGTACTGGGACGCAGCACCGCCTTCTATCCCACCAGGGCCGTGATTGTCTCAAGCGGAGTTTATCTTTCTTCCAGGCTTTTCTTGGGAGATCACCGGTACAGCGCCGCTCCGGGCAGCCTGACTCCTGCAGACAGCCTGGCAAAAAGCCTGCATGATTTAGGGATCGAACTGCAACGCTTCAAAACCGATACTCCGCCGCGAGTCTACCGCCGCAGCATCGATTTTTCCAGCCTTGATCCTGTGTACGGCGACCCGGGGGCAGCAGGGTTTTCAATAATTACCAGAAATGCACCCGAGGAGCAAATTCCCTGCTGGATGACCCATACCAACCCGGATACCCATGAAATCATCCAGCAAAACTTTACCCAGGCTCCCCTCTACAGCGGCTTGATCAAGGGCTCCGGGCCACGGTACTGTCCTTCGATTGAAGATAAAGTTCACCGTTTTACCGACCGCGACCGTCATCCTGTCTTTATCGAACCGGAAGGCCCGGATATCGATGAGATGTACCTGCAGGGCGTATCAACGGGACTTCCACCCGATGTTCAGCAAAATTTCCTGCGTACAATCAAGGGCCTTGAGAACGTTGAAATAATGCGCCCCGCATACGCCATTGAATATGATTTCGCCCCGCCGACCCAGCTAAAAAATTCCCTGGAAACCAGGGCTGTTTCAGGGCTTTTCCTGGCCGGGCAAATTAACGGAACTACCGGGTACGAGGAAGCGGCAGCCCAGGGAATTATGGCCGGCATCAACGCTGCGTTGCATATAAAAAAGATGGAGCCTATGATCCTTAAGCGCAGCGAAGCTTATATTGGGGTGATGATCGACGACCTGGTAACCAGGGGAGTCCAGGAACCGTACCGGATTTTCACCTCCCGGGGAGAATACCGCCTGCTCCTGCGCCACGATAATGCCGATTTGAGGCTTACCGAAAAAGTGCGCGAAATCGGCCTGATCGATGAGGAACGCTACCGGCAGCATTTGACCAAGAAAGTATACATTGAAAGCGAACTTTCCCGCTTAGAAAATACAAAGTACAACCCGGGAGGGCCAATCGAAGAGTTTTTGAAAAAACACAATTCATCTTTGCCCCGGCAGCCGGTCACTGCTTTAGAATTAATCCGGCGGCCTGAAATTACTTATCCTGCTTACCTGGAATGGGAAAATAGCGCTGTCCCTGACCTCCCCCGGGGCACCTTGAATGAACTGGAAAACCAGATCAAGTATGCCGGTTATATTGCCAAGCAGGGACTGGCGGTCGAAAAAGCAGCCCGCATGCAGGATAAAAAAATACCGGAAAATTTTGATTACCGGAAAGCCAAACATTTATCAACAGAAGCCCGCCAAAAATTAGAGGAAATCCGCCCGGCCACCATCGGCCAGGCTTCCCGGATGGAAGGAGTTACCCCGGCCGACCTATCGGTCTTGCTGCTATACCTGGAGCGTCCCGAAACGCTGGACCAAACAGATCAAGACATAAGTAAAACTACAGAACATAGTAATAATAATGGCAGCTGATCAACAAAAACGAAGCCTCTCACCAGCTTACTTTACTAACCGATATCAGACAAAAAAATGGCACCCTCACGGGTGCCTTACTATTCGTTACTACAGGGGAAGCAGGGGGACGGGGGTATTGCTTCCTTGAATTGAGGTCGGCAGCCGAGGCCTAAAGCCTTAGATGGTGAATGCCAAAGTTTAAACAAAGTGTAAGCCTGCAGTTTGATTCAAAGCCATTGCCTGCGATAAGCCAGCACCAGTCCAAAATGCAGACGTGGACTCTAGCAGACAAGACTATTCTTATTTAAGGCTGAGAATCTGCCGTGCTTGATCCGGGGTTGCCACCGGGCGGCGGTGGATTTCCGCTACTTTGACAATCCGCTCGACCAGCTGGGCATTGCTTTCTGCCAGAACTCCTTTTTCATAATAAATATTGTCTTCAAAACCTACCCGTACATGTCCCCCCATCAGGATAGCCGCAGTGCCGAGGGTCAGTTCATGGCGTCCAATCCCGGCCACAGTCCAGGTCGATCCTTCAGGAATGCTTTCAGTAAGAAAAGTTAGCTCCCGTATACCTGCGCTGATTCCGCCGGGAACTCCCATGACAAAATCATAATGCAGCGGTTCTTCGATCAGGCCCTTTCGCAGAAGCCGCCGGGCGCCCGCAATCATTCCGGCATCGAACACCTCTATTTC
>Ga0207421_10003065_pt1 | contig 20214 bp, 13 predicted proteins | sample SodLakKL_010_SED_4_FD_187542 | JGI IMG/M metagenome (GOLD analysis project Ga0207421, IMG submission 187542) | Alkaline sediment microbial communities from Lake Tanatar, Kulunda Steppe, Russia - 8KL_010_SED (SPAdes) (version 2) | ecosystem: Environmental > Aquatic > Non-marine Saline and... | reverse complement strand
CATCAAAGTACTGACAAAGCAAAACAAAAACAATGTACGATTGCGTACACTGTTTGCATGAAAGCGTTCAGAAATTCCGGGTAAACCAAGAACCCAACAATATTCCAACACACTAACAAACAGCTCGTTGTAATTTTTGGCACAAATAATGTAAAATAATATTTGAAGTTTTGTAACTTTTTAACAACTAAACAGTCTTATGAATACCAACAAAAAACAAATATTAAAAATATAAATCTGGAGGAACATGAAAATGAAAACAAAAATTCTGCCACTGACAATCGCGCTAATCTTTACCGGTTTTTTATCCGCAAACTTAACATATGCAAACCCTGCAAATGAAAAAACCGGAACCTGCAAACAACATGTATCAGGCTGGTTTCAAACAGAAGATGAGGCTGAATTAAACATGGAAGAGTGGATGAAAGACAGAAACTACTTCGTCTCTTCAAGGGAAACAGCCGAAGAGACAATGGAGCTCGAACCATGGATGAAAGACAGAAACTACTTCGTCTCTTCAAGGGAAGCAGCCGAAGAGACAATGAAACTTGAACCATGGATGAAAGACAGTAACTATTTTGTCTCTTCAAGAGAGATAGCCGAGGAAACTATGGAGCTCGAACCATGGATGAAAGACAGAAACTATTTTGCCTCTTCCAGGTTGCTGGCCGAGGAAACAATCGAACCCTGGATGAAGGACAAAAACTACTTTGTCTCTTCCAGAGCAATGGCAGGATGCCATCCTTCCGGTCTCCCGGTACGAAGAGTATTTATCAGTTTAGCCAAAATAAACCATTAACAATGGAAATAGAAAAGGAATACAGAAACACCTCTTTCAAAACTATCATGGAAAAAGGAACAGCCACCCTTACAGGGGGGTTTTTCCGTTTACTGGCTCGTGGTTTCGGGATCCTCGGGTTTCTGGAGCGAATAAAGAAACCTCACATCCAGCACCCATTCCTCTTCCTCCCGGTTCCAGGCATAAATCGCCTCTTCTTCTAGTTCGCCCCTATCATCATAAATATACACAACACGATTAAAATTAATCCACTCGTCTGTTTGAGAATTCCACTTTTGCTCAATTTCTTCTTGTTTTAATCCACGCCTGTATCGTATATTAAAACGTACCCCTTCTATCCAGTCATCGAGGCTCGGACTCCATGTAAGCCTAATCTCCCTGGTTTTGTCACCTCTTATATTGTAGGACATCACATAACGGCCCGACTGGTTCCACTGCTCCGACTCTCTGTTCCATCCCTCTACAATAACTTCAGCAGGAGGACGGTAAATATTATCGTAAAGAAAATTAAAACGCTGATGGTTAAACCACTCGGCTTCATATGGTGAATAGGTTCTTATCAGCACCTGACTTTTTTCAGCAGTAATTGTATAAGTTATAAGATAAAGAACGGTATTGAGCCATTCTTCGGCAGCCCTGCTCCATTCCTGATACAATATTTCAGCCTCATTGCCTCTTTTGTCATATGTGGTTGTCTTGAGCTGAACGTTAATCCAGTCCTTTTCATCTTTATCCCAACTCTGGATAGTTGACTGCATTTCCCGGCCTTCTTTATCATAATCCTTAAGCTCCTGCTCAAAATTTTCCCATATTTTATTTATAGTATCCCAGCGCTGGTTAAGAACACTCGACAAGTTTTTATCCTCATCATAGTAATTTATGTCCCGGCCGTAAATTATCCATCCGCCGCTTTCTTCATCCCACTGGTAAGTGTAACTGGTATCTGCCGCTTCTTTTTCTTCAATTTCAATAATTTCAGGCATTATAACCTGCGCGGAAGCGAAATGGGTAAAAAAAAAGAAGACAAATGGAAGCAACCTAATAAACTTCATGGCCATACAATTTGACTGATTTTTGTTAGCAACAATATAGTAAATTTATTTGTACATATATAAGCTTATCAATATTTAATAAACGAAAAAAAAATATAACATAAAAAATCAGCCATTCAAATGCAATACAATGAATATATTGAAAAATAAAGCATAAGCATTTCAACCGGCCAGCTCAAAACATTAAATTGCAAAACCATATGGATTTTGCCGAAACCCAGGAAGTTTTTTTACAGTGACAATTAATATAATGTTCATATTTTTGTTTTTGGAAAAATTTACGAAATGTTTTTTTATTTTATCTTTGAGAAAAATATTTTCAAAATGGTACAAATTGTTGAAGCTACTTTTGATGACAGGAAAAAAGCCTACAATTGGCTGTTCAACTCAGACTTTTCCGATTTTTTAATTAAGCTGGAGGGTTATACAAGGGATACTTTACCCTCATATGAAGATTTTACGGGTGAGTACTGGGATTTCTTTTTTGATGGATCACAGCCGGAAAACGGTCGCTGCTACAAGATCATTGACAATCAAAATAACGAAGAGGTAGGCTTCATATACTATATGTCTTTCCACACTAAAGAAGGAGTAGCCGAGATTGATGCATGGCTGAAGTCTCTTGAATATACAGGAAAGGGAATAGGTCCGTCCGCCATAAACAAGCTTGTTGAAAAGCTGAACAAAGAAATGGGGTTTCACACCTTTTTTATTCGTCCGGCAAAAGAAAACACACGTGCGGTAAATTCTTACAAAAAAGCGGGATTTAAGGAAACAGAGCTTATCCCGGAAAAGTATTACAAGCCCGAGTTCATCGAAGAATACCGCAAAAGCGGATACGGTGAAGGCAAAGATATTTTTCTTGTCAAAACGGTTTAGTCCGGCTACATTGGACAAATCTCAATGAGGTTACACAATATAAGTTTATACCATATTAAGTCCTGCAATACTGCTGTTTCTGAAACTCATTTAAAACCCGACATTTACACCAATCCTGAAGCCCGAGTTTGATATATCGGATTTAATATCGGTTTTCCAGCTGCCCTCAACAGCAAATGCGCCGTAAGGCTCAGTGTACTCATCCGAATATGTCCATTGCGGAGACATAGGCATATCTTTCCAGAGGGAGTAATAATAGCCGGCGGTAACTGAAAAAACATCGGTTATGCGGTACCTGGCCTTTACATCAAGTCCATAATTGGTAGCAGTAAGAGATTTTTTTGTTTCCGGAAGATCAAAAGTGCCTGATAAATATTCATATCCGCTAACCGTAGCCGAGCCTATCAATTGATCATCTTTATCGTAAACACTCAGTCTGCCTCTTTCAACTATATCATCAACATCAGTCCCCATACCTTCAAAAGAAGCCTCTCCCCGCAAAGCAGACCCGTGCGCGGCAACAGAAAAAAGCAACCCGGGCGTCAACTGCCACTCGGCCTCCACTCCGATCATTGTGCCAAGTGGATTAAATGTAACGCTGGACTCAGTTTCAAGTGTAATATCATTATGGAAAATTGACTCCAAATAAAAATCAGCCATAATGGAGTCTTCCGCCGCCTCGTCCCAAACCTTTTCACTCCATTTATCAGTCATTGAAATATGAGCTGTAATTTCCATCAGTTGACCGAGAGCATCACTCCACCTGCCGTAATGGATCCCGCCTATTAGTCTTGCCACCAAATCATCGTTTTTAATCACCGGATGCTTTACGTTAAATTGCAGGGAGTTAAGAGAGGTTTCATGGTAAACCCGCCATTGTGTTCCACCCTCTTCGGGATAAAAAGTAATTTCATAAGGGGGGGCATCATTATTTTCATTGTTGGGCTCCTCGTCAAGCTCTCTGAAACCCTCATACCATATGGCCGGGAACCCCCTGCTCTGATGCAGATCCCACCCCATATTCCAAAAATCTACAAAAGCATAGCCGAAAAACTCCTCGTTTTGATCTTCATACAAATAAAATCCCGGAAGCTCACCCGACTGGTCGTGTGATGAGCTTACCCGCATCCAGGTGAGACCAATTCTGGTATCATTATGGGTATATCCTAAATTTAACATAATGGGGACCTCCGGACTGTGGCTAGTTATAACCGGACTTATCTCATCACCGTAATCTCTGCGGGCATCCATAAAAATATCTTCGGGCAGATTTTCCTCATCCACCCATTGTGCCTCATCATATATCCGCACTTCTGATCCCAGGTTCATATCGGCCCCTCCAACAAAAAGGGTGCCCGGGAAATAATGAATACCGAAATCAAATCCTGTTACAGGCTCTTCACCGTTATTGTTATTAAAGTAAAAACTGCTTATCTCTTTTTTCTCATCTGAAATTAAAGCAGAAGAAGTCAATAAGGGAAGTTTGCCGGAATTTTCCTTATTATTCTCCTGCACCGGCGCTGCAGATATTAAATGCATTGTAAATATTAAAGCGGTAATAAAAGCAAAAGACTTTTGCATAATTATATAAGTTTTAGTTAATATTTTGAGAATCATTTAATTTTGCTTACCATAGCTAACCGCTCAAGTTGCCGTCACACAAATCTTTACGCATCCTTAATACTGAGCTGTATACGCCTGCGCTCCACATCAACATCGACCACCTTCACTGTTACCGTATCATTCAGCTTGACAATTTCGTTCGGATCCTTTACGAAGCGGTCAGCCAGCCTTGATATATGAACAAGACCGTCCTGCTTGACTCCCACATCGACAAAAGCACCAAAATTGGTGATATTTGTAACAATGCCCGGCAAAACCATTCCCGGCTTCAGATCTTCAACTTTAAACACCTCAGAGGAAAACTCGAAAACACCTATCTTCTCCCTCGGATCTCTTCCGGGTTTCTCAAGCTCCTGCATTATGTCGTTCAGTGTTGGCAATCCGGTTTTGTCGGTCACATATTTTTCAAGATCTATTTTTTTTCTGAGCTCTTCGTTACTGATCAGTTCTTCAATTGTAACACCATGATCTTTGGCCATTTTCTCGACTACCGGGTAACTTTCAGGATGAACGGCAGAATTGTCAAGAGGGTTTACCCCTCCCTCAATTCTCAAAAAGCCGGCACATTGTTCAAAAGCCTTATCTCCCAGGCGGTGTACTTTCTTCAACTCCCAGCGTGATGAAAAAGGCCCGTTTTCTTTGCGGTGATCAACAATATTTTGTGCAAGCTGGGGTCCCAGACCGGAGACATAGGTAAGCAAATGCCTGCTGGCTGTATTGAGGTTAACACCTACAAGATTTACACAGCTTTCCACTTCCCTGTCAAGACTCTCTTTTAATTTCACCTGGTCAACATCATGCTGGTACTGGCCCACCCCAATCGATTTGGGATCTATTTTCACAAGTTCTGCCAGCGGATCCATCAACCTGCGGCCAATTGAAACCGCACCGCGGACAGATACATCGTATTGGGGAAACTCTTCGCGTGCCACCCTGGAGGCAGAATATACAGATGCACCACTTTCGTTCACAACAAAAACCTGCACCTTTCTGTCGAACTTCACCCTGCGTATCAGGTTCTCAGTCTCACGACCGGCTGTACCGTTACCCACCGCAATAGCCTCGATTTTATACATTGAAGTCAGGGAAGCTATCTTTTTGACGGCCATCTTGGTTTCCTCCTGAGGTTTATGGGGATAGATGGTTTCATTATGCATAAGGTTACCCTGAGCATCAAGGCAAACCACCTTGCAGCCTGTACGAAAGCCGGGGTCTATTGCCATAACATTTTTTTGCCCAAGCGGAGGGGCCAGCAACAATTGCCTGACATTGGCAGCAAATACCTTAATAGCCTCCTCGTCAGCTTTTTCCTTTGAATAAGACCTGAATTCATTCTCGATGGAAGGCTTGAGCAAACGCTTGTAGCTGTCTTTAACGGCAATTTCGACATAACGCGCAGAAGATGTGCCTGTTGCCTTCACAAACATCTCTGCGAGCCTCTCAACAGCCTTTTCTTCGGAAGGCTCTATGGAAAGCTTGAGAAAACCCTCTTCCTCTCCCCTTCGCACAGCCAGGAACCTATGCGAAGGGCAACGACTCAAAGGCTCCTGAAAATCAAAATAATCAAAGTACTTTGCCCCCTCTTCTTTCTTGCCTTTTGCAATTTTTGTCCTTATTACCCCCTCCTTTTCAAACAGCTCGCGAACAGAGTTCCTTGCCCTTGTATCTTCGTTTATCCATTCTGCAACAATATCGCAGGCACCCTTCATGGCATCCTCGACCGAAGTCACTTCACCGCTCAAAAACCCGCCAGCTTTCTCCTCAGCATCTTCAACCTGGTGCATAACAATTGCAGCCAGAGGCTCAAGTCCCCTTTCCCTTGCAACAGATGCCCTTGTCTTTCTCTTGGGTTTATATGGAAGATAGATATCCTCAAGCTCAGTGAGAGTCGAAGCCGCCTCAATCAAGTTTTTCAGCTCCAGGGTAAGGGCTCCCTGCTCTTCAATCGATTTTAAAATTGTCTCCCTCCTGCTGTCAAGTTCCTTCAACTTTTCAGTCTCCCTTTTGACGGCATCTATCTGAGTTTCATCAAGATTTCCCGTCAGCTCTTTTCGGTAACGGCTTATAAAAGGTATCGTGGCACCTTCTTCAAGAAGTCTTATAGTATTTTCAACACCCGATTCTGCAATTGAGAGTTTTGCGGATATAATTTTTGCGTAGGATCTTTTTTTCATAAAAAACAAGTTAGCTACACAAAATTAATACTTTTACTCCAACCTGAGCACCCCTACAAGCAAAAAGATGCAATGAAAGATTTAAAGAAAAATTTCAAAAAGCTATTTCTCAGAACCGCTTATAATATCTTTCAGTTTCTCCCATTCATAAACAATCTCCGAACACGTATCTTGCAGGAAGCGGGAATCGTGAACACCTTTTTCCTCTATTTTAGAAGCCAGTTTGGCAAGCCGGTTGAAGCACATGCTGAGTGCGGCTCCCTTAAGCTTATGAGACAATCTTTCAACTTCCCGCGTATTGTTCTCACGGACAGCCTTTTGGAGAGAACCGACATATTCGGAAAAATAACCGGATACATTTCTTATCATTTTGTTAAATATATCCATATTGTTATCTATTCTTTCCAAAAGGGTGCTCCTGTCGAAATGTTCAACTTCCTTTGAACCGGTCTCGGGGCAAACATTCTCTTTGCCGGCTGTCTTATAGAGATATTTTTCAAATATCTCCCTCAGGCTGTCCAATCCGACCGGTTTTGTAAGAAAATCATCCATCCCTGCATTAAGGCAATTCTCTTTGTTTTCCTTTACCCCGCCTGCTGTTATGGCAATTATGGGAATACTGGGTGCAGCAGAGGGTTCGTTTTCCCGTATTTGCCTGGCAGCTTCTATACCATCCATTTCAGGCATCTGTACATCAATTAATACAAGATCAACCTCTCTATTTTTCACTCCATTGACAACATCCTTTCCACTTTGGGCTTCAATTACTTCAGCAGCAGGAACAATCTCGCGAATAAGGCTTTTGATAAGGAACATACTTATCGGGGAATCTTCGCCTACGATCACTACAGGTTTTTCAGGGACTGATTGTTCCGGTAGTGTTCTGCTTGAGTGGCTCTTTTTTTCGCCGCCACCCTTTTTGTCTCTTTCATAATCCGTTTCAATTGAAAAAAAGAATGTACTGCCCTTGTCCGGTTCGCTTTCAAGCTCAATAAAGCTGCCCATTTTTTTGGCAAGCAAGTTTGAAATTACCAGTCCTAATCCGGTGCCCCCATACTTTTTAGTTATTGAAGCATCGGCCTGGGAAAAAGATCTGAACAACTTTTTTTGCTGCTCTTTGGTTATCCCGATTCCGGTATCGCGCACTGAGAAAGTAAATCTTCCCTTTCCCGGAGCCACTTCTTTGAATTTAACACTTAGTTCCACCTCCCCCTTTTCTGTAAATTTGACCGCATTGCTTAGCAAATTAATAAGTATCTGTTTAAGGCGCACAGGATCAACAGTTGCAAATCCGGGCACCTCCCCTTCTATATTTAAAAGAAGGTCCAGCCCTTTACGCGAAGCCTGATATTTTAATATCTCCGTTGTCCTTGCCATCAGCTCCGGCAAATCTGTTTTAACCGGATCAAGCTCGAGCCTGCCAGCTTCTATTTTGGAAAAATCAAGTATGTCATTGACAATCTCCAGCAGTGAGTGTGCCGAAACCGTGGCACTTTCCACATATTTTTTCTGTGTGGGGTTCAGTGGTGTACTGGCAAGCAGCTCGGTGAAACCAATTACACCGTTAAGAGGAGTACGTATTTCGTGAGTCATGTTGGCCAAAAATTGAGACTTGGCTTTATTGGCAGCTTCAGCCTGCTCTTTTGCAGCAATAAGCTCTTTTTCGGAAGAAACCTTTTGATGTGCATCCGTCAGTGTATCTGCCAGCACTTTCAAAAGCATTATTTCATTATCCTGCCAGCTCCTTTTATATCTTACTGATTCAAAACCAAGTATTCCCCTTGTTTGTCCGTTTACAACAAGTGGGACATAAAGAAGGGATTTAATACCCTGAAAAATAAACTTCTCTTTTTCAACCGAAGCCTCAGGGGGAAGGTTATTTACATCAGGAATGTTAATAACCTCATTTTTGTTTATCCGCCCGAGCGACCAGGGCCTCTCATCAAGCCGGCTACCCTTTATGTTGGCGGCTTCAGGAGAAATGCCTTCGGAGCACCATTCATAAACACTTGAAACTGTTTCGCGGTCAGTCGAAAACAAAAAAACATATGCACGGTCAACATTGAAAAACTTACCTGTCCTTCCAAGCATCAGATTAATCTTTTTATCAATGTTATCGATTCCGGCACTTACAAATTCGGATGATATTTCTGCAATCATTTCCTGAAAGCGGTTGCGGTATTCAATGGCATCCTCTGCCATCTTCCTCTCGGTTATATCCCTGGCCGCAGCATAAATGAGTGATCCTTGGGGATGAGAGCGCCATTCAATATACCGGTAATATCCTTCCTTTGTTCTGTAGCGGTTGACAAAATTGAAGACTTTCATCTGGCCAGCCAGTTGCCCTATAGCCCTGCGGGTGGGATCAATATCTTCCGGATGGATAAGTTCAATGTAGTTTCTTTGCAGAAGCTCCTCCAGGGGGTAGCCCAGAACATTTTCCCATTCCCTGTTCAGCTTAATAAAATTACCCTTGGTATCAGCTATACAAAGAAGGTCCAGATTTACTGAAAAAAAACCGTCCAGCTCGTTTTTTTGCCTGAGCATTTGGTTTTCAGCTTTGATCCTGCTTATCAGCATTCCGGTAAGATCAGCATAAGCCTCCACCAATGCGGGATTTTTCAGGTGCCTGCCTTTTGTGAACATTAACGTAAAGTCGCCTATCATCACCTTATCTTTTGTGGTCTTGACAATGGCAACCTCGCCTATCCCAAATGTTTTTTCCAGAAGCTTCACAATTGCAGGAGATAAAGTTTTACGGGTTAAATCCCTTAGCCGCCTGAAATAGGTTATCTTTTTTCCGCTTATCATTTCCTCCCTTACAGGATCATAATCCCATTTTTTCCCGGCTATGGGAAAGCCGAGCATTGCAGCAGCCTGCCTTATGTGCTCATTGACCCCGCTAATGCCAAATGTAGTAAAATCACGGCCGTTCTCATCAAATACATTGAGTGCCACGTAAGATGCCCCCGATATTTCTGCCATACGTGAGGCCACTTCCGTGTAGTCAATGTTTTCAGCAGTGTATTCGTTCAGCTTTTTTGATGCGGCGGCAATAATACGCTGATAAGTAACATCTGTATAAATGGCAGAAAAATAATTCTTTTCGGGTGAATAGACCTGAACCTTGTACCATCGTCCTGTTTCAGGCGAGTATTTTTCAAATTCCTCATATCCTCCCTTAAGCGCAATTTCTCCATACAAAAAGATCTTCCGCGAATCATCTTCTGTAATGAATGATTTAACCTTTGAAGCACTCTTGCCTTCAATATGGCCTGAGGTCAAACCGCTGAGCTCTTCAAAGGTTTTGTTAACCTCAATAAATTCATAATCGGCAGGGACGCCTTCCCGGTCAACCACTATCTTATGAAGTGCATATCCGAAAGGAGCGGTTTTTACAAGATGCCTGTAGTGATCTTGAATCATTCTAAGAGGTTTTAAGGACCCGGGAATTCAGAAAAAATCTGTTTCAACTTTTAAGATTTGCTTACAAAGACTTTACAATTTTATTGAAAATAAAAAAATCAAACAAATTTCTTAAGCATTTTGAAATACCTGAAAGGAGGATATTTCAATTTATTGTCAAATACGGTGGGCGATTTCAGAACGGACCTTTTATTACTGAAAGCCATGAAACTGCTTTGACCGTGATACCTGCCCATTCCGCTGTTGCCCACACCTCCGAAAGGCAAATTATAGTTTGCCACATGAAGGATGGTATCATTGATGCACCCCCCGCCTGAAGTTGTTTTTTTCAGCACTTCACGGGCAATGCGGTCTTTCCCGAAAAAATAAAAAGCCAGGGGCTTCTCCCCTGAGTTGACTATCTCAACCGCCTCTTCCATCTCTTTGAAAGTAACCACCGGAAGAATGGGGCCGAATATTTCACCTTGCATAACCGGATGCTCTGGGTCCGGCTCATCAATAACGGTCGGGGCTATAAATCTTTCTTCAGGGTCTGCTTCACCGCCGTATATAATTCTTCCGTCTCTCATGAGGCCCTGTAAACGCTCCAGAGCATCATTGTTCACAATCCGGGGGTAATAAGGGCTGCTTTTAATATCAGTACCGTACATCTTTTCAATATGGGCGGTTATCCCTGAAAGCAGCTCCTCTTTAACTGAACTGTGAACTAGCAGGTAATCGGGAGCTATGCAGGTCTGGCCGGCATTTATGGTCTTTCCCCAGGCTATACGCTTTGCTGCAACACCAATATCGGCATCTTTATCAACTATACAGGGACTTTTGCCTCCAAGCTCAAGGATAACAGGTGTGAGTTTTTCGGCGGCGGCCCTCATTACAGCCTTTCCTACTGTCGGACTGCCGGTGAAAAAAATGAGATCAAACCGCTCACTGAGCAGCTCTTCATTCACACTCCGGCCTCCCTGAACAATGCCGATATACCGGGGATCAAAAGTTTCTTTTATCATCTCCTCCATTACTCCCGCTACCACCGGTGCATGCGGAGAAGGTTTCAGCATGGCGCAACATCCTGCCGAAATGGCTCCTACAAGAGGGCTCATCAAAAGATTGAAAGGATAATTCCACGGCGAAATAATAAGGGAGACCCCAAGAGGCTCATAAATAATTTTTCCCCTTGAGGGAAACAAATGGAGGGGAGTTTTAACTCTTGAAGGCTTTGACCATTTCCTGAGGTGCTTCAGATGAAGACTGATCTCATGAAGCACAATGCTTATTTCAGTTAGATATGCCTCTTGTGGGGATTTGTGAAGATCCTGATGAAGGGCTTCGGTTATATTATCCTCATATTTTAAAACAGCAGATCTGAACCTTTTCAGCATTTTTATCCTGTATGATATATCCTTTGTCATGTGAGATGAGTAAAACCGGCGTTGTTTCTCAACCATTTCGGAAATGGAAGATAATGAAGACTGTATCATAAGTAATCTTTTAAGTTTATAAAATCATTTTTCCTAAAGCAGAGCCTATCAATTTTTTACCTTGATGCCAAAGCTAAGCGGCTTTAGGTTCCGCCATTTTTAACACTTTTATCTCTTCCCTGAAAATGATCCATTGTTTGGTAGACCCTCAAAACATCGCCCATAAACCAGTCAAAAAACCTAATGGGCATAATTCCCTGGCAAAACCTTACAAAACGGACACTCCAGGGCATGCTCACCAAAATACGGTTGCGCTCTATTGCTCTTATAACTTTTCGAGCAACTCCCTCTGGTTTGAGGACGGGGTAAAAGGTACGCACCCCTGCAAACATTCCCGTATCAATGTAAAAAGGCGTTACAGTGGTCACTTTCACATTCTTTGCAAGCTTTCTCATTTCAAGCCTGAGAGTGTCGGACCAACCGACAAGAGCCCACTTGCTGGCAACATAAACCGGCATCCGGGGATTACCTATCAATCCGGCCATCGATGAAATATTGCAAATATGACCCTCATTATTTTCTATCATACCGGACAAGAACTCCCTTGTAACATACATTGAAGCGGTAGTGTTAACATTAATGGTCTTTTCAATCTCCTCTCGGGTATGCTGATGAAAATATTTTCCCGTGACAACTCCCGCGTTATTGATGAGAACATCAATACCACCAAATTTCTGTTTCACCAATTTGGCCGAATACTTAACATCTGAGGGGGATGAAACATCCACATTGTAAAAATAAACCTCTCCAAAGGCTGATAGCTCTTTACGGGTCTTCCCACCCCTCTCTTTGTCCTTATCCCATATCAAAAGCCGGGCCCCACGCTCCAGTGCCATACACCCCATTTTCCTGCCAATCCCTGAAGCCCCGCCTGTAACAAGCACGAGTTTATCTTTCAGAAGCGTCATAAAATACTCATTATTAAATGTAAATATAGAAAATCCGAAAGACTTAACCTTTGAATATAACCAAAAGCATTTTAACTAAAAAAATCACAAAAGCACGAACAATAAATAATATATTTTGTTTATATTAAAACTTTAAATCATCTGCAAGTTTCTTTATTATACGAATGAATAACAACAACTGTTTTATGCAAATCTACCTCAAACTGGGAATTGCATTTTTATTTCTTTTGACGGCACCGTCAGACAAGGCAAATGCAGGCAACCACAGCCAAAACACCTCAGGCGGTGATCGTTTGCAACTCACCCTCCAACAGACCGTTGACCAGGCCGTTGAACACAGCCCGCACATTATCTCCGCCGCTAAAGACGTTGAGATAGCCGGCGAAAGAATCAAAGAGATCACGGCAGCCGGGATACCGCAATTAAACGGCTCGGTTGGTTATCAGTACTATTTTGAGATCCCCACATCACTTGTGCCTGCGGAGTTTTTCGGCGGCGAGCCCGGAGAGTTTGAAGAAATAAGGTTCGGGACCGAGCAGACCCTGAATGCATCGGTAAATGTTAATCAGATGCTTTTTGACGGCTCCTATATTGCAGGGCTCAGGGCTGCACGCACATACAGCCGTCTGGCGGATCAGAACCTGGAGCGTACAGAGCTTGAAGTGCGCAACACTGTAACTGAAACATACTTCATTGCCCTTCTCGGGCGCGACAATCTTTCAATTATAAGGCAAAATCTTGCCAACATGAAAAAGATACTCTCGGAAACTGAAAAAACGGTAAAGACAGGGTTCACAGATCCGATAAATATTGATCAGATCGAGCTTTCTGTGTCGAATATGCAAAACAGGCTTCTAAACATGGAAAGACAATATGAGCTGACCCTTAATTTGTTGAAATATCAAACAGGCATAGACATGGACACCGAAATAGAGCTGAGCGACACGCTCGGACATCTTTTCGGGAGAATGATGGTTGAAGCGCTTGAGGGGGAAGATTTCCGCTATCAAGATCACATTGACTACCGCATAATGATCTCAAGGGAGAATATAGAGAATAAAAACCTGAAAAGAGAACGGTCTCTTTACCTGCCAAGGTTAAATGCCATGTACACATATCAACAGATGGCAATGAGGAATAATTTCAATTTCACAGACCCGGAAAAGCCCTGGTTCCCTTCTTCATTTGTATCGGTTAGTCTCAGTATCCCTATATTTTCAGGCGGAATGAGGTCAGCCAGGCTCCAGCAGGCCAGGCTTGAGGTAAGCAAAGCGGAAACGGCAACCAGACAGGTAGGAGAGTCACTGAAGCTTCAGATATCGGAAGCAAGGGCACAGTTCAAAACGGCAATGGAAAAATACATTAGCGAAAAGGACAACCTTAAGCTGGCTGAAAGGATACTTGAGCGCACCACAACTATGCACAGAGAAGGAATGGCCGGCAGCCTGGAGCTGACCCAGGCAAACGATCAGTTGCTTGCAACAAGGGGCAATTACTACAGTGCAATGTTTGAGTTTGTAAAGGCAAAAAACAACCTGGAAAAGGCAAGGGGAACTCGCCGGTAAGGGGGGAGTGTAAATTACCCTTAATCAGCAAACCTTTTAAATGATATTCACACTCTTGCAATCAATAAAAAACTGAATAACAATGCAAAAAAAAGCAGTGCAAGCTCAGTTAAGGGAAAAAATGGCTTCAAGCCTTATTATTGGGGTTTTGGCAATATCCGGACTTTTTATTACGGCCCTCCTTCTGAAATCTTGCGGTGAAACGGAAGCAGAAGAAAAAGGGGCGGATGAAATCCGCGGACTCATCTCTGTTTACAGACAGGAAATAAGGGAGCTGGAAAGTAAAATAGCAAACCTTGAGGAAAAACTCACCGGCAAAGGCGAGAGTATTGACAACAGGGCCGGCACAAGGGTTACGGTCAGGGAAATGAACCCGGAGGACTTTTATAATTATTTCAATGTAAACGGATCGGTTGAAGCCGTAAGGGAAGCCATGATCAGCCCGGAAACAAACGGCCGGCTTGACAGAATTCTGGTCGGCCGCGGAGAAAGGGTTAAAGCGGGAGATGTTGTTGGTCGTCTGAACACATCGGTTATCGAGAAGAACATTGAAGAGCTGGGAACAAAACTTCACCTGGCCGAAACGATATACAAAAGGCAGGAAAAACTCTGGAGTGACAGTATAGGAAGCGAACTGGAGTACCTTCAGGCACGCAACAACTACGAGAGCCTCAAATCCAGGCTCAGTTCCATGGAGTCACAGCTGGAGATGGCGGTTTTGCGCGCTCCCTTCAGTGGGATAGTGGATGATATATTCCTTAAGGAGGGAGAACTTACCATGCCCGGCAATCCGGTCCTTCAGATGATAAACCTTGAAAAGCTGTTCATAAACGCCGAAATTTCCGAAAAATACCTTCCAGTGATCAATAAAGGTGACAGTGTAATACTGAGGTTCCCTTCCTTTCCTGATTATGAGTCATCAGAGCCTGTTTACCGGACCGGAAATGTGATAAATCCGGAAAACCGCACTTTCAGGCTGCAGCTGCTCATTGACAACCCCGGTGAAAGGTTTAAGCCCAATATGGTCGCAAAACTGGGTGTACGCTCCTCTGCATCCCGGGACGCTCTGGTGGTACCCTCCATCCTTGTCAAGCAAGATGTACGGGGCCACTATCTTTTCACAGCCGAAGAAAACACCAGCGGTCAACATTATGCTAAAAAGATATACATAGTGAGAGGTGAAGAGGGTGAGGGAAAAACCGTAATTGAATCCGGTCTTGAAGCGGGTGATCTGCTTATCTCCGAAGGTCATAATATGGTAAACGATGGAACGCCCCTTATAATAGAATATGATTAACCTGATTACTTCAACAGGCCACAATAGAAGTTTCAACTAACTACCAGGATAAAAATCGATAATAAAACAAATGAGCGAGCTCACCCCAGACGGAAACAAGCCCAGGGTTTTTAGTCTCACAGCCATAGCCCTTAAAAACCAAAGCACCATATTTCTGCTTTCATTAATACTGGCAGTATTTGGCATACTATCATACAGGTCGCTTCCCAAAGAGCTGTTCCCGGAAGTTATGATACCGACCGTGATGGTCAAAACCATATACCCGGGAAATCCTCCAGTGGATATGGAAAACCTCATAACACAACCTCTGGAGAATGAGATAAACACGGTATCGGGAATAAAGAGCATCACCTCCACCTCTGCCCAGGACAATTCAGACATCATAGTTGAATTCGAAACAGGAATGGAGATCAGATCAGCCCTGCAGGATGTAAAAGATGCGGTTGAGCGCGTCAAACCTGACCTGCCGTCAGACCTTCCGGCGGATCCCATGGTAACTGATATTGATTTCTCAGAGTTTCCCATCATAAACATAAACCTTTCAGGAGACTTCACTATAGATGAGCTGAAACGCCATGCCGACTTCCTGAAGGACGAAACAGAACAGCTTAAGGAAATATCGACAGTGGAGATAACCGGCCTTCCCGAAAGGGAAATACAAATAAATATAAACCCAATTCAGCTCAATGCAGCAGAAATAGGATTCGGCGATATTGAGAACGCCATCAGGCAGGAAAATTTATCTGTTGCTGGCGGAACCGTTCTTTTCGGCGACAACACCCGCTGGGCAGTGCGAACTGCCGGGGAGTTCAAAGATGTCAGGCAGATAAAGGATATAATAGTAAAGCACGAGGGGGGCAACATCCTTCATATTGGCGATGTGGGAGAAGTGGAAGACACCTACGCCGACCCTGTGAGCTTTTCCAGGCTGGATGAGCAGCCCGTAGCATCTCTTCAGGTTATAAAAAAGGCCGGTGAGAACCTTCTTGCCGGAACGGAAGGGATTTTCAGGATAATTGACAAGGCAAGGGACAACGGCAACCTTCCCCCGGAGCTGAATATAACCATAACAAACGATCAGTCAGAACAGATACGCACACAGACCAGCAGCCTGGAAAACAGTGTGATACTGGCCGTTTTTCTTGTGATAATGGTTCTTTTCCTTTTTCTCGGACTTAAAAATGCTCTTTTCGTCGGACTGGCCATACCTCTGTCAATGCTCTCCTCTTTCATGATATTCGGGCTCCTGGGCATCCAGATCAATATGATAGTCCTTTTCTCGCTTATCCTTGCACTGGGACTGCTGGTGGACAATGCCATAGTGGCCGTAGATAACATAAACCGTTTTGTTGACAGGGGTTTTAACGTTTTCGAAGCTGCAAAAAGGGGGATAGGTGAAATAGCCGCTCCTATAATAACCTCAACCGCCACCACCCTGTCAGCCTTCTTGCCCCTTGCTTTCTGGTCTGGCATAGTCGGAGAATTCATGAAGTACATGCCGCTTACCTTGATAATTGTGCTTTCCTCCTCGCTTTTCGTTGCACTGGTTATAATACCTGTCTTCTCGGATAAATTTTTCAGAAACGGAAGATCAGCTAACGGCAAAAATGTTGAAGCCTTTAAAAAAACCTGGGGGGTAAAACTCCGCCCACCTTTCATTGCCGGCACGGGGCTTCTTGCCGGAGGAATAATCCTTCATTTTCTATCCTATACTCTTTACGGTAACATTTTCATTCTGGCTGCAATTATTATTCTCGGCGGATACTATGTTTTGCTGCCAATGCAAAAATGGTTTCAGCACAGGTTGCTGCCCGCTGCTGAAAATTTTTATTGCCGCATAATAGTTTTTGCACTAAGGGGCAAAAACCCGCTCTTCTTTATAGCAGGAACGGTTATATTCCTTGTACTTTCAATCGGCGTATACACTGTCAGGAGCCCTAACGTCCTGTTTTTCCCCGATAACGAGCCCAGATTCATTAACATATTTGCCGAGATGCCCGTTGGAACAGATATACATGAAACCAACAGGAAAATGGTTGAAATAGAAAAAGATGTAAACGAAATTATCTCCCCTTACAGGCATATTGTCGAGTCCGTTCTCACCAATATCGGAAGGGGCGCAATAGGGGAGATGGAATTTGCAGGGGCGGACAATCCGAACAGGGGACTTATAACGGTTACCTTTGTGGATTTTGAAAAAAGGCATGGTATCAACACAAATGATATAATGGGTGAACTCAGCAATGAGCTGGTTGGCAATTACCCGGGGGTAAAATTCAACATTGAAAAAAACCAAACGGGACCTCCAACCGGGCCACCCATTAGCATAGAGATCAGCGGAAGCGAATTTGAAAGATTGCTTGCAGTAACAGACGACATACAGGGGAAGATCGAAAACTCAGGCATACAGGGCATAGAAGGGCTCACCAAGGATCTTGAAACTGACAAGCCGGAGATAACTATCAACATTGACCGCGATATAGCAAGAAGATTTGGCATCTCAACCTTTTCTGTGGCAAACACGATACGCACCTCCCTGTTTGGAAACGAAGTTTCAACATTCAAGCTGGGCGAAGAGGAATTTCCTGTTATGCTTAGGCTTCAGAAGGATTACAGGAATAATATGGAGACACTCATGAACCAGAGGATCACATTCAGAAGTCAAAGTACCGGACGGCTTATGCAGGTACCGGTATCAGCAGTTGCAGAAGCAGAATATGGCAAAACCTACGGGTCAATAAACAGGAAAGATCTCAAAAGGGTTATAACACTTACCTCAAATATATTGCCCGGCTTCAATGCCACGAGGGTAAACCAGCAAATAAGTGAGCTTCTGGGTAACTACGAGATGCTTGAAGGCTATGCATTCACATTCACCGGAGAACAGCAGGAGCAGGAGGAGTCTATGGCTTTTCTAATCATTGCCCTTCTGGTCTCCGTTGCCCTTATATCAGTTATCCTGGTAACACAGTTCAACTCATTTATCAAGCCCCTTATTATAATCGGTTCCGTAGTTTTCAGTACGGCCGGAGTATTTTTCGGTTTGGCACTGTTCAATATGGATTTTGTTATAATAATGACCGGGGTCGGCATAATAAGCCTTGCAGGTGTTGTTGTAAACAATGCCATAGTGCTTGTTGATTACACCGATTACCTTCATGAAAACAAGAAAAAGCAGATGGGATCGGAGGCAAACGAGCAGATTGATCCGCGGGTCTCACTTTCCCTGATACGCCAGGCAGGCCGCACAAGGTTCAGGCCCGTGGTTCTCACTGCTATCACGACTGTTCTGGGACTGATACCGCTTGCCATAGGTTTCAACATAAACTTTGTAACTCTTATGACCGAACTGAGTCCCCGTATTTATTTCGGGGGAGAAAATGCTGCATTCTGGAGTCCCATGGCATGTACCGTTATATTCGGATTAACTGTTGCCACATTCCTGACACTTGTAATAGTCCCCTGCATGTACCGCATTATAAGGCTTATCAGTTATAAAACCTATAAATGGAAAAATAAATGATATAAACCATATACTCAAAAGGCATCGATCTCCCCGCTTACCTTTACCTCAAGGGGGATGCCGTCAATTTCGGGGGGCATCATTTCCCTTATAGCGTTATCCTCCTGTGCAAGAGAGATAATTATACAGGGGGAGCCCTTTGAGGTTCGGCCAATTCCCGCAGAGGTAACATTTTCAAGTGCCAGCCATTTATTTTTGTATCTGGCAAGGATCTTTTCAGCCTTCTTATGTAAATATTCCATAAATATTAATCAAGGTTAACCTTCATTTCAGCAAACACATTCTGTATCCTGTTGAAAACAGTTGTATTAACACTCCCTGCAAACAGAAGACCTACAATCTCATTACCGCCGGTAAGGACAACAGAACCGCTGTCGCCGCCCCTGCTCATAGCACCCGCGATAAGCTGATCGGTGAACAATGCTGTCTTGCCTGAACCAAAGTTAACCCTTACTGTGGCATCAACCTGCTCGATCACCCCGTGGGTCAGGCCCGTTGTACGCCCGCTCTTTTTCACCTCCATACCCAGCTCTCCTTCTGCAACCCCTGAAATTTTCCCTACCTGCAGTATCTCATCTGTTACATCGCTCTCTTCGAAAGGTTCGGCTATGGCACAATCCACAACGTTTTCGGTTTGCTTCATATTTCGCGGGTAAAGCCTCATGCCGCTGCCGGTAGCTCTTGCAAGAAAATTGAACAAACCGGCCACTCCCCTTGCAATAAAACAGCCGGCATTTTCATTTTCAAAATGTATTTTGACAAAATCGTACAGCTTCGCAATATAGTCATCCGGCACCACTCCCCCGTCATGCAGCCCGGGCTGCAGGATAACATCCCCCTTTTCGGCATTGTTTGAGTTGGCAAGTACATGGTTATTGGAAAGAATAAAAGTTCTATTCTCCCTTTTTACAAGGCATCCCAGAGTTCCTGCAGTGATGTTCACATGACCTGTACTCACCCCGCCAGGTGCGGGGCGGAACCTGCCTGTGGGCGGCTGATGAATATGGATCAATCCGGTAGGGTGAACATCCGTCGGAACACCCTCAACAAACCGGGGGATTAGCTCCCCGCGCCCCAGAGTTGCCGAGGGCACTTTGGTTTCGACCGAGCATACAATACTAAGCTCATCCGTCTTTTTGCCCCCGGTCGTTTTATAACCTATCCCGGTCGCCACCACATTAGGTTTGGCAAGCAGGTGCTGCACAGCCGACAACAAAACCGGCCTTATGCCGCTAACAGAACGGTTCTCCATTGAAGTAAAAATAAAACTCAAACAACCTTTACAGGAAATAATACATTAAAACCCTAGCGTGCAATCAAGTATAAATATACTTATTTTTTGATTATAAAACCACAAGGGATTAACTTTTTAATCTGCAAGATCAAAGTTGGCAGTAAGGGAGATATCCCCCGAGGGCATGGTAACGGTTGCAGACTCAGAGCCTGCATCATCAATGTGGCCGGTATCACCAGTCCAGCCATCAAAATAATAG
>Ga0207421_10003063_pt1 | contig 20217 bp, 20 predicted proteins | sample SodLakKL_010_SED_4_FD_187542 | JGI IMG/M metagenome (GOLD analysis project Ga0207421, IMG submission 187542) | Alkaline sediment microbial communities from Lake Tanatar, Kulunda Steppe, Russia - 8KL_010_SED (SPAdes) (version 2) | ecosystem: Environmental > Aquatic > Non-marine Saline and... | reverse complement strand
GGATCCGCATCGGCGGCATCATCGGCCACAACTGGCTCGCAAGGCACCGGGTAAAACTCGACTACCGCACGATGCAGACCCACATCAGCATTGATTGAATGGGCAGGGGCCCGGCACGGGCTCTCCGAATAGCGGATGAAGCATGCTCGCGAACGGTGTTGGAAGAACCCAACCTGGCCACCAAGGGCCAGGTTGGCTAGTCGAAGACTGCCATGCGGGCGTTGCGGCCCGGGCGGATCAACGCCAGAACCTCGAACGGTTACGCAGATACATCAGCCCGACCGGCAATCGCCGAATGGCGCGGTCGCTCGAACAGGCAGAAATTGAAAGGCTGCACGGCACCGCCGGGCGTCGTGTGGTGCTCAGTGGTATGCCGGATCAGTCTCAAATCCTCACCCAGCACCGCATGGAGGCTTTCGGGCCCGTAGCGCATCACCGACAAACCGCTGCAACGCTAGACGTGGCCATGATCACCCACCCACCAGGCCGCAGACTCCGGTGCAGGCGGGTCACATACGCCTGCCGGTCCGATGCGGTTGCCAGAAAATGAAACACGGCCCGGTCATGCCAGAGATCAAAGCGCGCTGGGGCGAGATCGGCCTCGGTGATGTCCTGCTCCAGCCACGATACCTTGCCAGCGGCGTCACCCAGACGGGACCTGGCGGTTTCAAGAGCCTGACGCGACAGATCCAGCACCGTGAGATCGTCGTATCCCGCCGTCAGCAATTCATCCACTAGCCGAGAGGTTCCGCCCCCTACATCGATGATACCAGCGGATGGCAACAGGCCGATTTCCCGTATCCACTCCAGCGACAAACCACCGCCCTGCTGATACCAGCTCAGCGTGTCACTCGGTCGACTGGCATAGACTTCATCCCAATGCGCTCGGTCAGTCATGGCGGTTACTCATTCATGGCGATCCGTTTGCCGTGTTCTGCGTCTGCGCTGCGCGAGCGGCACCGGGCTAGCCGTTACCCCCCGCACCGGAGTCGATCACGATCCTACACGATGTCTCGACGGAGACGGCCCCGCGTTCAGCGGTGCTCCAGTTTTGCGCATTGCAGCAATATTCGTTCGAGTTTGCCAGTAAATCGGCTGAGGCATCGGTTTGTGGCGATCCGGCCATGAATGCAATCGAATCCCCCTTGAAGACCCAGTTGTTCACCCACTTCGCCCGCGTAGCCAAGGCGCTCGTGAGCCCGGTACGCCCGGAACTCCTTGAGGCGCTGGCACAGAGCGAGCATAGCGTGGACGAGCTCGCGCGCGGTCGGAGCACCCATGGCCAACGCCTCCCACCACCCGGCGGGGGCTGGAAGCAGGCTATCCCGAGTGGAAAGCCGCCCACCTGCCCCGTGGCCCGAGCGACGCGCTATTGAGCCGCAGAGAGCACCGGCGGCGATACGGGCGGCTCGTTGGCCCTCCTGCAGGGTCCTCTCCTAACGGAGAGCCGGATCCCGCCGCCTACGGCTCCCGGTACGAAACCGAGTGCCCGATTCCTGGATCGATCCCGCTGGGCGGCTTCCTGGTCGTGGCCCGGCGCATCGCGCTCGATTACATTCCTGTCCGCTCCGTTGCTTTACTCACGGACTTGACGGACCCGACCCATCCCGGATATCGTCAAAGCCTTGTTTGACTATATGCGTTTCTGAGATTCCTGAGGAGAGTGGTGGTGGAATGGTTTCTGGAACAGGAGCCGATCGTGCGTCTGGGCTTTCTGTTCGGCATGGTCGCCATCATGGCGAACTGGGAGTTCCTCGCGCCACGTCGGGCCCTGACGATCGGCAAGGCCTACCGCTGGACCAACAACTGGGGCGTCGTGATCACCAACACGGTGCTGACGCGCCTGATCTTCCCGGCCGGCGTGGTGGGCCTCGCATTCTTCGTCGAGAGCCAGGGCTGGGGGCTGCTGCAGGTGCTCGATCTGCCGTTCTGGCTCACCGTGCTGATCGCGCTGGTGATTCTCGATTTCGCGATCTGGGCGCAGCACGTGATGTTCCACGCGGTACCGGCGCTGTGGCGTCTGCACCGCATGCACCACGCCGACCTGGACTTCGACCTGACCACCGGTCTGCGCTTCCACCCGATCGAGATCCTGCTGTCCTTCGTGATCAAGGCCGGCGTGATCGTGATGATCGGGGCCCCGGCGGTCGCGGTGCTGATCTTCGAGATCATCCTGAGCTCGCTGGCGCTGTTCAATCACTCGAACGTGCGCATGCCGACCGGTATCGACCGGGTGCTTCGATGGTTCATCGTGACGCCTGACTTCCACCGCGTGCACCACTCCTGGTATCCGCACGAGACCAACTCCAACTTCGGCTTCAACCTGTCGCTCTGGGACCGGCTGCTCGGCACCTACCGCGCGCAGCCGGAGGACGGCCACGAGGGCATGACCATCGGCATCAACCTGTTCCGGGAGCCCTCGTGGGAACGCCTGGACAAGATGCTGGTGCAGCCCTTCATCGGTCCCGCGGATAGCTACCCGATCAATCGGCGGCCGGAGGGCGAGGTCAAGGACTGGCCGCGCACTGCGGGGGGCTCAGGCACTACGCCCGGGACTGCACGATGAAGCCCTGGCCATGGTTCCGGATCGCACTGGCCTCTGTACTGCTGGCCGCGATCGCGGCTGCCGTCGCATTCCGTGAGCAGATGGACCCCGCGGCGCTGGAGGCCTGGATCGCCGGCTTCGGCATCACCGCACCGCTGGCCTTCGTGATTGTCTACGCGCTGGCCTCGGTGCTGTTCCTGCCCGGCATGGTGATGACTCTCGCCGGTGGCGCGCTGTTCGGGCCGGTCTGGGGCACGCTAATCAACCTGTTCGGCGCGACGCTGGGGGCCACAGTGGCCTTCCTGGTCGCCCGTTACCTTGGGGCGGACTGGGTGTCGCGCCGCCTCGGCGCACGGCTGAAGGATCTGGTCACCGGGGTCGAGGCTGAGGGCTGGCGCCTCGTCGCCTTCGTTCGTCTCGTCCCGCTGTTCCCCTACAATCTGCTGAACTACGCGCTGGGCCTGACCCGGATACGGCTGCTGGCGTATATCGCGGCGACCTTCGTCTTCATGGCACCCGGGGCCTTCGCCTACACCTATATCGGTTACGCCGGGCGCCGGGCGATCGCCGGCGGCGAGGCGGCGATCCAGACCGGGCTGATCGCGCTCGCCCTGCTCGGCGCCGTGGCCTTCCTGCCGAGGCTGGTCAAGCGCATGCGCGGGGCCACTGCTTGGCTCGGCGCGGATGCACTCGCGGTGCAACTGGCCGATGGCACCCGCCGTTCGACCCTGGACGGGTTGACCCCCTGGACCGCAGCCGCCGACAGGGTCCTGGTGTTCTGATCGCGTTGCAACCGAAGCGGTTCACTGTGGGCCTTTCCGCGAGTCGTCTGTGGCACTGTCGCTGAGGGGCTGAAAATCTTGGGTTCTGACACAGTCTGGGTCGGCTCCGGACCCTGTCCACGACCCGGTCCACAACCCCTACCAGAACACGGGATTGTTCAGCGCTTCGACACAGCGGGACGGGCCTTTCAGCGGTGCCAACACCCGTTCCGTCAACGGCTGTGCCATCCAGCCTTCGGGATGATTCAGCGGGAAAGGCGCTTGTGCATCCGCCTCCCTGGTCGGCAGGAAGCCGACCTTGGCATAGTAATTCGGATCGCCATAGGTCACGACGATGTCGACGCCCGCGCTGCGCAGCGAAGTTAGGCCATGAGTCAGCAGTCTCTGCCCGATGCCCTTCCCTTGCAGATCGGTCGCCACGGCGACGGGAGCAAGAACGAATACGGTCCGCTCATCCTGCTCGTAGGTCAGCCGCGAGAAGACGATACCGCCAACGGTCGTGCCGTCGTTCTCGGCAGTGAAGACGACAAGATCCTTCTCGTCCGTGCTGTCCAACAGGTTGCGCACCAGTTCTCCGATTAGCGCGCCTTCTTCCGCGCCCTCGGACGCGGCGAAGGTCACTGTGAAGAGATCAATGATCTCGGCTTCGCGCCCTTTGTGTCCTGTTTTGAATTCCATGACTTCATTACCTGTTGAATGAAATGGCACATGCGGCCCGGATATCTCGACTCATTTAGAACGCCCGGGGTCAGCGGCGCTCCAACACGAACATCTCGTAACCGAACTGCCATTCCCGTTGTGGTAGGCACGGAGCTCCCGGTGCAGGTCTTCCAGCACCCGCGTCTCCTCCATTCGGTTTCCGGGGACAGTACCCGACGTCTACATTCCTGTAGGCGATTGCCGCGCTGCTTCACAAAATGCGGCTAACCGGGACGGAACACGAGCCACCCGAATCATCGCTCTCCTTCTCAGAATTCCACAGATGATGCCGCCCAGACTGACCCCCGAGAAATCGGTGCACTGTCCTCCGAAACCGTTGCGGACGGGTGACCAACGTAGTCGGTGGCATGGCGGCATGGGACGCTGCCGGTAGGGAGGTCGCGGACCGCTTGCGCGACGCAGCCTGAGGGCGCCGTGGGCTCGCCGCGTTGCGCGGCCACTCCGCGGGACCCACCGCAGACACGACGGGCTCCTAAGGGCCCGCTTTTACTGCCTGGGTTCTGCTGCCTAATGGCGCTGTATCGATCGTGCGTTGGCTTGTTCCGCCCCTCGAGAAAAAGCGGCGCCCCAAGGGCGCCGCAAACTGCGGAGGAGCAAGGATGGGCGATCAGCCCCAGATGTCGGCGGTGATCCCGTCGTACCAGCCCTTGGTGTAGATCGCCTCGAGCCTACGGACGTCGGCCGTGGCATCTGCCGGGCTCACGCCGCCCGATCCTGGCACCAGCACCATCTGTCCATCCTCCCACTCCCGCTCCCCGGGCTCGAACTCGTAGATGCCGGCGACGCTGATCGCGTGGTCGGGCGTGACCAGGCTGTAGCAGGTGTTCGCGGCCGGAGTGGCCTTCGGTTCGACGCCCGCGAGGTCACGGACGACCGAGGCGGCCGCGACCTTGCCCTGCCCGTTCGCGGAATGGCCCGACTTCGGCATTGCGCCGGCGACACAGGAATCCCCGATCACGTAGATTCCGCGGTGGACCCTCGACTCGAAGGTCATCTGGTTGACCGGGCACCAGTGGCCGACGGCAAGACCGGCGTCCTGCGCGATCTTCCCGGCCTGCTGGGCCGGTACGTAGTTGAGTACGTCCGCCTTGAACTCGTTGAAACCACCGTCGGAGATCGCGGTCAGGTTCGCAACGTCCACCTCCTCGACCATTCCGCCGCGGGAGCTCGGAACCCACTCGATCATGTCCCCGTAGTGTTGCTTCCAGCCGGACATGAACAGGCCCTGCTTCGAGAAGTTCTCCTTGTTGTCGAGAATCAGGATCTTCGACTTCGGCTTCTCCTTCTGGAAGTAATGCGCGACCATCGCCGCGCGCTCGTATGGCCCCGGCGGACAACGGAACGGGTTTCCAGGCACCACCATCACGAACACGCCACCGTCCGGCATCGCCTCCAGTTGACGACGCAGGATCACCGTCTGCTCGCCCGCCTTCCAGGCATGGGGGACGCGCTCAGAGTCTGCTTCCGTGATCCCCTCGATGTTGTCATAGCGGAAGTCGATACCCGGGGACACCACCAGGCGGTCGTACTTCATGGTCTCGCCGCCGGCGGTCTTGACGGTGCGCGCATCCGGATCAATGCCGGTCACAGTATCCTGCACCACCTTCACACCGTGGCGGCTCTGCAGCGCGTCGTACGTCTGCGCAATGTCGTCCATCTCGGCATGACCGCCGAGCACCCAGTTGCTGCCATAGCAGGTGTGGTAGGTGGCATGAGGCTCGACCAGCGTCACGTTCAGGTCCGGTGAAAACCGCTTCAGATATTTGGCTGCGGTTGCGCCACCCGAGCCCCCCCCGATGACAATCACGTGGGCATTCTTCGAGGCCTTGGCGACGCTCGACGCGGCACCGAACCCCGCGACTGCAGAGGCACCGCCGATGCCGGCGGCCTTCAGAAAACTACGACGGGAAAAATGTGTCATCTCGTTCTGCTCCCTTGCGCCTATTTGATGGTCCCGAAGTATTCGCCCATCTGGACGAAATCCTCATCGGTGTAACCCAACGCGATACGGTTCATGATCGTGGCCGGTCGTGAGCCGTCCTTGAACATGCGCATCTGCATCACCAGGACGTCTGGCGGGTAGCCGACGAGGTTCGGCATGTTGCCCGTACCGTCGATGCTGTGACACGCGAAGCAATGTGCGGTGACCATCGCGGCGCGATCCACGTCCGCGACCGCCTGTGGGGCCCCGGCTAGGGCCGCCACGGACACCGAGATCGCGGCAAGAGGCAAACGTACGGCTTTCATCATCTACTCCTCCATTGTTGTTGAAACGCGCCCGGAATCATGACCGGACCTATCTACACCAGTCGGATCAAAAAACAGGCCCCCGACCACTACAACTCTCCGTATCTCCCTAGCGGAACGGCGACATCGGCATCAGACTCTCCGACCACGCGAAGCGGTTGAAGTCCGCCGACATGCCTGCCTGCCCCTCGACCATCGTCGAGACTTACGTGGGGAGGCGGCTCGCTCGGTACACCCGGCGAGTCCACCACATTTCCCGGGTGCTTGCGATCTGAGCCATGAGTCGCCAGCTCTGGTCGCGGTGCGACCCGCCGGTTATGCTCGATTTTCATCTAATACTCCACCGGTTGTTTCCGTGTCCACTGCCACCGAATGGCTGCACGACTTTCTGGTCTTTCAGGTCCACATCAGCCCCGCTGTACTCCTACTCACATACTACGTCGGCGCGCTGCTGATTCCTGTGCTCGTCTACGACATGGCCCGTCGTTTCAACCAGCGACTGACCCGGGAAGACTGGAGAGTGCCGGATCGCTACAAGTCACGGCTGCTCGCCCACCGCAGCCGGGTGATCGGCTATGCAGCGCTTGCCCTCCTCGTCGGTGAAGTCGCCTGGCGCATGATGTTTGAATTCCTCGTCGCCTATTTCCAGATGCATGAAGCATTGACCCGCATGTCCGGGACCTGACTGGCCCGCGTTCGGGGTCCAGAGTGTGGCGGGGGCTCCCTTTCCCGCGCCCCGAACGCGTCGGACACGATGTGGTGCACTGACTAACGCTGCACCACCCGCGTGTCCTGCTCAACGTCCACACGCTGCATCGTGTTCGCGTCAAAGGTCTGGACCAGTTCTTCCAGCATGATGGTGGGCACCGCAAGCACACCTTCACCCATCCGGTAATCCGTCAACTTCAGAGTATAGGACTGGTAGTTCAACCGCGCCGAGATCGTGAAGGTTTCCGCGCCGTTCGAAATCACGAAGGCATAGGTTCACTACGGCAGGACCCGCAACGACTTGATTCAACACGACGAAAGGGAACACGCCGGCCGAAGTTCCTGGGACGTGCAGCGCGAGTGGTTTATCTGGAAAGAACCGCCTTCAGTTCCGCGACCCCCACCGGCTTGACCAGGTGCTCGTCGAAGCCCGCCTCCCGCGTCCGGTGCCGGTCCTCCTCCTGTCCCCACCCCGTCATCGCAACCAGCCGGAACGCGTGGTCAGCGGGCTTCGCACGCAGCCGGCGGGCCGCCTCGTAGCCGTCCATGCCGGGCATCCCGAGATCCATCAGGACATGCGTCGGCGCCCAAGCCTCGCAGATCCGGAGAGCCTCCGCCCCATCGTGGGCGACCCGAACCTCGGCCCCCAGCATCGTGAGCACCAGGTCCAGGCTTTTGGTGATGTCCCGATTGTCGTCCACGACGAGGACACGGCACTGCGCCGGAAGGACGTCGCGTTCCGTCGTGTCTGTCATCGCCTTGGCCGGGGCGCTGCCACAAAGCGGCAGAGAGACGGTGAAGGTGGCACCGTACCCGGGACCCGCACTGTCGGCGACGACAGTACCACCGTGCATCTCGACCAGGCCCCGCACCAAGGATAGGCCAATGCCTAACCCAGGGCCGCCGCCGGGATCACTCTGGGAGAACATCTCGAAGAGCTCGCTGAGCTGCTCACGAGTGATTCCGCACCCGTCGTCCTGCACCTGAATCTCCACCCGCGCGCCGCGAGGCGTCACGCGAATGTCGATGCGGCCGCCCGCGTCGGTGAACTTGGCGGCGTTGTTCAACAGGTTCGCGATGATCTGCACCAGCCGCACCCGATCGCCCTCCACCGCCAGAGGCTCCGAGGGAACGCTGACGGTGACCTGTCGGTCGCCCCGGCTCAGATCGCTGTCGCTCATCTCCAGCGCGGCATGGATGATCTCCGCCAGATCGAGCCGCTCCTTGCGCAGTTCGATCTTGCCCCGGCTGATGCGCGAGACGTCCAAGAGATCGTCGACCAGGCGCATCAGGTGGACGAGCTGCCGCTCCATCATCGGCCGCGCCGTATCGAGCAGCTCTGGCTTGCCGCGGGCTTGCTCCAGCAGTTCGATCCCGGTGCGCAAAGGGGCAAGCGGGTTGCGCAGCTCATGGGAGAGCACCGCCAGAAACTCGTTCTTCGAACGCGCGGCCTCTAGCAGGGCCCGCTCCGCCGCCTTGCGGGCCGTCACATCGCTGGCCGCACCGAACCACTCGACGATCGCGCCGTGTTCGTCCAGCACCGGCGCCGCGCGCGACTGGGTCCAGCCCACCGTACCATCGGCCCGGCGCACGCGATGTTCCAATTGAAACGCGCCCTTGGTGCGGATGGCTTCCGCGATTGCCTCCCTCACCCCGGCCTGATCGTCGGGGAGGATATAGGCGTCCATCCAGTCTAGGCGTGGCTCGATCGTGTCGACAATGAACCCGCCGCCGTGAAGCTCCCGCATCTCGGTCCAATCCGGGTTCATGGTGTACAGGACGTCCCCGCTAGCTTCCAGCAAGGTCCGAAAGCGCCTTTCGCTCCGCCGCAGGTCCTCCTCCGCACACGTCAGACGGGTGACATCGACCAGTGTGATCACTACGCCGTCGGGCCGGTCTTGCGTCGCGCGGTACGGCATCAGTTGGACGATGAAGGTTCGTCCGTCGCGAGCGGTCGCGGTCCGCTCGAGCGTGACGCGTTCCTGGAGCACGCGGCGCGCGTCCTCCTCGATGCCCTGGTAGTCCAGGGCGTGGGTGATATCGCCAATGGAGCGGCCTTGATCCTGCGCCTTCACGTTGAAAATGTTCTGCAGCGGCGGCGTGAAGCGCTTGATGCAGAGCTGCGGATCAAGAAACAGGGTGGCGATGTTGGTCGCCGACATCAGATTTTCCAGGTCGTCGTGCGCGCGCGCGGTCTCCTCGAGCTTCAGCTTCAGCTGGAGATTTACCGTCTGCAGCTCCTCGTTGATGCTCTGCAGTTCCTCCTTGCTGGTCTCGAGTTCTTCGGTGGTCGAGCGGAACTCCTCGTTCAGACTCTGAAGCTCTTCGTTGGCCGCGCGCAGATCCTCTTCGGCCGCATAGTGTTCGGCGTGCAAGTGCTCGACATGCTGCTCCGCCTGATGCAGCTTCTCCTGCAGCGCTTGTTCACGCTCGCTGCTCGGTTGCTCCAGGGCCTGCTGCTGCAGCGCGGTCGCTGGGCCAGCCTCGAGAAACAACACCAGCGCATGCGCGGCCGCCTGGCCCTCCTGGCCGCGCGGTTGCACCAGCACGGCGACCCGCCGGGGCACTGCGTCGTAGCGTACGGTAACGAACTCCGACAGCCACGGCTCGCGGCTCTCCAAGGCATGGCGCAGCGCCACGGTCAACTCGCCACGCAATTCCGGGCGCACCGAGTCGGTGACCGATAGCGTGGCCGGCCCGCCTCGGGGTGCAAAGAAGCGGCCCGCCGAGTCCGAATAGCTGCGCACATTCCAACGCTCATCGACCACGACGCTCGGTGGGGCCAGCTCTTCGAGCAGCACCCGATGCCGCTCTACAGTGCCGTCCCGGTCTACCCTTGGCCGTTCTAACGACCGTCGCGACGGCGGCGGCTGGGAGACAACTACCGGCAGGTCCTGGAGGACCGACCTGCGACCGTCGGCATGGGCTTGCAGGGCATAGATCCGGTGTTGCTTGGCGACGGGGCGAAACCACCTGGGGCTGGCCGTCTCGGCCGAACCAAGAAACAGGTAGCCGTCCTCCCGGCAGGCGTAGCGAAAGATCCCCATCACCTGCTCCTGAAGCTCACGGTCCAGATAGATCAGCAGGTTGCGGCAGGAGATCAGGTGCAGCCGGGAGAACGGCGGGTCGCGCTGCAGACCGTGCGTGGCGAAGACCACGCGGTCGCGGAGTTCCATCCCTACCCGATAATGATCGTCCGTGTGCCGGAACCAGCGCCCGAGCCGTTCATCCGAGACATCCACGACGATGCCCTCCGGATACAGGCCCTCGCGCGCCACAGCGAGCGCGCGCTCATCGACGTCCGAGGCGAAGATGGTGAACTCCTGCCGGATCTGCCGTTGCTCGACTTCCTCGCTGAATAGCATGGCCAAGCTATAGGCCTCCTCCCCGGTGGCGCAGCCGGCAACCCAGCAGCGGATTGGCTCCGCGGGATTGGCCCGTTCCACCAGAGGGACCACGACGTGCTCACGCAGTGCCGCCCAAGCCTCCGGATCACGGAAAAACGTGGTCACGGAGATCAGAAAGTCGTTCAACAGCGCCTGCGCCTCGTCCACGTTCGCCTCGAGATGGCCCAGATACTCCGGGATGCTCGCCGCATGGTGGAGCTGCATCCGCCGCATCAGACGGCGCAGAATGGTCGTGCGCTTGTACTTGGAAAAATCGTGGCCGGTGCGCCGCCGCAGCAGATCGAGCACGCCTTGAAGCGCCTGCTCGACATTGTCTTCGCCCCCCGGCGCTTTGGCCACACGCTCTTCGCTCTGGAGCGCTTCGGCGCCTTGCCTTTCTGACGTTCCCACCAGATGTGTGATCCGGTCCCGGCTGCCGATCAACGCGCCGAGCCGATGGGCCAGTTCCCGGATCGGCAGCACAAGGTCGGCCACCCCGGCGACCATCGCCGCTCGCGGCATACTCTCGTAGGCCGCTTCGTCCGGGTCCTGGACCAGCACGAGGCCGCCGGCCTCCTTCACCGCCTTCGCACCGATGGATCCGTCGGACCCACAGCCAGAGAGGATCACTGCGTAGATGTCGCTGTGCGCGCTGCACAGGGAGCGGAAGAACAGATCGATGGCCGCGCGCTGCCCCCGTGGCCGCTCGAACATCGAGGCGCCGATCGTGGCATCGGTGAGCTCCAGCTTCCGGTCCGGGGCGATCACGTAGACCTGGTTGGGTGCCAGATCCACCTGCGCGTGATCGCCGACCTGAACCACCGGCATGACGGTCTCGCGACCGAGGATCGGGGCCAGCTCGCTCTCCCGGTCCGGAGCCAGATGAACGATCACCACATAGGCCGCCCCCACGTCGCTGGGCACGTTCCTGAAGAACTGCTGCAAGGCCTCCAGCCCACCGGCTGACGCGCCGATGCCGACGACGGGGATGTCGCAGTGCGTGGACGCGTGCGCTTCGGGCATCGTGCGAGCTTCCTGTATCCTTCTGAAACCAGCGTAATGTACCTGAAACCAGCGTAATGTACGGGACGATTAGGATAAAGCGTATGGCGGGTATGCGTCATGCACCGATCCCCGCGGCGACACCATCAGGACGCGTTGTGCATCGCTCATCGGCCCCTCCTCGTTTCGGGTTGGCTCGGGTATCCCTCATCCACCGCCTGGCACCAGCAGCGTCAGGCGCCGGGCCTGCCGGCATACCGCCTCGGCCGTACTTCCAATCAGCAGGTCCGTGACCGGATTGCGGCCGCGCTTGCCGATGATCACGAGATCCGCGGCCTTTTCCTCCGCCACCCGGCCGATGACCACCGAGGGCTTGCCCTGGCCCACGAGCACGGTATCGAAGCCGCGCTCCCCGGCCCGGTCCGCCAATCCCTGGACATGAGTATCGACCGCCCTGCGTTCGTGGGCACGCTCGGGATCATCGTCCCAGCGCCCGACCGAAACCACCACCCCGCGCCCGCACTCGGGCAGGATCTTGAGAAAAGCATCCTCCGCCGCCTCGGCAGCCTTCGAGCCATCCGTCGCCAGCAGGGGGCGACACACCGGAGCCTCGGCCAGCGGCACTTCGCCCGCCGTGGGCGCCAAAAGCAGCGGTCGCCGGGCGCGGCGCGCCAAGTCGAGCACCGTGCTGCCCAGAAACATGTCGCGCAGCGTGCTGTGGCCATGGCTACCCGCCAGGATCACGCCAGCGCCGCGCTCGCGGGCTACGCGTTCCAGCTCGGACGCCACGGCGCCTGCATAGACGACCGTATCGGCCTCGAACCCCCGATCACGAAGCCTCGCGGCAATTTCCTCCAGACGGTCTTCGTAATACGGGCCATGCCCCACCTCGGGGGCCTGGGTATAGCCCGCGACCAGCACATGGGCGAGCGTCAGCCGCCGACAGCCCAGGGCCCTCAGCCGCTCCAGCTGGCTCTCGAGCCGGGCCCAGGCGGGCGAGAAATCCACTGCCACCAAAATGTGTTCGAACATCGCTTGCTCCTAGTACTCTTTGCTGCGAGCCGCGCCTTGCCAGGAACGCTGACAGGTCAACTGAATGCGAAAATATCACCTTGACAGAGTACTAGACTCGTCCCATTTCGCCTTCCACCATCAGCCGGCGCCAGCGGAACAGACCCTCCACATCAATGTGATACGGACCCGCGCCCAGGTCGTCGGCGACGAAGACCCGCACACCATCGATCTCCCGTGCGGCATAGCCGTCCGCCTTGCGCGGCGCGCCCGGCTCGGCAACCGGCACCCCGGCCTGGCCGCCACAGCAACCATGACGCGCGGACAGCCGCAGGGTCACCTCCCCGCCGTTCCCGGCCAGCCACTCGCGGGCGGCCTCGGTCAGGCTGATGTCGGTCATGTCGAGGGCACCCTGGCATCGGCCGGGAACCAGTGGCGCGTGCGGTTGGCAATGCGCACCAGCGCCAGCATCAGTGGCACCTCCACGAGCACGCCCACCACCGTCACCAGCGCTGCGCCGGATTGCAGGCCGAACATCGCGATCGCGGCGGCCACGGCCAGTTCGAAGAAGTTGCTCGCCCCGATCATCGCGCCGGGGGCTGCCACCGCGTGACGCACCCGCCAGGCCTTTGCCCAGAGGTAGGCAATGTAGAACACCAAAACAGTCTGGATGATCAGCGGGATTGCAATCAGGACAATATGCCCCGGATTCTCCAGGATGCGTTCCCCCTGGAAGGCGAACAGCAGGACCAGGGTCACCAGCAGGCCAATCGGCGTGACCGGTCCCAGACGCTTCATGAACACGTTGTCGAACCACTCGATCCCCCTGCGGCGAATCAGCCAGATCCGCGTGAGATACCCCGCCACGAAAGGGATCACGATGTACAGCAGCACCGACAGTGCGACCGTATCCCAGGGCACATGGATGTTCGACACACCCAGAAGCAGGACCACGATGGGTGCGAAGGCAAACAGCATGATGATGTCGTTCACCGCGACCTGGACCAGGGTGTAGGCGGCGTCCCCGCGGGTCAGGTAGCTCCAGACGAAGACCATCGCGGTGCAGGGGGCCGCACCGAGCAGGATTGCGCCGGCCAGATACTCACGACCGAGTTCCTCCGGGATCCAGGCGGCATAGACGAACATGAAGAAGAACCAGGCAATCGCAAACATGGTGAACGGCTTGACCAGCCAGTTCACCGAGGTGGTGATCGCAAGGCCCTTGGGCTCACGGCGAACGCCGAGAATGGCGCTGAAGTCGATCTGCACCATCATCGGGTAGATCATCGCCCAGATCAGGATCGCAACCGGGATGGAGACCTGCGCGTATTCCCACTGCGCCAGCGTCTCCGGCACCACCGGCAAGAGCTGCCCCAGGGCCACCCCGGCCACGATGCAAAGCGCGACCCACACACTCAGATAGCGCTCGAAGACCCCCATGCCTTCCTTCGTCGAGATCTCCTCGACGGAGGTGTTTCGATCGGTCATTGTCTATCCCGTATTCTCAATGTTCACGAAATTGACCCGTGGATCCTCCAGCATCCACTTTGCGCAATCCCTCTTGCTCACGGTGGGCTCGGCTCCGAATCATTGCAAATAAACGCGAATCGCGCGTTCCAGTTCGGACGAGTGGCGGCGAAGTTTCGTGGGTGCGGCCGGATTCCACTCAGGACGACGGGAACCATGCATCGGCCGATCGTGGGGATGCGCATGGTTCCCGCTCTTTTCTTCGAAGAGTCAGCCCCTTCTGCAACGAATACGGAGCGCGGAAGCCCGCCAAGGCGCACGCTCGATCCCGGAGGATGCTCCGCTAGTACCCAACCGTTCAGGGCGCGGTATAAATCCCACGACGGGGCGAAGCCACCCGTCCCTGGCGCTTGAGGTAGGCCAACGTCTGCGAAAGATTACCGGTATGGACCCCCGCACTCTCCGCCTTTTCGCGAATTTCGGCGATGGTCATTTCCGCCTCCGTGGCGACGATGTCGCAGAGTTGACTGCTGATGGTAGCCGTTCCATTTCCGCGACTTCGCTTGACCGAGGCCTGACGCCCGGTCACGCCCCCCAGCTTCTGAATCTCCCGCTCCAGGGCCGCCAATTCCTTGCGCTGCCGGGCAACGAGTTCCTTCCTTTTCGCTTTCAACTCATCACGCTTCTCCCTGAGTTCCTTTTCCTGAAGTTCCGCTTCCTCTTTCTCGCGTTCCCGCGCGAGGGCGTACAGTTCCTCGGCACTCAGATCCTGGATTTTCTTTGCGGTCTTGCTCACGACTGCTCCTATTGTTGCGGTTGAGTTGAAGCCATGAGATTACATTCCTCACACTTTGTTCCGCAAATATACACAGAACGAAATGACGACTTGGATGCGATGTCCAGAAAACACGGGCTTTTTGATATGGGATACCACCGAACAAGGGCCCCATACGTCGACGAAGCGGCCACTCCTCACTCGTTTCAGGCCCGGCTGATATCGCGGTGGCGTTGACGATTTCCGATTGCGCCGAGGCTGCTCGGCAGTTTTACTTCTTCACCATCGCAGGAAACAATCTCCCCTGTCCCGCATGGTTTCTGCTGTCGGACGACCGGGGGCCAGCTCGTAAGCGTGCACCGCCTGCAGATAAGATGTTTTACAATTCGGCGACCCGGCCCGATCAGACCCCGCCAGGCTCGGTCTCGATGACCACCGGCCGGTCATCTCGCCCGTGCGCGGCCGCGTGCAGCCAGGCGGCGTAGTTGCGCCCGAAATGAGCCTCGAGCAGTGCGAGGTCAGTTTGCGCGAGATCGCCGATGCGATGAATGCCCAGCTGCTCCAGCCGTTTCGCTGATTTCGGCCCGATACCATGGATCTTTATCGCTTTCAGAGCCCATATCCGTACCGGCAGATCTTCGGCGCCCACCAGTGTGAGGCCGTCCGGCTTGTCGAACTCCGAGGCGATCTTCGCCAGCAGCTTGTTCGGGGCGACCCCGATCGAGCAGGACAGTCCCGTCGCGGTGCGCACCGCTTCCTTGATCCTTCGTGCGATTCGCGCTGGGTCGCCAGGGAATTCCGTGAGGTCGATGTAGATCTCGTCGATCCCGCGGTCCTCGATCTGCGGCGCAACGGACGCGACAGCCATCTTGAACCTCATCGAGTGATCCCGATAAGCGGCGAAATCGGCTGGCAGAAGAAATGCGTCCGGCGCAAGTCGGGCGGCGGTCATCAGCCCCATACCTGAATGCACGCCCAGGGCGCGCGCCTCGTACGTCGCTGTGGTTACCACGCCTCGGCCCCGGTAGTCGCGCAGACGAGCGAACTGCCAGGCGCCGTCCGCACCCTGGGACGGCGGCTCCACCCGACGCCCGCCGATCACGAGCGGCTTGCCGCGTAGCTGTGGGTAGCGCAGCAACTCCACGGACGCGTAGAAGGCGTCCATGTCCAGGTGGGCAATGCAGCGGTCCGGAAAGATCAGATCGACCTCCTTCCCCCTCAGACGGGGTCCTACGCCGACCCATGATGCGGAGGATTCCAATGTGATTCCAATCCAGACGGACCCGGCAAGTCGAATCGCGCAGCCGGGCGCCGGAACGGAAGTCCCAGCCCGAGGCACGGGCCCTTGAAGATGGCTTCCGGCTCGGCACGGAGATCGTCGAGCATGATACCGCCGTCGTCGCGCGTCGCCCGAATCCCGCGCAGATAGGCAACGTTGCGAGACACACAGCGTTCCGTCCGGTGTTCCGGCTTACCGATCGCGCTGCCGATACGGTGCAATGTGCGGCCGGCGGTGCGGATGAACTGCTCCGGGTCGATGTTCAGACGTTCCAGGATCGCCGTCGTCTCGCCTGGAATGAAACCCCGTTTATCCTCGCGGATCGCCCGCCCGGTGCCGTCCACCAGTACCAGGTAGTCCTCGAACGCGAACGGAATGGCGGTCGCCATTCGTCCGGTGGCGTCGAAGGGCATCAGCGGGGCGCGAGGTAATCGAGCAAGGCGCTGCTCCCTGTGCAAGCGTGGGTACGGTCAACAAAATGGGTGTCCCATGGTTCGGTTGGTGGCTCAGCCGAAGCGGCGGATGACGCCCTGCGGCCCCTTCCGCCCTACCCGTGGCATTGTTGTGGTGCGGAAAAGCGCAGCGTTATCCTCCATACGGAGGGGGAGGAGAGGCAAAATGCAGGTAATGCCGCCGGCGCAACAGGCGCGGGCGACAGGATTGGGGATCGACGCACCCATGTGCTCGATAGAAAGATACAAAGAAGGAGATGGCGTCCCCACGGGGATTCGAACCCCGGTCGCCGCCGTGAAAGGGCGGTGTCCTAGGCCTCTAGACGATGGGGACGCAGAGGCAGCGTCTTTACTGCGGTACTTCTCGTTTGCTGCGGTGCTACTCGGGCGGACCTTTCGGCTCGGACCCGCTGTCGGGGCTGTGCAGAAGGGTCGTTACAACTCCGTTAAAAACCAGTAGGAACCCGATGGGCACCATGGCGATCAGGGGCTTGGCCCAGGCATCACCACCAGCGAACATCAGCCCGAAGCCACCGACCAGGCCGATGGCACCGAGCACGAGGCCCAGGTACAGGGAGATCATCCCAAACTTGTGCATAGTCCTCTCGCACTTCACCTTTTGGTGGAGCCAGGCGGGATCGAACCGCCGACCTCCTGCATGCCATGCAGGCGCTCTCCCAGCTGAGCTATGGCCCCGAAAGGCGAGCGCGCAATGTACCCACGGGGCCGAAACCTGTCAAGCGGCTTCGGCGGAAATCTTGGCCTGCGCCCTTTCGATCCGAGCGATGGTGCGATCCCTTCCGACCAGCGCGAGCGTTTCGTCGATCGCCGGTGAGGCGGTACTGCCGGTGATCGCCACGCGCAGCGGCTGTGCCACCTTGCCCATCTTCAGATCGAGGATCTCGGCCGTGCGTAGCACGACCTGGTGCACGGCCTCCTTCTCCCAGGCTCCGAGTGCCCTGAAACCGTCGTGCAGCGCCTGCAGCACGGGAAGGGTCTCTGTCGTCATGTTCTTGCGAAAGGCCTTTTCGTCGTAGTCGGAGAACTCGCGGTAGAAGTACGCGCTCGCCTCCGCCATTTCGCGCAGGGTGCGGCAGCGATCGCTCTGCGCAAGAACGACCTGGCGCGGTTCAGGACCCGTCGACGGATCGATCCCGATCTGGCCAAAATGCCAGCTCAACTCGCGCGCCACGCGGTCCGGGTCCAGGGTCTTGATGTAGTGCTGGTTCAGCCACAACAGCTTGTCGGGGTTGATCGCCGAGGCAGATTGGTTGACGTCACCGATGTCGAACAGCCGCACCAGTTCGTCGAGACTGAAGATCTCCTGGTCGCCATGGGACCAGCCGAGGCGGACCAGGTAATTCAGCAAGGCCTCGGGAAGGTAGCCCTCGTCCCGGTACTGCATCACCGACACCGCGCCGTGGCGCTTGGACAGCTTGGTGCCATCGGGACCCAGGATCATCGGCAGGTGGCCGTAGCGTGGCGGCTCCGCGCCCAGCGCCCGCAGGATGTTGATCTGGCGCGGCGTGTTGTTGAGATGGTCATCGCCGCGGATCACGTGGGTGATGCCCATGTCCATGTCGTCCACGACCACGGTCAGGTTGTAGGTCGGCGTGCCGTCGGAGCGGGCGATGATCAGATCGTCCAGTTCGCTGTTCTGAAAGGCCACCTTGCCGCGAACCATGTCGTCCACGATGGTGACGCCCTCGTCGGGCGTGCGGAAACGCACCACCGGCAGCACGCCGTCCCGGGGCTCGGTGCGGTGACGGCACCGGCCGTCATAGCGCGGCTTCTCCTTTCGCTCCATCTGTGCCGTACGCATGGACTCCAGTTCGTCACGGGTGCAATAGCAGTGATAGGCATCGCCAGAGGCAAGGAGCTGCTGGATCACTTCGCGGTACCGGGGAAAATGCTCGGTCTGGTAGAAGGGTCCGCGGTCGTAGGCCAAGCCCAGCCAGTTCATGCCCTCGAGGATCGCGTTTACCGACTCCGCAGTGCTCCGTTCCAGGTCGGTGTCCTCGATACGCAGCACGAACTCGCCGCCGTGGTGGCGTGCGTAGAGCCACGAAAACAAGGCGGTCCTGGCGCCACCGATGTGCAGGTAGCCGGTGGGACTCGGAGCGAAACGGGTGCAGATGGTCATGAGCGGCTCGCAGTGACAGAGGTAACCGAGGCCGCGTAGGTTAGCAAAGTCCTCTCACAACAACAGCCTGACTGGTAGGGCGGAAGGGGCCGAGGGCCGTTATCCGCCACTTTGGCACTCGGTGCCTGGTACTCGGTGCCTGCCGCATCGGCGTTTCGGCTTCCGACCCGCACCGCGTGGTGGACGACGCTTCGCTCCTCCACCACGCGGGGGCTGCACCTTTCCGGCCCACTCGTTGGATGACGGCGGGCAACCGCCTTTCCGGGGTCGGCTTTGGCTTGCCAGCCACAACCCCAGGGAGTAATGTCCGCGCTCTGCCCAAGGGAAAGGGCGCGAAACCGGCCGGCTGCATGCCGGCATCAATGACCTTGCAGGTGTTCCGCCCCAGTACTGCCGGGCGCGGAATGAAACGGGAAGCAGGTGAGAAACCTGCGCTGCCCCCGCAACGGTGAGAGGAAGTCCCGGGACATCATCCGTCCAGGGATTCGACGGAACACATGCCACTGCGCCGCAGGCGTGGGAAGGCGTCCCGCCGCATCGAAGTCCTCTTCGATGCTCCTCAAGCCCGGAGACCGGCCTGCAAGGTTGCAACCAGACTGCGGTGGGCCGTCTGGCGGATTCCGGCCGGCGCAATCGCCTGCCGCGGTTCGCTATGTTCTGCCCGCCTTAGCCACTCTTTGGCTTGCGGAGGGCAACCATGCGGCACTTCAGTACTCTTCAGCGTCTCGGAAGCTCGAGCCTTCTCCTCGTACCCGCGCTGGCGGCCGTTGCCGTCCATGCCGGCGAGCGCCTCGACCCCATCGTGGTCACGGCAACGCGGGCCCCGCAAACCGTCGACGAAACCCTGTCTTCGGTCACCGTGATCGAACGCGAGGAGATCGAACGCCTGCAACCCCAGCAGTTCACCGACCTGCTGCGCGGACGTGCCGGCATCGGCGTCGCCGACAACGGACCCTTCGGCAAGCTCTCCAGTGTCTTCATGCGCGGCAGCAATTCCGGGCACACCCTGCTGCTGGTCGACGGCGTGCGCATGGGTTCGGCGACGACCGGCGCGGCCAGTTGGCAGTACCTGCCCCCGTCCGAGATCGAGCGCATCGAGATCGTGCGCGGGCCCCGCACCAGCATCTATGGGTCGGATGCGATCGGTGGCGTGATCCAGGTCTTCACCCGACAGGGTCTTGAAGGACCGCCACGCGTGAATGCCTTCGTGGGCGGTGGCAGCTTCAACACCCGCGAGTTCGGTGCGGGTGTGGCCGGCGGTACACGGGACACGCGCTACAGCCTCTCGGCCAGCCGCTTCGATACCGATGGCATCGATTTACTCACCGGCATCGGCGATGACGACCGCGACGGCTACGACAACACGTCCCTGTCGGGCACACTGTCACATCGACTGGGTAACGGCGCCGAGCTCTTTGGCAGCCTCCTGTATTCCCGGGGGACCACCGAATTCGACGCGGACGAAACCGATCCCGCCACCTTTGCGGTGGTGGGTCCCTACGCGCCGGCCGACAACGATTACGTCCACGCCGCACTGCGCGCGGGGATACGGGGCTTCGTGACGCCGCGTTGGCAAAGCCAGCTGGCCGTTGCCCAGTCCCGTGACGAACTGGACTCCTTCGAGGGCGGCGCCCTCGCGGATCGGGTCGCGTATTTCGACACCCGCCGAGACCTGATCGACTGGCAGAACACGGTCCGGG
>Ga0207421_10003062_pt1 | contig 20220 bp, 19 predicted proteins | sample SodLakKL_010_SED_4_FD_187542 | JGI IMG/M metagenome (GOLD analysis project Ga0207421, IMG submission 187542) | Alkaline sediment microbial communities from Lake Tanatar, Kulunda Steppe, Russia - 8KL_010_SED (SPAdes) (version 2) | ecosystem: Environmental > Aquatic > Non-marine Saline and... | reverse complement strand
GCTGCCTCGGGAGCTAAAGCCGCCATGGAGGTCAACCGCTACCTGCGCAGGCGGGATTAGCTCTCATTGCATAACCCCCCTTTATATGATACCATAAATCCAGATATACAGAGCTGTTTTACGTTTATTTTACAGGGGGAGAAGATATGCCAGGAAATTTTATCACCATCGAAGGAATAGAGGGTGCCGGCAAGACGACCCAGCAGCGGCTGCTGGTGGAATATCTGGAGGAGGAGCAGATGGCTCCTCTGGCCACCAGGGAGCCTGGAGATACCCAAATAGGCAGCAGGATTAGGGAGCTGCTGCTGGACCCGGAGAACAGTTCGATGACGGCCAGGGCCGAGATTCTGCTCTATGCCGCTGACAGGGCCCAGCATTTTTCGGAGGTTATCAGGCCGGCCCTGGATAAGGGTCGCACGGTAGTCTCCGATCGCTATTATGATTCCAATATAGCCTATCAGGGTTACGGCCGGCGCCTGGATATAGATATGGTCAGGGATATAAATTACTGGGCGGTCTCAGGCTGTCACCCCGATCTCACCATCCTTCTCGATATTTCACCCGTCCTGGGTTTGAAGAGGGCCCGTGCGCTGGCAGGTGATGACCTGGGCGACAGGCTGGAAAGGGAGGAGATCTCCTTTCACAGGCGGGTGAGAGCCGGCTATCTGCGACTGGCCCGCACCTATGACAGATTCTATGTTATAGATGCCGAACAGTCTGCAGAGGCCATACAGCGGCGCATCAGAAAGGTGGTAAAGGAGAGATTGCTATGAGTGAGAGTGAGCAGTCAGGTGAGGCCAGGCTGGTGATAGCCGTGGTCCATGATAAAGATGCCGATGCTCTGGAATCGAGCCTCAATGAAGCCAGATTCCAGGTGACCCGGCTTAAGAGCAGTGGTGGTTTTCTCAAAGAGGGGAACACCACCTTTTTTATTGGTACCCGCCAGGAATATGTGGATGAGCTGCTGGATATTATAGAGGATAACTGCCGCTGCAGAAGCCGCACAATAGCCCCCATGTCACCTCTGGCCAGCGAGCTTGAGAGCTATTATTCCCTGCCGATGGAGGTCGAGATCGGTGGGGCCACGGTATTCGTGCTGGATGTGGAGCAGTTCAAAAAAATTTGAACCAGCAGGGGTGGTCTGCAATGAGCTGGGATGATATACCTGAACAGGAGCCGACAAAATCACTTTTACAGAAGCAGCTAAAGCGGGGAGAACTGAGCCATGCCTATCTGCTGCTGGGAGCTGAAGGGACGGGCAAAAAGGATATGGCTCTGGAGCTGGCGGCAGCTTCTCTGTGCCAGAGCGAAGGCCAGGAGACAGATAGCTGTGGCAGCTGCCTCAGCTGTGAGAAGATAGCCCATGATAACCACCCTGATGTTAATTTTTTTGCCCCACCGGAGGACAAAAAACAGATGGGTATAGATACCGTGCGCGAGCTCAGGCGGCGCCTGGCTCTAAAACCCTTCGCCGCCATGCGCAGATTTTTCATCATTGAAGAGGCCGATCACATGACCGAGCAGGCTGCCAACAGCCTGCTCAAATCACTGGAAGAACCGCCGGAATACGCCGTGCTGTTGCTTCTGGCAAAGGATGAGAGCAGTCTTCTCCCCACCATCCTCTCCCGCTGTCAGAAGCTGAGACTGCATTCACTCTCTCTGGAGAGCATCGTATCTCTGCTCAGGGAGAGGGGAATAAAAAGTGAGCCGGCCCAACATCTGGCCAGGCTTTCGGCCGGGAGCCCCGGGAGAGCATTGAGCCTGGCGGAGAGTGACGACCTTCTCCGGCGCCGGGAGGATGTGCTGGATTTTCTCTGCAGACTCACCGGACATGATGACCTGGAAATATTCGCCGAGGCAGAGCGCTGGCGGGACTGGCTGAAAGAGGATTTTCCCCTGCTGGATTTGCTTATGGAATGGTATCGAGATATAATTGTATGTAAACAGTCCGGGGCAGAAGCGGTGCGCAACCGCGATTATTCCAGCGATATTGAGAGGATGGCCCGGGCATACTCTCTGCCCCGGCTGCAGGATATGCTGGAGAGTGTGCGGGAGGCCGCAGGCGATATAGAGGCCAATGTCAGACCTGAGCTTTCGCTGCAGGTGCTTCTGTTCGATCTAAAAGAACTACAGCACAGCAGCTGTCCCCGGGGCGGCTGATCTGATATAGATTGTGCAATAAAGGGTGAGTTTTATGCCAAAAGTAATAGGAGTCACCTTTCGTCCGGCTGGAAAGATATATTATTTTGATCCGGAGGATATGGAACTGGAAAAGAACGATTATGTCATAGTTGAGACCTCGCGGGGTGTGGAGTTCGGCCTTGTCATCCAGCCGCCCCATGAGGTGAGCCAGGATGAGGTGGTCGAGCCGCTCAAACCCGTGATCAGGAAGGCCACCATCCGCGATAAAGAACAGTATTATGAGAACAAGGAGCTGGAGCGAGAAGCTTTCACCATCTGTCTGGATAAGATAGAGGAGCACGGCCTGCCGATGAAACTTGTAGATGTCGAATACACATTTGAACACAACAAAATTCTCTTTTACTTTACGGCAGATGGTCGTGTGGATTTTCGGGAGCTCGTCAAGGACCTGGCCCGCATATTCAAGACGAGAATCGAGCTGCGCCAGATAGGTGTCAGGGATGAGGCCAAGATGATAGGCGGCCTGGGTCCCTGCGGTATGCCCACCTGCTGCACCAGATTTCTGCGCGAGTTTGAGCCCGTCTCGATAAATATGGCCAAGGAGCAGGAGCTCTCCCTCAATCCGGCCAAGATATCCGGTATATGTGGAAGGCTCATGTGCTGCATGCGCTATGAAGAGGACTGCTATAAGAAGATGAAAAAGGAGATGCCTGACCGGGGGCAGAGGGTTAAGCTTGAGGTGGGGTCCGGTAAAGTTATCGACCGCAATCTGATCAAGAAGACCGTCAGGGTTTCCATAGGCGAGGATGAGACTGTGGAAATTGATGCCGAAAAGCTGCCCGGCTATGAGCCGGGGACTGAATACGATGAATCGGCAGTCAGGGAGAAGATACCGACAGATGATGATAAATAGGAGGGGCCACAATGGATGAAGAGCTTCTGAGTGCACTGGCCCACTTTCAGGAGGAGATTGAGAGGCTTTCACAGCAGTTTAAGGATCTGCAGAGCAAGACCTACGATCTCTACAAGGAGAATAAGAGGCTGCGCCAGGAGAATGAAGAGCTGAGGGAGCTGGCCTTAAAAAAGCAGGATGTCGAAGGCCGGGATGCTGACTTTTCACCCCAGGCGGCCGAATATCTCTCCCATCTCTATGAGGAGAGTTACCATATATGCCCTCTGAATTTTGGCGAGAAGAGAGAACGTGACTGCCTTTTCTGCCGCGAGCTTCTGGAAAGGCAGCAGCAGAATGAGGAGATATCGGAAACATGAATGCCCCCGACCATCTCAGTTCACGCAAACTGTATGTCTGTCCCACCCCCATAGGCAATCTACAGGATATCACTCTCCGCGCTCTGGAGGTGCTCGGTGAGGTCGATCTGATCGCCTGTGAGGATACAAGGCGCACGGGAAAGCTGCTGAATCATTTCGATATAGACACCCCCATGATAAGCTATCATGAGCATAATGCCGCCCGCCGCTGTCAGCAGATTCTGGAGAGAATGGCCGAAGGTGAAGAGGTGGCACTTGTCAGCGATGCCGGCACACCGGGAATATCTGACCCGGGCAGCAGGTTGATAGAAAAATCTCTGGAGGCCGGTGTGGAGATAGTGCCACTGCCCGGTGCTTCGGCCCTGCTGCCGGCTCTGGTGGCCTCCGGTCTGCCGGCTGACAGGTTCGTCTTCGAGGGGTTTTTACCCCGGAGCGGCCAGGAGCGCCACGACAGACTTGCCGCCATCAGGAGAGAGGAGAGAACGGTGGTAATCTACGAATCTCCCTATCGCACGCTGGAGACTCTGGAGGAGCTGGCCGATCTGATGCCCGGAAGAGAGCTCACTCTGGTCCGGGAGATAAGCAAACTGCATGAGGAGAAGATCTACGGCACCACCACCTCTCTGGCCGGGGAGCTGGAGGCTGATGATATTAAAGGAGAGATCGTCCTGGTTCTGGCCGGAAGTGAGGAGGAAAAAGAACAGGCCGGCTACGAGCATCTGAGTGTTGTAGAACATGTCAGGGTTTTGATGGACAACGGCTATCCCAAAAAGGAGGCCATCAAGATGGTGGCTGCGGAGAGGGATCTCTCCCGCAACGAGGTCTATGATGAGGCTATTGCCATCGATGCCCGACCCCGGCGGGATTAGGGTCGGGATGTTATTTTTCAGCGAGAAAACTGAAAGGAGAGGGGATGAATATGCCTGAGGATAAGAACACCTTTTACGTTACCACACCGATCTATTATCCCAGCGATAAGCTGCATATAGGGCACGCTTATACAACGGTGGCAGCAGATGCCATTGCCCGTTTTAAGGAGATGAGAGGTTTTGATACCGTCTTTCTCACCGGCTCCGATGAGCACGGCCAGAAGATTGAGCGCAGGGCCGGTGAAGCCGGTGAGAATCCCGAGGATTTTGTGGACAGCATTGTGGCCACATTTCTCGAACTGTGGGAGGATCTCGGTGTGGAATATGACCAGTTTATCCGCACCACCGACAGCTACCATGAAAAAGCCGTTCAGGAGATCTTCGATCACCTCCATGACAGCGGGGATATCTATCTCGATGAGTATGAAGGCTGGTACTGCACCCCCTGTGAGACGTACTGGAGGGAACACCAGCTGGATGACGAAGAAGATGAGAATCTCTGTCCCGACTGTGGTCGTGAACTGGAGTGGGTGGAGGAGGAGAGCTATTTCTTCCGACTGAGCAGTTATGCTGACAGGCTGCACGAACATATCGAGGAGAACCCGGAATTTATCCAGCCCGAATCGCGACGCAACGAGATGCTCAATTTTATTGAGGAGGGGCTGGAGGATCTCTCGGTCTCGCGGACCACCTTCGACTGGGGCATAGATGTTCCCTTTGACGATGAACATGTGGTATATGTGTGGATAGATGCTCTCAGCAACTATATAACCGCCCTTGGCTATCCGGAGAAGACTGAGAGATTTTCTTCCTACTGGCCTGCAGATGTTCATATAGTGGGCAAGGATATACTGCGCTTTCACACCATAATATGGCCCGCTATACTCATGGCTTTGGATATGCCCCTGCCCGAGCAGGTCTTCGGCCATGGCTGGCTTCTGACCGAGACCGGCAAGATGTCCAAATCCCGGGGCAATGTAGTCGATCCCGTTGAGCTGATTGAGGATTTCGGCCGCGATGCCATAAGATACTACCTGCTGCGGGAGGTGCCCTTCGGTTCCGATGGCACCTATTCCACTGAAGCTCTGGTCAACCGCATAAATTCTGACCTGGCCAATGATCTGGGCAATCTGCTTCACCGCACGCTGAGCATGATCGAGCAGAACTTCTGCGGTGTAATTCCTGCTCCCTCAGAGCGAGAGGAGATAGACGAGGATTTAAAGCAGATGGCTCTGGACACGGCTGTCTCTGTGGCGGACCATATGGACCAACTCCATTACACCCAGGCCCTGGAGGAGCTGTGGGAGTTTGTCAGGCGCAGCAATAAATATATAGATGAGACCCGGCCCTGGGTTCTGGCCGGCGAGGATGACGGTGAGGAGAGGCTCAAAACAATCCTCTACAATCTCATGGAAGCGCTGCGTTTTATCGCCGTAATGCTCAAACCTGTTATGGTCGACACTCCCGTGGAGATGGGCCGCCAGATGGGCTGCCGTCAGGAGATAGTGCGCTGGGACTGGGATTCTCTTTCCAGCTGGGGTGAGCTTCCCCACGGCCGCTCCGTGAGAAAGGGTGAGCCTATATATCCCCGCATAGATATCGAGGAATACTATGAGGATAAAGAAAAGAGCGAGGATTCCGGGGATGATCACGATGAAGATGACAAGGATGAAGAGCTTGAGGATCTGCCCGAAGGACTTATCTCCTTCGAACAGTTTCAGGATATGGATCTAAGGGTTGCCCGGGTGCTCAAAGCTGAAGCTATAGAGGGCAGTGATAACCTGCTGCGTCTGGAGATCGATGTGGGAGAGGAAGAAAAACAGCTTGTTGCAGGTCTGGCCGGTCATTATAAATGCCAGGAGCTGGAGAACAGATCGATAGTGGTTATAAATAACCTGAAGCCGGTGGAGATCTTTGGCGTCAGATCTGAAGGTATGCTGCTGGCAGCAGAAGAGGGCGATGAGCTGGCACTGCTTGCACCTGATGAGGAGATGGAGGCCGGAGCGGAGATAGCATAGCTGCAATATCTTTTCCGGGTCCTTTCTGCTTCGGGAAAGGGCCTGGATTTATAATACCGGCATAATTTAACGTAATAATACAGCAGATTAAAAAATGGGGGCATTTTAATCATGTCGGAAAAAAACGGTTTTATGAGCTGGAGCGGCAACCTCAGCCTGCGAGTGATGGTAGTCATGGCGGCCATAATAATAGCGGCTTTTGTCGTGCTCGGTGTTGTGGTCGATAATACTGTCTCTGAGACTGTGGGTGATCTGGGCCGGGAGAGAAACCTGGAATCTGCCCGGGCTGTTCAGAACGAGACCGAGGCCCTGATGGAAGAGAATATAAATGCTCTCGATCTTCTCATAGATGAAAACAGGGATGATATTGATGACGAGTGGACCTTCCGCCACCTCATAATGGCGGAATTTCTGGAAGAGCATGAGGAGATAGAGGCAGCAGCCTTTGCCATGCCTGACGGCAGCTATTTTACCGAGCCGGAGGCCGAGATGGAATTTGATACCGATATGTCCTGGTATTCCCGGCCGGCCGAGAGCGGAGAGGAATACTGGCATGTGAGGGAAAGAAGCCCTATCACCGGCGGGGAGATTATAAGCCTTTCTCTGCCTGTATTTGAGGAGAACGATGAGGAACTGATAGGGGTATTGCGGGCAGAAGTCGATCTCGAACATATGCAGGATCTGGTCAGTGATAGAACGGTGGGAGATGAGGGCCTGGCCTTTATGGTTGACAGAGAGGGAACGGTGATAGCCCATCCGGATGAAGAGGCCTTTGAGGAAAGGCTGAATATCGATGATCTCTTTGCCGCAGGAGAGATAATGGACAGGTCAGAAGGCCATATTACATATACAGATCAGGAAGGTGTAGAACAGGTGGGATCTCACCTGGAACTGCCGGGAATTGAAGGCCGGGTCATAGCACGTGAAGAGCAGCAGGCAGTCTATCAGGCTGCCGGGGCTGTGCGCAGCCAGATAATAATGGTCGGCCTGGGGGCAGTGGCCCTGATTATATTGGGGCTTTATCTCTTTTTCAGCTCCCAGATCATTAAACCCATGCATTCACTGGAAGGTGATATAAACAGTGTGGCCGAGGGACGTCTCGATATTGAGCTCAACTCTGAGAGGAGGGATGTTATAGGAGACATCTCCCGCTCTTTTCAGACCATGGTAGAGGAGATACGGGAGATAATAGTGAGCATAGGCGATGCCTCGGAGAGTGTCAGCACCTCGGCTTCCAGCCTGGAGGAGGCCTCCAACCAGGTGGGCGAGGTCTCAGAACAGGTGAGCACCTCGATAGAGGAGGTTGCTTCAGGGGCGGACGAACAGGCACGGAATGTCGATCAGGTCAACAGCAGAATGCGAGAGCTGGACGGGGCCATAGACAGTCTGGCCAATTCAAATGATACCATTCAGAAACTCTCCCGGGAGATGGAAGAGGAGTCAGGCCAGGGCCAGGAGGAAATGCAGAGAGTTCAGGAGCAGATGGGAGCGATCAGCAGTTCAATCACAGAAGTTGCAGCTGAGATAAAAGAGCTGGAGGAGATATCCTCCGAGATCGACTCCATACTGGAGATAATCAATGATATATCGGAGCAGACCAATCTGCTGGCTTTGAATGCCGCCATAGAGGCAGCCCGGGCCGGGGAGTCCGGCAGAGGTTTTTCTGTGGTTGCCGATGAGATCAGAGAACTGGCCGAACAGTCAAGTCAGTCCACAGATGAGATAGGTGAGCTGATAGAGGAGATCCAGAGGAGGACTGCAGAAGCAGGTGAAATGATGGAAAAGAGCCGCAGTCAGGTCGAAAACGGTGAGGAGGTTGTTGATTCGGCCAGTGAGGCCTTTGCCGGGATAAATGAGGCCATAGAGCGTGTGACCGACAGGCTGAGTGAGGCCACAGAGCTTATCGAAAGAACGGAAGAGCACAGTGAAGAGGTAGTCGATAATGTGGAGAACATAGCAGGTATTTCCCAGCAGACCTCGGCCAGTGCCGAAGAGGTTGCCGCTGCCAGTGAGGAGCAGACAGCCTCTGTTCAGGAGATAATATCCAATGCCGAGAAGCTTAACTCCATGGCCGGAGACCTGGAGGAGCTGGTCAGGCGCTTTGTGATCGACTGATCGGATCCGGAGATATCCGAAATAATAACAGTTTGCGAAGGAAATACAAATTGTGCTATAATTAACATGCAGATCTGTTCACATATTTAAAGTTGACATAAGCACTAATATTTTTGTGCTATTAAGGAGGGAGAAGAATGGATGATAAGAGTTCGATACCAAAGGCGACAGTAGAGAGGCTTCCCCTTTATTATCGCTGTCTGGATAAGCTCGACACCTTCGAGGAGGTGGATGTGGTCTCCTCCAAAGAACTGGGAGGAAGATTGGGTATTCCTCCCACTCAGGTGCGCAAGGACCTGTCCTATTATGGAGAATTTGGTCGCAGGGGTGTGGGTTATGATGTGCACGATCTCAAGACATCGGTGGGAAATATACTGGGTGTAGATAAGCAGTGGGATACTGTTCTGGTCGGTGCCGGCAACCTGGGAAGAGCACTGGTAAACTATGATGGTTTCATGAAAATGGGCTTGAATGTGGTTGGTGTTTTCGATAATGATCTCAACAAAATAGATAACCGCATAGGCGATCTAACTGTCAGAAGCACCAAGGAGCTGGAGGATGTAATAGGAGAAAAAGGGGCCAAGGTGGGAATTGTTGCCGTGCCGGACGAGGCCGCCCAGAATGTGGCGGATAAGCTGGTAGATGCCGGCATAAAGGCCATATGGAACTTTGCGCCCACCCGCCTATATGTTCCGGACTATGTCACAGTCAGAAATGAAGACCTGGCAGTAGGTATCGTCAGCCTGATATATCATCTGAGCTGGCAGGAGAAGGAGGAGAAAGAAAAGGAGAATGAGAGCTGATTATATCGGTCGGGCAGCTCTCAGATTGTTATCGCTGTTTTCGATAAAATGAGAGATGAACCTTATCCAGATCATAGTCGCCGGGGTTGAATATGAACTCTGTGTTGCCCAGAAAGAGATAGCCGCCCGGCCTCAGTGCTGACACAAATTTTTCGGTCAGCTCTTCCTTGAGCTCTCTGGTGAGATAGATGAAGAAGTTGCGGCTCAATATCAGATCCCAGCCGCTTCTGTAGCTGTCATTTATGAGATCTTTTTTCTCGAACTCCACCAGGTCTATGATCTCCTGGGAGAGCTGATATCTGTCATCATGTTCCTCCAGGGATGAGAAGTATTTTTCCTTCAGATCCTCCGACATATTTTTCAGGGCTTTGGCCGGGAACACTCCTCTGGACGCTGTCTTGAGGATGCCGGGATCTATATCGCTGGCCAGCAGGGTAAAGCGCCCGGGATCGACACCCATTTCCAGCAGCTGAATAGCTATGGTATAGGGCTCGGATCCATTGGAGCAGGGAGCACTCCATATCTTCAGGTTTTTCTGGTTTGACATGAGATCGGGTAGGATCTCCTCCCTCATGTACTGAAAGCTGTCGGGATTGCGAAAGAACTCGGAAGTGTTGATGGTGAAATGACTCATATAGGCTGATCTGAATTCGCTGTCAGTTTCCAGCAGCTTCAGGCACTCTTCGTAATCATCGACATCCTGCCTGCGCATCAGGCTGTTGGTGCGCCTCTTTACTCTTTTTAGTTTGTAACCATCGAGATTGAGATTGAGAAGCTCGGCTGCTTCATCCTTAAATTCCATAAAATCCAACTTAGTTTTCTCTCCTTTCTATTACTTTGAGCAGTCTGGCGGGAATATCCTCCCGGGGAAGGATTTCATCATAAGCTCCGGTCTCGATGACCGTGCGCGGCATGCCGTATACCAGGGCGGTGCTTTCATCCTCCACTATTCCGTAACCACCTTGTTCTTTGATGGCTTTCATGCCCTCACCTCCATCACTGCCCATTCCTGTGAGTATAATACCTATAACTCTCTTATCATAGAGGGCAGCAAGGGAGGACATCATATAATCGGCACAGGGCCGCACCCCCCATCTTCTGGGTCTCTGGTTCAGCTCAACCCGGTTTTCCGAAAAAACCATATGATAATCTCCAGGGGCCAGCAGGACGCTGCCCGGTTTCAATCTATCTCCCGGCTCAGCTTCTTTTACCTCCAGAGCGGATTCCTGATTCAGACGGCGGGCCAGTGAAGTGGTGAAACCTGCCGGCATATGCTGGACAATGGCCAAAGCCGCCGGTAATTCCCGGGGGAGAGAACTCAGTATCTGCTTTACAGCCCGAGGTCCGCCGGATGAAGCTCCCATGGCGATGATGGGAAATCTTCCTTTCCTGCTCAAGGTTTTTTTCTTTTCACCATTCAGCTCCGCTCTTTCATTCAAGGTTATATGGCTTTTATCTGTGTTCTGAGCAGGCTGACAGGAGCTGGCCCCGGTTTTGAGCTTTGCCAGAAGTTCTTTTTCAATATCATCTATATCCAGCGATATCGAGCCCGATGGTTTGGGGATGAAATCGAAGGCTCCCATCTCCAGGGCTTTCATAACCGTATCCCTGTTGTCGAGAGCGCTGACCATAAGAACCGGCAGTGCGGGGTGTTTTCTGCGCAGCACTTTTAGTGTTTCAAGCCCATTCCGGACGGGCATTTCTATATCGAGTGTTATAATATCAGGTTTTAGTTCGGCTATTTTTTCCAGAGCCTGTTCACCGTTGCGGGCTGTATCTATCACAGTTAGTCCGGGCTCAGAATTTATCTTTTCAGAGAAAATTTTTCTCATGAAGGCTGAATCATCTACAACCAGCACATTGATCATTCTATACCTCCTGACTTTTTGGGCCTGTAACTGGCCTGTAGTAATTATTTCTGTCTGCAGCAAAAAAATCCTGCCTTAACTATGAGGTGATAAATTTGGCACTTGAAACAGCAGTCCTGGCCAGCGGCAGTTCCGGAAACTGCATATTTGTGGCCGGGCGGAATACAGGTATTCTAATCGATGCCGGTCTGAGCGGGAGCAGAATAGAGGAGAGGATGCGGAGTGTGGGCTATGATCCTGCTGAGCTCGACGCCCTGCTTCTAACCCATGAACATAATGATCACATTTCCGGGGCCGGTGTAATGTCACGGCGCTATAATCTGCCTCTCTATGCCAGCGCGGAGACTCTGGCCGCCGGCAGCGACAAACTGGGCAATATCGGTGATGATCTTCTCAGGCCGGTGGGAGAGAGCTTCAGCCTGGGGGAGATTGATATCAGTACCTTCTCCCTACCACATGATGCCGCCTCTCCCCGGGGTTATATTCTGAAGGAGGGAGGGGTGAAGCTGGGATTGGCAACCGATATAGGCTGTATAACGCCGGAGATTGTCTCCAGCCTGCAGGGATGTGATATTCTTTTGCTGGAGTCCAATCACGATCAGGATCTGCTCCGGACCGGCAGCTATCCCCCCAGTCTCAAGCGCAGAATCAGAAGTGAGCAGGGCCATCTTTCCAATATAGAGGCCGCCGAGCTGCTCCCACGGCTGCTGGAGGGCAAAGAAGGAGGGAAACCTGTCGTCATACTATCCCACCTCAGCCAGGAGAATAACAGGCCTGAACTGGCCTATATAACCGTCAAAAACTCGCTGCAGGCGGCCGGCTGGCAGGTAGGTGAAGATGTGATCCTGGACTGTGCCTGCCGGGATGAGGTGGCAGGCCCCTACAGCCGCAGCCAAAATGATAGAGGAGGTATCAGCAGAACGGGATGATGGAAATAAACGTTATCGCTGTTGGCAGGATCAAGCAGAACTATATCATCCAGGGTGTGGAGGAATACTCCCGGAGACTCTCCTCCTACTGTGATTTGAATATAATCGAAGCCAAAGAGGTGAAGATAAGCAATCAGAGCGGGGAAAAGGCCAGCGAGAAGATCAAGAAGAGAGAAGGGGAGCGACTGCTGGAGAGAATACCCGACAGGGGTTACGATATAGCCCTCGATGCCCGGGGCAAACCGATGACATCTGAAGGTCTGGCCAAATCGATCAAAAACCTGCAGGTCCAGGGTTACAGCCGTCTCAATTTTGTTATAGGCGGTTCATTGGGCCTTTCTCAGGAGCTGCTCGATTCTGTCGATTATTCCCTCTCACTCTCCCGCATGACCTTCACACATCAGATGATCAGGCTCATACTGCTCGAACAGCTCTACAGAGCTTTTAAGATAAAAGAGGGTGAACCATACCATAAATAATGAGGAGGCAGTTTATATGGATGTAAAAGTAGACTGGAAGGGCGGGCTCTGTTTTGCCGGCAGCGGCGGCTCCGGACATGAGGTGGTTATGGATGCCTCCCGGGCCACCGGTGGAGAAAATCGGGGCGCTAGTCCCATGGAGCTTCTGCTGCACGGTGTGGCCGGCTGCAGCGGTATAGATATAGTTAAAATACTGGAGAAGAAGAGGGCCGAGATCGAGGAGATTGAGATCAGCATAGAGGGGATTAGGGCTGATGATCATCCCCGCAAATTCGAAAAACTGAAGCTGCATTTTGAGGTGACAGGCCGGGATATGAGCAGAAAGGATGTTCAACAGGCTGTCAATCTATCTGTGGATAAATACTGTTCGGCCAGCAACTCGCTTACGGCAGAGAAGGAAGTCAGCTTTGAGCTGAACAGAACGGATTGAGTCCCACTAATTGTAATTCAAATGTAATTCAAATAGAAAGATATAACAGCATACAGCTGGAAATTCCCGCCAGCACGGCGGGAATTTTATTTTTTTTGCTCTCACAGGCAGGAATTAATTAACTGCTATTGAACTTATAAAGTGAAATTAAATAAAAATGGAGGCCTTTATACTTATGTGCTTAAGATATCAAGTATTACTTCTCTGCAAATGAGGATATTCCTGCTGAGCTTTTGAAGTTGAGGGCTAAAAAATCAAATACATGCAAGGGGGAAATAATTTATGCTGGACCTGTCTGTCGATGAAGAACGACTGGAGAATGCCGTGGAGAGGGCCAGGGAAAAGGGAGTTATCCTGCCCACATTTGAGCAGATGAAAAATCCGGAGGAGATCCCGGCTGATATCAAGGAAAAATTGAAGGATGTCGGGCTCTGGGATATGGATTCCAGCAATCTCTTCCGCATAACCTGGAAAAATGAACCGACCAGATCAGGCGGCCTCTACGATGGTGTCAATTTTGTGGAGCTGCCTTCGGAGCTCACCGGTGTAGATGCCCGCATCGTGGCCATTGTGGGCAAATGGTTTCCCACCGGTGCACATAAGGTGGGTGCGACATACGGCTGTCTTGCTCCTCAGCTTGTGACCGGCAAATTCGACCCCACAGAAGAGAAGGCGGTCTGGCCTTCGACCGGCAATTACTGCCGGGGTGGCGCCTATAACAGCGAGCTTCTGGGCTGTGAGTCGATTGCCATTCTGCCCGAGGGAATGAGCCAGGAGAGATTCGACTGGCTGGCAGGTGTGGCCGATGAGGTCATAAGCACACCGGGTTCGGAGAGCAATATCAAGGAGATTTTCGATAAGTGCTGGGAGCTCAGAGAAACCCGGGATAATATAAAGGTGTTCAATCAGTTTGATGAGCTGGGCAATCATCTCTGGCATTATGAGGTTACAGGTGATGCCATGCTCGAGGCCTTTGAGAATCTCGAGGGTGAGGCCAGTATGGCCGGTGTTGTCCTGACCTCCGGATCAGGTGGGACACTGGGTTCAGGTGACAGGATAAAGGATCACTATCCCCACAGCCGCCTGGCTGTAGCTGAAGCCCTGCAGTGTCCAACACTGCTCTATAACGGTTATGGTGCCCACAGGATCGAGGGTATAGGTGATAAACATGTGCCCTGGGTGCACAATGTCCGCAATACAGATATGGTTCTGGGGATCGATGACAATGATTCCATGAATCTCGTCAGGCTCTTCAATACCGATGTCGGTCGTGAATATCTGGCAGAACAGGGTGTGCCGGCAGAGACCATAGAGAATCTCGATCTCATGGGCATATCGGGTATTGCCAATATGCTGGGTGCGATCAAATTTGCCCGCTATTATGAGCTGGATGAAGACGATGTTGTCATGACGGTCTTCACAGATTCCATGGAGCTCTACGGTTCCCGGCTGGATGAGATGGTCGCCGAAGCCGGTGAGGAATATACAACCCAGGATGCAGCGGTCGACTTCCACCGCAATCTGCGCGGACAGCGCATAGATCACATGAAGGAGCTCGATTATTATGAGAGAAAACGCATCCATAACCTCAAATACTACACCTGGATTGAACAGCAGGGCCGTGATGTGGAAGAGCTAGATGCTCAGTGGTATGATTATGATAATTACTGGGGAAGGCTGCACGATATGGCAGATGAGATCGATGAGCTGATAGAGGAGTTCAACAGAAAAACAGGCCTTATGGAGGAGAATAACTGAAGATGAAGTATGTCAGTGAGCTGGAATGCACAAACTGCGAAAAAAGCTATAAACCCCTTCCTGACCGCTATCTATGCGATGACTGTGGAGAGCGAGGGCTGCTGGAGGTTAAATACGATTACGGGAGAATAGCGTCAGACTGGTCCCGGGATGATCTGGGGGATGATCCCCGTCAGTCCATCTGGCGCTATGGCCCCCTTCTTCCGGTCGAGCCCGAGACTGAGAGGCCTCTTCTGCGTGTGGGTCACACACCGCTCTATCGCTCCCGTGAGCTTGCCGCTGAGCTGGGTCTTGAAAGCATAATTATCAAGGATGACGGTCTCAATCCCACCGGCTCTCTCAAGGACAGGGCCTCGGCCATCGCCGCCGTCAAAGCTCAGGAGGCGGGAAAGACCACCGTTGCCTGTTCTTCCACCGGCAATGCTGCTTCCTCGCTGGCGGGAAATGTGGCTTCACTGGGTGGTGAGATGGATACAGTCATCTTCGTACCCGGCCGGGCCCCGGGCGGCAAGCTGGCCCAGCTTCTCATCTATGGGGCGACTGTTGTCTCCGTGCAGGGGAGTTATGAGGAAGCCTATGAGCTTTCGGCTGAGGCCATCGAGCACTGGGGATGGTATAACCGCAATGCGGCCATCAACCCCTATATGGTTGAAGGCAAAAAAACCTGTGTATTGGAAATGGCCGAACAGCTCGATTACCGGATGCCTGACTGGCTGGTCTTTTCCGTCGGAGATGGCTGTACAATTGCCGGAGCCGGCAAGGCGCTCAGGGATCTGCAGGAGATAGGTTTTATCGAAGGTGAGACGCGGCTTCTGGGTGTGCAGGCTGAAGGCTGTGCTCCCATAACCGAGTCCTTCCACAGCGGCGAGGAGCTTGAAGTGAGTTCTGAGGAAACCATTGCGGACAGCATAGCCGTAGGAAAGCCGCGCAACTACAGAAAGGCTATCAGAGCTGTGCGTGAGACCGGAGGAACCATGGTCAATGTCAGCGATGATGAGATACACGAGATGATGAGAGTTCTGGGCAATAAGACCGGAATATTCGGCGAGCCTGCGGCCGCTGCCGGCCTGGCCGGGATCAGGCTTATGGTGAAAAGAGGTGAGATAGACCCCGGAGAGAGCGTCGGATATGTGGTCACAGGCAATGGCCTGAAAGATATAGATAATGCCCGCAGGGCCGCTTCAGCACCGCTGGAGGTAGAGCCTGACCTGGCCCACCTGCGGGATAAATTCAAACAGAGGGGAATCACATGAGAAGATGAATGAAAACGACAAGCTGGGCGCGAGAATCAGACAGATGAGAAAGTCTCAGGATATGAGTCTTTCGGAGCTGGCCGGTGAGATAGGCAAGACCTCGAGCTATTTAAGCCAGGTGGAAAGGGGGCTGGCTGAGCCCTCGATAACGGCTCTCAGGGAGATCTCCAAAGCCCTTAACGTTCCCATCTTCTATTTTCTGGCCGAGGAGGAGGAGCAGAATGCCCTGGTCAGGAAGGATCAGCGCAAGAAGATATCCTATCCTGAATCCAGCTCACAGGTTGAGCTGATAAGCCCCGATCTCAACCGCCAGATGGAGATGATCGAAGTCAGGCTGGAACCCGGTGAATCGACGGTGGAAAGTCCCCTCCCCCACAGAGGAGAGGAGTGCACACTGGTTTTGCAGGGCAGGATGCGCATCGAGATAGGTGAGGCTGAGCATGAGCTCGAACCCGGTGACAGCATATATTACGTTGCCAGCGTCCCCCACAAGATTGACAGCATAGGCGAGGAGGAGCTTGTTTTTGTCTCGGCTATAACTCCTCCCAACTTCTGATAAAGAGGATAAAGAGATTTCTTCTGATAAAACAAATCAACACAGGAGGCTGTAAAGAGATGAAGACGGTATTCAAAAACAAAGATTTTGTAACACTGAATGACTGGGCCAAAGAGGAGATCGACACCCTGATAGAGGTCTCCCGCGATCTCAAAAAGAAATTTGCCATGGATGTTGAGACACCATATCTCAAGAACAAGACGGCATTTTTGATGTTCTTCGAGGAATCGACACGCACCCGCAACTCGATGGAGGCAGGCCTGGCCCAGCTGGGAGGTCATGCCAACTTTCTCGACACCTCAACCATGCAGGTATCTCACGGTGAGGTGGCCAAGGATACCGCCATCATACTGGGCAGCTACGGTCACGGTCTGGCCTGCCGCAACTGTGACTGGGGCATAGGCAATGACTATCTCACCACACTGGCCGAATATGCCGAGGTTCCGGTCATGAATCTGCAGTGTGATCTCTACCATCCCATGCAGGCCACTGCCGATCTGATGACGATAGAGGAGAAGAAGGAAAATATGAGCAACCTCAAGGTATCGGTCATCTGGGCCTATGCCACCACTCACAAAAAGCCCATATCGGTGCCTGTTTCCCAGGTCCAGCTCTTCCCCCGCTACGGTATGGACGTGACACTGGCCCATCCCGAAGGCTTTGAGCTTCCCGACTGGGTAATCGAGAGGGCCGAGGAAAGCGCAGAAAGACATAACGGTTCGATCACCGTCACAAATGACATGGAGGAGGCCTACCGTGATGCAGATGTGGTAATCCCCAAAAACTGGGGTAACTGGGTGACAGATCCACATGACGAAAAAGGCTCTGAACTGCTGGAAGCCAATAAAGACTGGAAATGCACGGAGGAGATGATGGATCTGGCCGGCGATGATGTTATCTATATGCATGCTCTACCTGCTGACAGGGGCAATGAGGTCGAGGATTCAGTGATAGACGGCCATCAGTCGGTGGTATATGATGAGGCAGAGAACAGATTGCATACTGCCAAGGCTGTCATGACACTTACCATGGGCGGCCGCGGTTAATAGCTGCTGTATGGATCATATATCAAAATCAGAAAATAAATCAGAAAAAATCGTTCAGATAATATATCAATCAGGAGGTTTTTTCCAGATGGATCACAGTAAAATGGCCGAAAGAATAAAAGAGGAAGTGGCTCAATATGAAGATGAGATGATCAAATTTATGCGCGATATGATCAGCATTCCCAGCGAGAGCTGTGAGGAGGGTGAGCTGGTCGAGCGCATAAAGGAGGAGATGGAGAAGGTAGATTTTGATGAGGTGTTTATAGATGAGATGGGCAATATCCACGGCCGTGTGGGCTCAGGAGATAGAGTCATCGCCTATGACGCCCACATAGATACAGTTGGTGTCGGCAATCCCGATGAATGGGAGTGGGATCCCTATGAGGGCAGGATGGAAGATGGTATAATTTTCGGGCGCGGTGCCACAGACCAGGAGGCGGCGATGGTCTCCATGGTCTACGCCGGCAAAGTGATCAAGGATTTAGGCCTGCACGATGAATTCAGCCTTTACTTTGTGGGCAGTGTGCAGGAGGAGGACTGTGATGGTCTGTGCTGGGAATATATCATCAATGAAGGTGTTCTGGATCCCGAGCTCGTCGTCATCACCGAACCAACCAATCTCAATATCTACAGGGGTCACAGGGGTCGGATGGAGATAAAAGTCAAGACCGATGGTGTATCCTGCCACGGCAGTGCCCCTGAACGCGGAGAGAACTCGCTCTATAAGATGGCAAAGATCATCTCGGGCATCGAGAACTTAAACCCGGAGCTCAGAGTCGATGATTTTCTGGGCAAGGGCACCGTAGCGGCCACACACGTGACCAATCAGACACCGAGCCTCAATGCCGTTCCCAATAAGACTGAACTGCATATCGATAGAAGACTCACAGCAGGAGAGGATAAGGAGCTGGCCGTAAACCAGATCAAAGAGATCGCAGAGGAGGCCGGAGTCGAAGCCGAGATAGAGATCCCCTATTATGATACACCAAGCTACAGGGATTTTGTCTACGAGATGGAGAAGTATTATCCCACCTGGGTGCTGCCCGAGGACCATCCCGTCATCCAGTCCGCTGTCTCAGCCTTTGAGGATGTTTTTGAGGAAGAGCCGAAGGTGGATAAATGGACATTCAGCACAAATGGTGTGACCATAATGGGCAGAAATGGCATACCCTGTGTCGGTTTCGGACCCGCCAACGAGGTCTATGCTCACAGTGTGGAGGATCAGGTCCCGGTCGAACACCTGCTCAGAGCTGCCGAGTTCTACGCACAGTTTCCCTCCCGTCTGTAATAGGCAAAAAAAGCTGGAAGCAGGAAGCAGGAGATGTTCAATATTTTTGCATCTGTCAAATAGCATTTTCATTCAATCTGGAGGTGAATTAATTGGGCGATAAGGCTCATGTAAATAAATCCCGCCGCCGGGTCGATGCCCGCAAGAAGGTAACCGGTGAGGCTAAATTTGGAGCCGATCTCAAATTCAACAATATGCTCCACGGCAAAGTCCTGCGCACGGAATATCCCCGGGCCAGGATAGTCGATATAGATACCAGCAGAGCGGAGGAGCATCCGGAGGTTGAGGCTGTTATCACCGCCGAAGATATACCCGAAAATACATTCGGTGTAATCATCCAGAACCAGCGCGTTCTGGTCGAGGATGAGACTCTTTATATAGGGGATGGTCTGGCCATGGTGGCCGCCACCTCCCGTCAGGCAGCTGAAGAAGCCGTTGGTCTTATCGAGGTGGAATATGAAGAGCTGGAGAGCATTCATGATCCTCTCAAAGCAAGAGAATCGGACGCTCAGACAGTGATGCCCGGCGAGGAGAACAATCAGGTCATCCACCACCCTCTGCGAAAGGGAGATACAGAGGAGGGCTTCGAAAAAGCTGATGTAATTATGGAGCGCAGCTACAGCACACAATTTATCGAGCACGCCTATCTGGAACCTGAAGCTGTCACGGCCGTGCCCGAAGAGAGAAACACGCTCGTCACCATCTATGGTTCCGTCCAGAACCCCAATGCCACCAGAGATGCGGTGGCCAGGGTGCTTGATGCCGATTTGAACAGGGTGCGTATAATCCAGGACAATATGGGCGGATCCTTCGGGGGCAAGGATGAAAACATATCATCACTTGCCGCCAGAGCTTCGCTGCTGGCTCTGGAGACCGGAAGACCTGTTAAGATGGTCAACAGCCGCGAGGAATCGATCGTCGAATCCTACAAGCGACATCCCTATAACATGAATTACAAAATAGGGGCCAGTGAAGATGGTGAGATACAGGCCATGGAGATAGAGTGTGTGGCTGACAGCGGTGCCTATGCCTGTCAGACACCTTTTGTCACCTGGCGTTCTGTAGTCCAGGCCACAGGTCCCTATCAGGTTCCCAATGTCAGGACAGATACCTATGGATTTTACACCCATAATCCCTATACTGGCGCCATGAGAGGTTATGGTTCTCCGCCGATAATATTTGCCGGGGAATCACTGATGGATGAACTGGCAGATGAGCTGGATATGAGCCCGGTGGAGATCAGGCGCAAAAATATGCTGGAAAACGGAGCACGCACTGCCACAGATCAGAAGCTCGATAATCACGAGGTCAGTCTGGAAGAGGTCATGGATAAAGCCATGGCAGCGATAGACTACGAAGAGAAGCGCGAAAAATACTCAGCTCCCCAGAATGATGAG
>Ga0207421_10003061_pt1 | contig 20223 bp, 18 predicted proteins | sample SodLakKL_010_SED_4_FD_187542 | JGI IMG/M metagenome (GOLD analysis project Ga0207421, IMG submission 187542) | Alkaline sediment microbial communities from Lake Tanatar, Kulunda Steppe, Russia - 8KL_010_SED (SPAdes) (version 2) | ecosystem: Environmental > Aquatic > Non-marine Saline and... | reverse complement strand
GGACACGCTCAAGTCGTCCATGAGCGCTCGAAGATGGCCATCCATGGCCATCTACGGTCCGGACCGGGCACACCCCGCACGGCTCTGCAGCGCTTTCCAGAGGTCAAGGTCAAGAACGGCGGTTGCGCTTCGCTGCACCCACCATGCCCTTCCCCCACCGCCCGTTCGCATGCCGCCCGTTCGCACCCCGCCCGGTCGCACCCCGCCGGCAAGGTCCACAACGCCTTGGCGGGACGCCGTATAATACGCCACGCAAATTGAGCGGCAGCATCCGGTGCCCACATCCGCCGGCCTGATTTCGCGGCCTGACGGTCCGAGCGGCGGGTTACCGGCAACGGTCAGGGTCCGCTGTATCCAAAGTCCGGGCGATCAGAACGCCGCGTTCCAGAACACACCCACGCTGCGTCCCGGCGCCCTGATGTCTTGCACGCCACGGGCCGGATCGATGCGGTCGTCGATCATCGCGTTCACGTGTTCCCGGTAATCCCGGTCGAACAGGTTCGTGATCGACAGCGTGAGTTCTTGGTCCTGGAAACCGGCGGACGGCCCGAAGCGATAGCCGACCTGCACATCGGCGGTGGTGAATCCGGACGTCTCCCGCTCGGTCTGGGCGCTGAAGAGGTCCGCGGTGCGGTCCTGGCTGGCCACCGCACGGACTTGGCCGAGCCACTGCAAGCCGCGTGGCTGACGCTGCTCTAGGCCGAGGGTGAGTTCCGGTGGCGGCATCTGGTACAAGGGCTCGTCAAACGCCGAATCCCGGTTGTCCCCACGCAGCCAAGTGCCCCATGCGAAGGCATTGAGCCCGTTGCCGAGGTCCTGGTCCAGCGTGAACTCGGCACCGCGGATGCGGGCCTCGTCGAGGTTCACCGTCTGCTTGAAGCCCGGCGCAATGACTTGCCCTCCGATGTAATCGCTGACCCGGCTCTCGTAGATTGCCACCGTGTAGGCGGTTGCGCCGATCTCTCCGCGCGCGCCGAGCTCGAAGGTCCGGTTCCGCTCAGGGTCCAGCTGGGGGTCACTGACCCAAGTGAATCCGTCGCTGTACGGGTAGCTTAGATAGCGTTCGAGCAGGCTTGCAGAGCGATACCCTTCCGAGAAGCTGATGTAGGGTCTGAAAACCGGATCCAGGTCCCAGTTTACGCCGGCAAACCAGGAAAGATTACGGTCCGTTTTGTCCAACCCTTCCTCGCGATAGACAGGCTGCCGGTCCGGTGTGAGTCCGGCTAGGTAGCGGTTTGCACTTCCCTTTACCTCGTCGTAACGCGCGCCCAGCGTTACGATAAAATCATTCAGATAGATGTCGTCCTGCAGGAACACACCCGTGGAGCGCAGGCTTCCATTGTCAATCAGTGGGATACGGACCGTCGGATCCCAGCCGGTATCGGACCTTCCGATGAACGAGACTGGAGACGCCTGCAATTCCCAGGTGTCGGCGCCCACGAGCACGACGTGCTGCGGGTGCGGTGAGAGCTCGAGTTGGATCCGTGCGCCGTCGGTGTCGAAATCGGTGTCGGAGGTCCGATAGTCCTTCGCTAATTCGCGGTTCCAGTCGTAGTTCCCACGCTCCAGCTCCTGCCGGTAGATGGAGGCGGAGATCCGTGGTGCCCAGCTGCCCGATAACTCCCCAGTGTATGAAAGTTCCAGCAGATCCCGTGTTTTTTCGGGCGCGTAGTGGGTGTTAAGCCCCTGTGGTTGCGGGAATCCGCCGCCCAATTCCTGGTCCCGGAAATTCCGCGATGCCAGGTACCACACGTCCTCGCGCCGGTCCCGCTGCGCCTGGAACTGGATTTCGTGGCCTTCGACCAGTTGCCGGCGATAGCGCAGGTTCAGCGAAGTCTGTTCGGTCGCTGAATCATCCAGGCGTTCGCCATCGCCCATGCGGTAGTCGTCGGTGTTCAGGCCGGCTACGGCCAGATCGAGTACGTTGCGCGGGTCGGATAGCGACACGCCCACGGCGCCGCGCACTCCGTCGTCCACCGAGGTGTAGCCGAGACGGGACCAGCCGTTGAGCTCCGGGTCGTCGGTGAAGTCGCCGCCGCGGGTGATGATGTTGATCACGCCGCCCATCGCGCCGCTGCCGTAGAGGACCGAGTTCGGGCCGCGAATCACCTCGATGCGCTCGATCAGGTCGACGTTCACGTAGGAGGCCAGGGAGCCGCGTCCGGGGGGTTGCAGGGCGTTGATGCGTACGCCGTCGACCAGCACCAGGACCTGGTCGCGTTTCAGGCCGCGAATGATCGGGTCCATGCCCACCGAGCCGTCCACGGCGACCGCGAGCCCCGGTTCGCCGCGGAGCAGATCGCCGAGCGTACGAGCCTGGCGGCGGCCGATTTCCTCGGCGGTGATGATGTTCACGGATCTTGGTGTCTCGGCAATCAGGGCCTCGTAGCCCTTGGCCGTGACGGTGACGGGATCGAGGCGTGGGGTCTCCTGCGCCTGGGCGAGGGCCGTAGCCACGGTGGTGAGGGTAAACAGCGTGATGGCGGGTGCGCGCATCGAAAGGTCCTTTTATCGCAGAAATCGAAAAAGCGAGCCTGTGGCTGCGCCGGTTTCTCGGGTCGATCCTTTGGGGGCTGCCGGTTTCGGGGTGGCAAGCCTGTAGCCACGATGACCACACGGCGAACCGGTGCCCCGGGTGCAGTGGCCGTAGCTGGGCCCACACGATGCCGAATGATATAAGAATAAAAGCATATTGGCGAAAATGGGTCGCCGCTATGTGAGGTTGGCCCAGAATGGTAAATCCGAAGATGGTAGGCCCGGAGATGGTAGACCCGGAGCGGTTGGTGCAGAGTGGTAGGCTCGATCGGGCTGCGTCGGCCTCGCGACGCGCTCGGGTGTAAGCGGCGCTACAGTCCATGGGAAAGCGCGCGTGCGGCACCGACGCTACAGTCCGTGGGGAAGCGCGCGTGCGCCACCGACTCTATACTGGGCGAGCCCGGGGCTGCCCCAGCCGGATCGCCCCGGGTCGACTTCGCCGTGCGGGCGAAGGCGATCACCCAGGCGAGGGCAGACCATGACGGCTATCGAATCCCGGCTCAAGCGTGTCCATTCCGAGTTGATGGACGTGCAAGCGCAGCTCGCCCAGGCAGGGCAGGACGCAGCCGCGCAACGGCTACTGGATCTGGCGCAGGAGTTGGAGGCGGCTCTGCATGGGGCCGAGGAACCCGCGCGCGCGCGCAGACGCGCGCGGGTGACCTCCGAAGTGGAGCGGTGTCCGCTCTGTACCATCCGCAGTCTGCACGAGCTACCGACCGAGACGCGGACCGCGAAGAACACCGGACGTGAGGAGATCCTCTGGCGCTGTACCAGTTGCGGCCACGAACTCTGGCGCGAGACGCGTTGATCCCCCTTCCGCCCCGTAGGGTGGGCCAAGCGCAGCGGGCGCATCAGGGCTCCCTCCGGAGCCAAGCGGCAAGGCCGCTTTCAGCCATGCGACCAGATCATGTGCCCGAATTGTGAGAAGTCGTAGCCTTGGAGCCGATCGGCCTCCTGGCGGGATTCCCCGGATTGGATCTGTTCCATCAACTCCTGGAACAGCCTGCGGAAATACACCGTGCGGTCCAGCACCAGATCGAAGGCTTCCCAACCCGTGGACAGGAAGTCCAGGTTGAATTCGCGTGCCGAGGCGCGGGTGCCCGGCGCGATATCGGCCCTGTTCATCGCCACCTGCGCCGCGGCCTCGCGCTCGGAATGGGCGATGCAGGCCGCGTTCAGCGCCGCCGGATCGATGGTGCCGTGGCCCAGGGTCTCGCGCAGGAAACGCTGGGTGCCGGAACCGTCCTGGCGCATCGCCCAGCGCAGCTCGCGGTTGTCGATCAGATCTTGCAACGAGGCCGGCGCGGTGCCGGCCGCGGAGGCGGAAGGTCGCAGGATCAATCCCTGCTCCCGGCTGAAGGCGCGAATGATGATCCACTGCGTGCGCTGGGGAAACTGCCGGATCAGCGCCGGGTGACGCAGATGGCTCTCCTCGATTCGGCCCCAGTGCACACAGCAGGCATCGACCCGGTGATTCTGCAGCATCTCCAGCCCGAGACGAGTGACCATCGGAGTGAAGCTGACCAACGCCCGCGAGCGCATGCGGTCCGAGAGGCGCAGGATCATGCGGTGAAGCAGCGGGTCGTCGCTGCCGGCGATGATCAGACGGTCGGTCAACAACCCGCCATGGCTGGATTCCAGCATCCACTTGTCGACCAGTTCCTTGGGAAACAGCCATTTTCCGGTGACCTTGGTCCCGGGAATCTTGCCTTCGCCGACCAGGGCATAGATCTTCTTCTCGTGCAGGTTCAGGTATTCGGCGACCTGCTTCACGCTGAGAAAGCGCGGCGATTCGGACAATACGCTCATGATGTCAACCGCGGTTCGGCTGCGCGGCGGCCGGCGCCGGCGGGATGGCATCGAAGACAAGGTCCTCGACGCCGTTGTAGACCAGGAAGTGGCGCCCCTTCGCGCGGGCCACCAGCATCACGCCCATTCGTTTCGCCAGATCCATGCCCTGGGAGGTCACACCGGAACGCGACAGCAGCACCGGAATCCCCATCAGGGCCACCTTGATGACCATTTCGCTGGTCAGCCGGCCGGTGGTGTAGAACAGCCGGTCGGCGCCGGGCATGTCCCGCAGCCACATGAAGCCGGCAATGGCGTCGGCGGCGTTATGCCGGCCGACATCTTCGACGAAGATCTCGATGTCCTGGTCGCGGCACAGTGCGCAGCCATGCACGGCGCCGGCCCGTCGGTAGACCTCGTTGTGGGCGCTGACCCGCTGCAGCGTCTGGTAGATCTCCGACTGCCGCAACTGGATGCGGGGCAAATGGATGGCGTCCAGCTGGTCCATCAGATTGCCGAAGACGGTACCCTGGCCGCAGCCGGTGGTGACGGTCCGGTGCGCGAGTTTCTCCTCCCAGCCCTCGACCCCCTCGAAGGTGGTGACCGCCGCCGAGTCGGTCTCCCAATCCACCTGCACCGAACGAATGGCGTCCAGTGATTGAATGAAGCCCTGGTTGCGCAGGTAGCCCAGCACCAGAAGCTCCGGAGCGCTGCCGAGGGTCATCAGGGTGACGATCTCGCGCTTGTCCACATAGAGGGTCAGCGGTCGTTCGCCGGCGACGTGCGCCTCGCGCGCCTGTCCGAATTCGTCGGTGACGTACACCGGATGGGACGGCGAAAGACCCGCCGCGCTCATCTCCGGACAATAGGATCGTTTGGGGGCCATTTCAGGCATGGGGTGGGTCCACTCACGGCCCGGATTGGGCTCTAGGGCAACAAGCAAGAAATATTCCGCTGCGAACCCGCTGGAAAAGGCCCGGTCTGGGCGCAGTGTGGGACAAATTGACCATTACGGACGCGTCAGAATGTCGCATTCGCGGCGGTGCGCCAGAAGGGTCCGGCGTGCGCGTGGGGCGCGGGGTCCGAGGTGTTCGGTTCAGCGCGCGGTATCCGAGGCTTTGCCGGGTCCTGGACGGCCTGAAATTCATGGTGGCATGTGGTTTGCTAGATGTCGTAGTTTACCGGCCCGAGTGCGCACCGCCATGTCCGAAGCTCCCAGCCAAATTCCACCCGAGCGCTTTTTCGTCAGCGTCTTGATGGAGCGGCGCGACCGCACCGACTCCCGTTGGTTGAAGGAGAGCTGGGACCTGCTGGGCGTGGTGCAGGAGACCCAGGCGGTCGCAGCTATCGAAACCGCAGCCGCCACCGAAACAGGGGCCACTGGCGTGGCGCCCTGCCGCCGCATCCTGACGACCGAGCACAGCGAGCAATACCTCTGGTCGGGATTCGAGGTCCGGTTATACCGGGATGAGCTGGAAAGCTATTACCACAATCTGCTTGCGCCGGAACCAAAGATCTTCGTGATCACCCACGCCGGGGCCGATGGCCGCCCGGACCCCTTCCTGGTGTCCCTCAGTTATGATCAGGCGGCCGCCTACGAGGCCTCCGGCGAGGGGGTGTACCACGCCCGGTTGCCCCCGGTGCTGTATGCCTGGGTCGAGCATTACGTGGTCGAGAACTACGCGCCGCAGCGCCGCATCAAGCGCAAACGGGACAGTTGGAAGGACAAGAAGGCATGAGTCGATCGGATCCCCCAGACTCGGACGCAGCGCCCACCGAAGGCGACTTTCTGCGCCGCTGGTCGCGACGCAAGGCGCAGGCCCGCACCCCCGAACCGAGCCGGACTTCCAAGGCGGCCGAGCCGGAGCCCCTGGACCCGGAGGCGGCACATGCGGCGTCGCTTGGCGCTCCGTCGTCGGTGCGCCCGTTGCCGGAGGCGGCCGATCCCGGGTGTCTGGATTCGGTTTCGGGATCGGAATCCGCGCAACAGCCCGTGGCCGAGGCAGAACGTGTGGCCCGGCCGGCACCCACCGACGCGGACATGCCGCCGCTGGATTCGCTGAACCAGGACTCTGACTACAGTGCCTTCCTGTCGCCGAAGGTGAGCCTGCAGTTGCGCCAGGCCGCGCTGCGCCAGCTGTTCCGGCAGCCGAAATTCAATGTGGAGACCTGCCTCGACGACTTCCAGGACGATTTCCAGAACTTTGCGCCGCTGGGCGACATCGTGACCACGGACATGCGTTACATGACCAAGGTCAAGGCCCGGCGCGAGGCCGAGCGCCAGCGGCTCGCGGCCGAGGCGGTCCCGGCAGTGGAGCCCGCAGCGCGCCTGACCGAGAATTCTGCAGGGGGTTCAGCGGAGCGCCCGGCAGAAGATCCGGCAGAGGGCTCGAATGTCGGAACCGTGGCGTCCCTGGATTCCGATACCGCTTTGCCTGCGACGGAGAAGCCGCACCCGGTGGCCGAGAATGCACCGGTTGACACGGAGCCCACCGACCCGGCCTCAGCGAGCGTGCCCGACCGGGTGCGCGACGCGACGGGCCATTCCCTCGGGCGCCGTCCCAGCGGACCCGATTCGAACGCGCCCGATGCCTCGGACGCCGCGGCCCGCGAGGCCGTCAAGGCCGGCATCGGACCCCCTGATGATGAACACGATGATGAACACAAGGTGTAACGTGATGGAGCAGGAGCAGGAGCAGAATGCCAACCGTTTGGCCCGCGATCAGGCCTTCGAGGCCGCGGGACGCTTGTCCGTCGAGCCCACCTCCCGGGTGAGTTATCAGTCCGAAGGTCGGGCCCTGGTGATCGGTTTCGATGAAGTCGCTGCCCTCGAGGCGGCTCGGCGCCTCGCCGACCGGCTGACGCCGACGGTCCTGTTGACCGGTTCCGGCACCTCGCGGGAGGTGGAGGGCTTGCAGGTGCTCTATACCCAGGGGCGTACCCCGATGCTCGAAGGGTATCTCGGGCAGTTCCTGGTGACCTTGAAGGTCGGGGAACAGATCGCCAATGTGGCCACCCTGCGCGACAGCGGCTGGGATCGTTTCGACGTGATCCTGGACCTGGGTACGGCGCCGCTGTTCGTGGCCGAGCTGCCACCCGTGGGCTATTTCGCCCCGGCCTTCGGTGATGCCGAGGCGTTGGATCACGCCCTGGCCGCGGCCGGCGAACTGATAGGCGGTTTCGAGAAACCCAAGTTCTTCGACTACGATCCCGAAATCTGCGCCCATGGCCGCCGCGGTGTGGCCGGTTGCACCCGATGTCTGGACGCCTGTCCGGCGCTTGCGATTCACTCCCTGGGCGAAACCATCGAGGTCAATCCGCATCTGTGCCAGGGCGGAGGCATCTGCGCGAGCGTGTGTCCGACCGGTGCGATCATCTACAGCTACCCGAAGCCCTCGGATCTGCTCGAGCGCCTCCGGACCCTGCTGGCCACCTACCGCGAGGCCGGCGGCGTCGGACCGGTGGTGCTGTTCTACGACGACGAAACCGGTGCCGAGGAGCTGGCCCGCCTCGAACCACTGCCGGCGCACGTCTTCGCGGTCGAGGTGGACGAGGTGGGTAGCGTGGGCCTGGATGTGCTGTTGGCCTGTCTGGCCTATGGTGCGCGTGAAGTGGTGCTGCTGGAGACCGACGCGCTGCCGCGCAAGGTGCGCCGAAACCTGAACGAACAAATCGGCTATGCCCAAGGGGTGCTGGAGGCGATGGGCTATCCCCGGAACGCGCTGGCGCTGGCCCCGGTGGAGGCCTGCAGGGATCGGCCGCATCACCCGATGCCCGAGGTGCGGCATGCGACCTTCCCCGGTTCCAACCGCAAGCGCGAGACGTTGTTCCGGGCCCTCGATCACCTCAACCTGAAGGCCCCGAGCCCGCAGGAGGCGATCGCGTTGCCCCGGGGGGCGCCTTTCGGCGAGATCCGGGTGGATCGCAAGGCCTGTACGTTGTGTATGGCCTGTGTTGCGGTCTGCCCCGCGAAGGCGCTTGCGACGCCCGGCGACCGGCCCCGGCTCGACTTCACGGAGTTGAACTGCGTGCAGTGCGGGTTGTGCGAACAGGCCTGTCCCGAACAGGCGATTCGCCTGGAGCCGCGTCTGATCACGTCGCCGGCCGCCCGCAGCAACCACCGGGCATTGAACGAGGAGGCGCCCTTCGATTGTGTGAGTTGCGGCAAGCCCTTTGCCACCCGCAGCATGATCGAGCGCATGACCGCCCGCCTAGCGGACCACTGGATGTTCAAGGACGAGGCCTCCCTGCGGCGTTTGCAGATGTGCGAGGACTGCCGGGTGACCGATATGTTCCGTGATCAGGCCAAGGGGGCGGGCAATGGGAAGCTTTGACCCGCTGGGTCGGCAGATCCGGGGCAAAAAGTCCCACAGTGCAGGGGGTTTTCAGGCAAGCATGGAATCGGCCGTCTGCTTTACCCATTCGGGTCCGGATTTTCCCGGAGAGTCTGGCCCGTCCCTTGCACGCAAGACTACGGAACAGGAGACATGATGCGGGATCTGCGATCGGCAGAGGAAGATCAGGCACGTGCCGGCATCTACGCGTTACTTGCACGATTATTGGGCGCGCCGGCAAAGCGTTCCCTGCTGGAAACACTGGCTGATATCGAGGTGGAGAGTGACCCGAAGACCGACGTTGCAGTGGCGCTTTCGATGCTCCGGCTGGCAGCCCAGGACGCTCGGGAAGCTCAGCTCGACGACGAATACCATGCGCTGTTCATTGGCGTCGGGCGGGGTGAACTGGTGCCCTTTGGCTCCTGGTATCTGACCGGCTTCATGATGGAGCGGCCCTTGAGCGAGTTGCGCCAGGACTTGTCGGCATTGGGGTTTGAGCGGGTCGCCGGGAATTCGGATCCCGAGGACCACGCGGCCTTTCTGTGCGAGGTGATGGGCATCCTGGCGACCTCGGATGCGGTCGCGATGGCGGACGAGCAGCGCTTCTACGAGGCCCATGTGGCGAGCTGGATGCCCACCTTCTTCAAGGATCTCGAAAACTGTGAGGCCGCGTGTTTCTACAAGGCCGTGGGCCGTCTGGGAACGGCCTTCCTGTCGCTGGAGCACACCTATCGCAGCATGGCGGCGTCGTGATGCCGGGGTTGGGTGCCGCGGTGCAGCGCCATTCTCCGGGTGGACGTGGCGAGAGGGGGAAATCCGCCGGGTGGATGATCCGCACCATGAGTTGGATCACGAGAGTGGATTGGGTTCTCTGTTACAAAGGATCCATCCGGGATTTATCAAATCGGGTTTTATCAATCGAGGAGTACATCACGATGAATGAAAAGTCACCGAAGGGGCCGGGTTCGGTTCATTCCGAGGGCCGCCGGCAGTTCCTGCGCACGGCCACGCTCGCCGGCTCCAGCGCGGTCGCGGTCGCCGCATTGCCGGGCATCGTGGCGGCAGCGCCTGAGGCCGAACCGGCCGCGGCGGAATCGAAGGCCGACGGGTATCAGGAAACGCAGCACGTCCGCGACTACTACCGGACGGCATCCAGCTAGGTCGGACACGCAATACGAGCCGCGATCGCACCAGACTGAGTCGCCCCGGCGGGGCAAGGAGTTCTAAAACAATGAAGTTGATGAAAAGTTCGGACACAGGTTCCGCCGCGGCATCCGCGGAAACAGGCCAGCCGGCGGCGAGCCGCAAGGGTGAGGGCACCGGGGTTTCCCAGGGCCGGCGGACCTTCCTGCGCAATTCCGGGATCATGGCCGGTGGCTTGGCGCTGGCCTCCTCGCAAATGGCCCCCGGTCTGGTGCGCAAGTCCGAGGCCGCAACCGCCGTCACGGCCAATGGCGAGGTCAAGACCGTCCGCACCATCTGCGGGCATTGCTCGGTGGGGTGCGGCATTTATGCCAAGGTGCGCGATGGCGTCTGGGTCGGCCAGGAGGCCGCTTTCGATCACCCGCTGAATCTCGGTGGCCACTGCGCCAAGGGCGCGGCGGTCCGCGAACACGGCCACGGCGAGCGCCGCCTGAAGTACCCGATGAAGATGGTCGGCGGAAAATGGAAGCGCATCTCCTGGGAGACGGCGATCGAGGAGATCGGCGACCAGATGCTCGCCCTGCGCGAAACCTCCGGTCCCGATTCCGTGTACTGGCTGGGTTCGGCGAAGCAGAGCAACGAACAGTGCTACCTGATGCGCAAGTTCGCCGCGCTGTGGGGCTCCAACAACATCGACCACCAGGCGCGGATCTGCCATTCGACGACCGTGGCCGGCGTAGCCAACACCTGGGGCTACGGCGCGATGACCAATTCCTACAACGACATGCTGAACAGCAAGGCCATCCTGATCATGGGTGGCAACCCGGCCGAGGCGCACCCGGTGTCGATGCAGTTCACCTTGCGGGCCAAGGAAGAGGGCGCGAAGCTCTTGGTGATCGACCCGCGCTTCACCCGCACCGCGGCCCATGCCGACATGTTCGTACCCCTGCGTCCGGGCTCCGATATCGCGGTGGTCTACGGCATGATGTGGCACATCTTCCAGAACGGCTGGGAGGACAAGGAGTTCCTGCAGCAGCGGGTCTGGGGTATGGACCAGGTGCTGGAAGAGGTCGCCCGCTGGACGCCGGATGAGGTCGAGCGGGTCTCCGGGGTCGATCGTGACACCTGCTACAACGCGGCCAAATTGATGGCCGACAACCGTCCGGGCACCTTCGTCTGGTGCATGGGCGGGACGCAGCACACCGTCGGCAACAACTTCACGCGGGCCTACTGCCACTTCCAATTGGCGCTCGGCAACATGGGCAAGTCGGGCGGCGGGACCAACATCTTCCGCGGCCACGACAACGTGCAGGGCGCGACCGACTTCGGCGTGCTCTCCGACAACCTGCCCGGCTATTACGGGCTTTCCGAGGGCGCCTGGCGGCATTGGGCGGCGGTCTGGGATCTCGATTACGAGACCCTGGCCGCGCGCTTCGACCAGGGCTCCTACACCGATCGCGGCGCCGCCGCGAACAAGCCGATGAACACCTCCGGTATTCCCGTATCCCGCTGGATCGACGGCGTGCTCGAAGACCGCGCCAACATCGCCCAGCCGGACAACCTGAAGGCGATGGTCTTCTGGGGACACGCGCCGAACAGCCAGGTGCGCGGCCCGGAGATGAAGGAAGCCTTCGAGAAACTCGATCTGCTGGTGGTCATCGACCCGTTCCCGACGGTGTCCGCGGTGATGCACGATCGCAAGGAGAACACCTACCTGCTGCCGGCCACCACCCAGTTCGAGACCTACGGCTCGCTGACCGCGTCGAACCGCTCGATCCAGTGGCGCGACAAGGTCATCGACCCGCTGTTCGAAGCCAAGCCCGATCACGTGATCATGTACAAGTTCGCGAAGAAGTTCGGTTTCGCCGACGACCTGACCAAGCACATCCAGGTGAACGGCGAAGAGCCGCTGATCGAGGACATCGTCCGCGAATACAACCGCGGCATGTGGACCATCGGCTACAGCGGCCAGACCCCTGAGCGCTTGAAGGAGCACCAGCAGAACTGGCACACCTTCAACACCCGCACCCTGCGTGGCGAGGGTGGCCCCGGCAACGGCGAGTTCTATGGCCTGCCGTGGCCCTGTTGGGGTACCCCGGAAATGAAGCATCCGGGCACCGCGAACCTCTATGACACCAGCCTGCCGGTCGCCGAGGGCGGCCTGAATTTCCGCGAGAACTTCGGGACCGAGCGCGATGGCGACAACCTGCTCGCCGAGGGTTCCTTCCCGGTCGGCGCCGAGATCCAGGACGGTCATCCGCGCTTCAGTGCCGATCTGCTCAAGCAGTTGGGCTGGTGGGATGAGCTGACGCCCGAGGAAAAGGTGCTGGCCGACGGCAAGCTCTGGCACCTCGATCGCTCGGGCGGGATCATCCGGGTGGCGATCAAGCACGGCTGCGCGCCCTTCGGCAACGCCAAGGCGCGTTGTGTGGCCTGGAACTTCCCGGATCCGGTGCCGATCCATCGGGAGCCGCTCTACACCACCCGTCGGGACCTGGTCGCGGACTACCCCACCTACGAGGACCGCCGCAGCTTCTTCCGTCTGCCCACGCGCTATGCCACGGTGCAGGCCGAGGACTTCAGTGCTGATTACCCGTTGATCCACACCAGCGGCCGCATGGTCGAATACGAGGGGGGCGGCGACGAGACCCGTTCCAACCCCTGGCTGGCGGAACTGCAGCAGGAGATGTTCGCGGAGATCAACCCGGTGGACGCCAACAACGCGGGTATCCGCGATGGCCGCGATATCTGGGTCGAGGGACCGGAGGGCGGCCGCATCAAGGTCAAGGCCATGGTGACCCGACGCGTCGAGCCGGGCGTGGTGTTCACCCCGTTCCATTATGGCGGTAAGTACCAGGGCGAGAGTCTGCTGGGCAAGTACCCGGAGGGTACCCAGCCGTACGTGGTCGGTGAGGCCTGTAACACCGTGTTCACCTACGGCTACGACTCGGTGACCGCGATGCAGGAAACGAAATGCTCGCTCTGTCGTGTGTACCCCGCCTGATGCGTCTCGCGGTATCCCAGCAAACCATTGAGGAGAGCCGAAAATGGCCCAAATGAAGTTTCTTTGCGACGCCGAGCGATGCATCGAGTGCAACGGGTGTGTGACCGCGTGTAAGAACGTCAACGAGGTCCCGTGGGGCGTGAATCGCCGACGCGTGGTCACGTTGAATGACGGCGTTCCGGGGGAGAAGTCCATCTCGGTGGCCTGCATGCATTGTTCCGATGCCCCCTGCGCCGCCGTCTGCCCGGTGGACTGCTTCTACACCACGGCCGATGGCGTGGTGCTCCACGACAAGGACCTGTGCATCGGGTGCGGCTACTGTTTCTATGCCTGCCCGTTCGGAGCCCCGCAATACCCGCAGGATGGTGCCTTCGGCATGCGCGGGGAGATGGACAAGTGCACTTTCTGCGCCGGCGGTCCCGAGGACAACGGCTCTGCGGCGGAGTTCCAGAAGTACGGGGCGAACCGGCTGGCCGAGGGCAAGCTCCCGGCCTGTGCCGAGATGTGTGCCACCAAGGCCTTGCTGGCCGGCGATGGCGACATCGTCGCCGACATCTTCCGCAAGCGCGTGATGCGCCGGGCCGGACAAGCGCAGACCTGGGGCTGGGAAAAGGCCTACGGCGAGGGCGTCTGACCAGAGCACGGCTCCGGTCCTGCCCCGCGGGGGCAGGACCGCTCGCGCGGTTCACCGGGGGATTGTTTGATCCGGTGTCGAGCGTCACGGGATGGGTAAGGAGAGTTAAAGATGCAAACCAGAGTGTTACTGCTGACGGCCGTGCTGGCGACCGGGCTGCTCGTGTTGACCGGCTGTTATGAAAGCCGGGACGTCACGATGCACGAGGCGGGGGTATACAAGGGCAAGGTCGATCCCCTCGTGGAATTGTCGGCCAATCCCGCTCATCAGGAAGGTCTGCGCGAGCGGATCCTGATGATCCAGACCGATCGCTGAAACCCCGGAGGATCAAGAGATGACATCTTCACCTAAGACGACCTCGATCCGCGATCGGGGCGGTCGACGTCGCAAATGGCTGTTCCTGGCGTTTCTGGGAGCCCTGTTTCTGGTCGTGGGGGCCCCGTTGACGGGCTACCTCTTCGTCGGGGAATCGGTCGCGCAGACGCAACAGGCTCAGGTCGCCCCGACCAATCCGCTGTCGGACTACTGGCGCGCGGTGCGCCAGGGCCAGGAGGGCGTGTCCACCGTCCAGGGCCCGCAGGCCAATATCCTGATCAACACCAGTGGCGAGACCTTTCGCCAGGTGCGTAACGGACCGTTGGCCACCTATGGCGCCTGGCTGATGGCGCTGACGCTGCTGATACTGGCCCTGCTGTATCTGGTGCGCGGCCCGATCCAGATCGATCATGGGCGCAAGGGCCTGACCGTGGAGCGCTGGACGCTCTTCGATCGGGTTCTGCACTGGTACACCGCCGTGTTGTTCATCCTGCTCGCCATCACCGGCCTGAGCCTGCTGTTCGGGCGTATGGTGTTGATGCCGCTGCTCGGGCCGCAGGGCTTTTCCAACTTTGCCGGGTTCGCCATGCTGGTGCACAATTACCTGGGGCCGCTGTTCGCGGTCGGCCTGCTGGTGATGGTGCTCAAATGGATCCGGGTGAATATCCCGAAAGGGCACGACCTGGGCTGGTTCCTGTCGGGTGGCGGCATGCTGAAGGGCAAGCACCCGCATGCCGGGTTCGTGAATGCCGGCGAGAAGCTCCTGTTCTGGACCCTGGCCACGGTGGGGATGGCGGTGGTGGTCACCGGCCTGATCCTCGACTTCCCGCTGTTCGGGCTGTCCCGGGAGGCGATGCAGATCTCGCTGCTGCTCCATGCCGTGGGCTCGATCCTGATCATCTCCTTCATCTTCGGTCACATTTATCTGGCCACAATGGCGATGAAGGGCTCGCTGGAAGGCATGGTCGGCGGCCGGGTGGACGTGAACTGGGCGCGGCAGCACCATGACCTGTGGATGGAGGAACTGGAACGCAAGGGCGTGCGTCCGGAGCCGGCGGTGGTCAAGGAACCCCCCCCCGCGCCCGTGGTGGAAAAGCCGCAACCGGCGCAAACCTGAGTCCCAACGCCCGACCGGTGACGGTCGGGGTGGTGGGTCCGGCCGCAGCGGTCGTACTTTCCGGGGTCGTGAGGCAATCCTTGCGACCCTTTTCATTGGATGAACCGAAAAATCGGAGGGCAAGGCCATGAACGAAGAAACCTTCAACATGAGCGTGCGCAAATTCCTGAAGCGCGTGGGTGTCAATTGCCAGCGCGAGATCGAACTCGCGGTGCGCGACGCCGTCGATGCCGGCCGCTTGCAGGGCAACGAAAAGGTGCCGGTCAAGATCACGCTGGAATTCGGACCGCGCGGCGAGTCCTACGTGGTGGAGGGTGAGATCACGCTCGAGTGAGATCCGGTTCCGGCAAATCCTCCTGATCCGAAGCCCTTCCGGGGTCCACCCGGGGCCTACCTGAAGCCTACCCGGCGCCCCCTTCGGAGCCTGATCGGGGCGGTGGCTCGCGCCTCAGTACATCCCCGGCAAGGGCTGCACGGTTACCGACTCGCCCGCGGCCACCGGACCCTGATCGTGACCGAGTACGATCAGGCAGTCCGCCCGGCTCATTGAATGCAGCACGCCGGAGCCCTGGCGCCCGGTCAGTTCCACACAGAGTCGACCCGTGGCATCGCGCTGCAGCCGGCCGCGCTGAAATTCGGTGCGGCCAGGCTGTTTCTTCAGGGCGCTCAGGCAGGGCACCTGGAAACGCAGGGGCTCGCGCGGCGTCTGGCCGCTCAGCCGTTCCAGCGCCGGGCGCACGAATTGCTGGAAGGTGACCATCACCGCGACCGGATTGCCGGGCAGCCCGAAGCAATAGGCCCCGCCCTCGAGGATGCCGAAGGCCAGCGGCCGGCCGGGCTTGATGGCCACCTTCCACAGCAGCATCTCGCCCTGCTCGGCCAGACTCTGCTTCACATGATCGGCCTCGCCGACCGATACCCCACCCGTGGTAATGACCACGTCGCCGGCCCTGGCGGCATCGGCCAGCGTTTGCGCAAGCACGCCCGGCTGATCGCGAACCACGCCCAGATCCAGGCTCTCGACCCCGGCTTCGTCGAGCAGCCCTTGCAGTACATAGCGGTTGCTGTCATAGATCTGCCCGGTCTGGAGCGGCGCACCCAGCGCTCGCAGTTCGTCGCCGGTAGACAAAAAGACCACCCGCGGACGCCGCAGAACCTGGACCTCGGGCAGGCCCACCGAGGCGATCAGCCCGAGGTCCGCCGGCATCAGCCGGTGTCCGGCTGGGAGCACCGTCGAACCGGCCTGGATATCCTCACCCCGCCGGCGGATATTTTGTCCGGGGCGTTGCCCCGCATCCAGACGCACCCGATTTCCCTCGTACGTCGTCCGTTCCTGGATCACCACGGTATCGGCCCCCTCGGGGATCGGGGCGCCGGTCATGATGCGTGCGCATTCCCCCGGTGCGAGCACACCCGCAAAGGGGATTCCCGCCATGGCCCGGCCGGTCACACGCAGTTCGACGAATCCGGTTTCGGGTAGATCCGCGGCCCGGATGGCAAAACCGTCCATGGCCGAATTGTCCTGGGGGGGCACATTCAGTGGTGCGACCAGATCCTGCGCCAGAATCCGGCCGCCGGCTTGCTTGAGGGGCAGGTGGACGCGCTGGGTGATGGGCGTGCAGGCCGCCAGGATCGTCTGCAGTGCGGCGTCGGCATGCACCAGGCCGGGTTCGTTCGGATCCAGGCAGCTGGCGGCGGGGTTGGGGGTGGTCGGCGAGACCATACCTGAAGCTCCAATCGATAAAGGGGCGTCCGCCGGCGCGTTTGCAGCCAGGGGGTACACGGCCCGGGGGTGGTCGGGAACGAAGATGCAGAAACGGGTCGTCAGGAACGGGTGCCGTGTTCAGGGCACGCTGGGGTTGGCGACCGCCCGCTCCAATGCCGCGCGCTCCTCCGGAGTGTTGACGTTCGTGAAGGCTTCCGGGCAATCGGACAGGTCGACGATGGCCAGGGCATGCTGGGCGTACCAGGTATCGATCTTGCGACCCTCCTGGTCCAGGAAGTCCTGCAGGCTGTCCTGTAGCGCGCATCGGAGCAACGCGACGACCGGTTGCATTCGCTTGCCGTCGTGAGCCACCGCGATCTCGGCCTGCTCGGCCTGCGCGGTGTGCAGCAGCCGGCGGACCAGATCGACCGGCAGCAGGGGGCCGTCGCAGGGGACCACCGCCAGCCACGGGTGCGCCACCGCACGCATCGCGGTGAGAATGCCCGCCAGTGGTCCCTGGTAATCCGCCAGGGTGTCTCCGACCACGCGATGGCCATAACGGCCGTAGCGCTCCTGGTTGCGGTTGGCATTGATCAGGAGTTCGTCCACCTGCGGTCGGAATCGCGCCAGTACATGCTCGATCATCGGCTGACCGGCCAGTGGGATCAGGCCCTTGTCTTCTCCGCCCATACGGCGCGCACGCCCGCCGGCGAGGATCACACCCGCGATTGTGTCCGCGTTGCCATGATCTGCTCGATGTTCTGCTTGATGTTCCGGTTGAAAAGACACCCTTCACCCTCTGGCAACGCTATGGAGGAGACGCGCGCGAACCCGAGAGTCTACCCTGCAGGGGGAATGCGGGCCAATGGAGCGGCCCGTCGTGGAGCGGCCCGTTGCTGGTTCCTTACGTTGCTGGTTCGGTACGTTGTGGTGGTGGGTGATTCGAAGCACGCGTCGTGTCAAACCCCCGCCGGCCATCCAAGCGGTGTCCGATCGTTGCGCGAACGACCCCATTCGCGCCGGGCTGGGAGAATACACCGTCCGGATTCCCTTGCGATGGGCCATTTTGGTGCGACGGCTTGTCCCCTTTCCGACATAATGGCCGTTTACAGCGCGCGTGATCGGGTGCCCACGGCGTCCGTTTCCTGAGCCGAGGGCCAAGCACCTGATGACAAGCACCTGATGACAGGCAACCTGAAGCGGCCGAGCCCGCTGGGCGATGCGCTGCAACGAAGCCCATCCACACTGGGTTCCATTCTGATCGTGGAGCACGACCGGAGCCTGTCGGGCGCGCTGCAGGTCGCCCTCGCCAAGCGTTTTGCGTTGGTCGAGGTGGCCGATGGCATTGAACCGGCCGAACAGCTGCGCCAGCGCTGCCGATTCGACCTGCTGATCACCGCGGTGCATCTGCCGGAGGACTCCGGGTTGACCTGGATCGAATCGCTGCGCGATCAAGGCGTCACCACCGAGGTCATCTTCATGGCCGGTCAGGCCGACGTGGACACCGTGATTGCCGCCGTGGGCGCCGGCGCCGCCGGCTTCCTGCAAAAACCCTTCGCGATCGAGGCGATGGAGGGCGTGGTGGACCGCTGTTTCGAGCGCGCCCGGTTGCTGCGGCAACCGCCGCTGCGTGCCCGTCTGCCCGCGCAGCGAATGCCGGCGGATCCGGTGCTCGCCCGCTGCGAGATGCTCAAGGGAATCTGTGACGTGATCAAGCGCGTCGCTCCCACCCCGGCGACGGTGCTGGTGGAAGGCGAGTCCGGGACCGGCAAGGAATTGGCCGCGCGTTCCCTGCATGCCTACAGCGGTCGCAGCGGCAGTTTTGTGCCGATCAATTGCGGTGCGATGGCCCCGGAACTGCTGGAGAGCGAACTCTTCGGGCATGCCAAGGGCGCCTTCACCGGCGCGCATCAGGCGCGCGAGGGCCTGTTCACCTATGCCCATGGCGGAACCCTGTTCCTCGACGAGATCGCCGAGATGCCGCTCGCCATGCAGGGCAAACTGCTGCGGGTGCTGGAGGATCACAAGGTGCGGCCCGTCGGCGGCAACCGCGAGGTCGCGGTGGATGTGCGCATCATCGCCGCAACCAACCGGGACCTGAACCACGAGGTGCAGGCAGGAACCTTCCGGGAGGATCTGTTTTACCGGATCAATGTGCTGACCATCCGGATGCCGGGATTGCGCGAACGCGTGGCCGACATCCCGGGCCTGGTCGACTATTTCATCCAGCACCTGGCCGAGGAACTCTCGGTGCCCCCGATCACGATCACCGAGGAGGATCTCCGGGCGCTGCAGGCCTACGACTGGCCGGGCAATGTCCGGGAGCTGCGTAACGTGATCGAGCGCGCATTGCTCCTCGAACAATCTCCCGCCGACTGTTTGCAGTTGAGCGGTGGGGATGCCGTTCACGCCGCGGAGGCGCCGAGTCCCATGGGTTTGAACCCGGGCCTGAGGCCGGACCCGGCCAACGTCGGCGGCGCGCCGGCGACGTTGGCCGCGATCGAGAAGCAGCACATCCTGGCCGTGCTCGAGCAGTGCAGCGGCAACAAGTCGGGGGCGGCCCGGGAACTCGGGATCTCGCGCAAGACGCTGGACCGGAAGTTGCATCAATGGGGTCAGGCCCCCGTCTAGGGAAGCGTTTCCCTAGTGGCCCTGCGGCGACTACCTCGTGTGACCGATGCCTTCTACCGACGGCGCAGGCGCTTTTGTATGCTGCGCGCAGGTTTAGCGGCAGAGGGCCGACATGAAATCGACGAAGATCACGAACCTCGGCAATATCCGTAACGAACTCAACAGGTACAAGCGCGGCAAGAAGTTCGATATCCACCAGTTCAACCAGGTCGCGCGGCTGGCTTGGCTCGGCCGGGTGGTGATGCAGCCCCTCGATCCGGAGACCGCGGGGACGCCGGGCATCCAGGCGGAACCGGAGGATACGAAGTCCCGGGCCTTCCTGCTCTTTGTCCAGGAGCCGGATGAGTTGGCCGCGCATTTCCTGAATACCGATCAGGAGCTGACCGGTGCGATGCATATCGTCGATGGCGACCAGGCGGAGGCGCTGATCCAGATCCTGCGCGGTGGGGTCGAGGAACGCGCCAAACTCTACGAGGACCTGTCGCGGAGCGACTTTTACTTTCGGCATTTCTACCGCCCCAAGGGCGAAAGGACCACAAATGACGATGTTTCCCCGCCCTCCGGTTCGTCCGAGGACTAGGGCTTGACGCCACCGGCAACCCCTCTTTGGCTGGACGCGGGCAGTGTTTCGGCCCAGGCCATGCATGCGCTGTACACCGGGATGGCGGCCTGCACCCGCGACACCGATCCCCTGCGCGTGCTGTGGCTGAACAGCCGGCAGGAACACGTGTCGGTCGGAGCCAGCCAGAATCCCAGCATCGACCTGGATCTGGCGGCCTGTGCGGCCCGGAACATTCCCGTCGTGCGGCGACCCCTGGGCGGCGGCGCGGTCTGGGTCGATGGCGATCAGCCCTGCTTCTTCCTGGTCCTGCCTCGGCGCGCGCTGGCGCGGGGGCATCGGCACCTGTTCTCGCTGGGCATGGGGCTTGCGGTGTCGGTATTGCGTCAGCTGGGTCTGGGTGAGGTCGAGACGCACAGTCAGGACATCTGGGTGAACGGTCGCAAGATCATGGGCAC
>Ga0207421_10003059_pt1 | contig 20235 bp, 15 predicted proteins | sample SodLakKL_010_SED_4_FD_187542 | JGI IMG/M metagenome (GOLD analysis project Ga0207421, IMG submission 187542) | Alkaline sediment microbial communities from Lake Tanatar, Kulunda Steppe, Russia - 8KL_010_SED (SPAdes) (version 2) | ecosystem: Environmental > Aquatic > Non-marine Saline and... | reverse complement strand
TTGCATTTTAAGAAAGAAGGGGTGTCGTTTTAACGACACCCCTTCTTTCTTTGCTTTTATTCTACTGCCGGGTCAACGGCTGTTTAGTGCGACTGTTCAGCCTTACGGACATTTACCGCACACACCTTGAGTTCTGGCACTTTAGCCTCGGCATCCATTTCGTCGCTGGTCAAAAAGTTAACGGCAAGTTCGCTGGAATGGAAAGTCATAAAAACCGTTCCCGGCGGTACCATGTCGGTTAAATCCGCCCTGGCGTTTAATTTGCCCCGTCGGGAAGCAACTTCTACTGTATCTCCCCCGGATATATCCAAACGGCTGGCATCTTCAGGGTTAACTTGAACCATTTCCTCGGGCACGTGGCTGCCCAGCCCCCGGGACCGCCCGGTCATGGTGCTGGTATGATAGTGAAATATGTGCCGCCCGGTAGTAAGCCACAGTGGATAGTAGCTGTCGGTTTCCTCGGAGGGAGGAGCATATTCTACAGGGTGGAATTTGCCTCTGCCCCGGGCAAAACCTTCACGGTGCAAGACCGGAGTTCCGGCATGTCCGAGATCCGGGCAAGGCCACTGCAGACCTTTGCTTTCTTCCAGGCGCTGATAATTTATGCCGGCATAATTGGGGTTCCTGGAAGCAATTTCTTTCATGATTTCTTCCGGAGAAGAAAAGTCCCAGTTCATTCCCAACTTGTTTGCCAGACCGCACAGGATTTCCCAATCGGCCCGCGCTTCACCCGGGGCGGCCACTGCAGCACGACTAAGCTGCACCCGGCGTTCGGTGTTGGTATAAGTTCCGTCTTTTTCTGCAAACGCCGCTGCAGGCAGGACTACATCGGCCTTCTGGGCCGTCTCGGAAAGGAATATATCCTGCACTACCAGGAAGTCAAGTTTCTCCATGGCTTCCTGAACGTGTTCCAGGTGCGGCTCGCTCAATAGAGGATTTTCTCCCATAATGTACATGGCCTTAACTTCACCTTCCGCTGCGGCTTTCATCATTTCCACCGCGGTCAAACCGGTATCTTTTTCCTCTATACTATGCTCACCAGCCAGCTTATCGGGAAGGGCTCCCATGTCACAGGCACCCTGAACATTATTCTGGCCGCACAAGGAGTTTACACCGGTGGACTCCCGGCCTATATTGCCTGTTAGCATGGCCAGGTTGCATACGGACAACACGTTGTTGGTTCCGCTGGTATGGGAAGTAATTCCCATGGTATAGAGAATGGATCCTTTTTCTGCGGCCCCAAAGAGGCGGGCTGCTTCACGCAACTCCCCTGCGGGCACTCCAGTAATTTTTTCCACGTATTCCGGGGTGTAACCATCTAATGTTTTCTTGAGCTCTTCAAAGCCTTCCGTTTTTTCCTCAATAAATTTCTGGTCTACCAGGTCTTCTTTTATTATAAGGTGGGCCAGGCCATTGAGGAGGGCCACATCAGTTCCCGGACGCACCTGCAGGAAAGAATCGGCTTCCACGGCCAGCCTGGTTTCTCTCGGGTCAACTACAATTAAACCAGCCCCGTTGTTCACTGCTTCTTTCACCCGGTAGCTAACCACAGGATGCGTTTCAGTAGTGTTGGAGCCAATTACAAGAATTACCCCGGCACCGGTTATTTCCTCAATGGTGTTGGTCATGCCCGCTATTCCAAATGCCTTCTCCATCCCGGCAAGGGTAGGGGAATGGCACAGGCGGGCGCAATGGTCCACGTTATTGGTACCAAGCTCCCGGATAAATTTCTGGAACAGGTAATTTTCTTCATTGGTTACTTTGGCCGAGCTAAGCCCTGCCAGGGCATCATTACCGTATTTCTGCCGTACTTCAGTCAGGCGTTTTGCTACTTCCTGCAGTGCTTCTTCCCAGCCGGTTTCTACAAACACCCCGTTTTGTTTAACCAGCGGGCTGGTAAGGCGCTCTTCGCTTTGTAGGAAATCCCAACCAAACCTTCCCTTGGTGCAGAGATGCCCCCGGTTAACCGGGCTATCTTCCACTGCGCTTGCGTCTATAACCTCTCCGTCCTTGATATGCAGGTTAATACTGCATCCTACCCCGCAATAAGGGCAGACGACTTCTTTCTTCTCCACTTGCCAGGGGCGTCCCTTTCCTATGCTTTCCCTGGGAAGCAATGCCCCGACCGGGCAAACATCAACGCAAAGGCCGCAAAATACGCAGGGAGATTCTTCCAGAGGATCGTCAAACGCGGGCCCCACATTGGAGATAAACCCGCGGTTCATGAAATCTATAGCCGTAGCCCCGTTTATTTCTTCACACTTGCGGACACATTTACCGCAGAGAAGACACTTGTTCATATCACGCCGGATAAAGGGGTTAGTATCATCCAGTTCCAGCTCTTTAACTTCACCTTCAAACCCTGCTTCATTTACCCCGTAGTAATAGCAGTAATCCTGGAGCTTGCAATCGCCCGTTTTTTGACAGGTCATACACTCCAGCGGATGGTTGCCCAGAATAAGGCGAAGTATATTCTTGCGGGCTTTTACCACCCGTTCCGATTCCGTATGCACTACCATTCCGTCACCTACTGGAGCAGCACAGGAAGCAACCAGTGCTCTTGCTTTTTCCACTTCTACTACACAAATCCGGCAAGCGCCTACCCTGGTAAGCTCAGGGTCATAGCAGAAAGTGGGTATTTCCACACCAACCTGCTGCGCCGCTTCATAGATGGTACTCCCGGCGGGAACTTCTACTTCACGGCCATCTATGGTAACCTTAACCTTGGACATCAGCTTCACTCCCTACCCTGATAATTTTAATGGCATCCTGCCGGCACCTGTCTACGCAGCTGCCGCACTTGGTGCACAATTCCACATCGATCTTGTGGGGCTCTTTCTTCTCCCCGCTAATAGCATCAACCGCACAAACCTTGGTGCAGGCCCGGCAGCCGTTACAGCTTTCCGGGTCGATAGCGTACTCGAACAGCTCCTTGCAGATACCGCTGCGGCAGTATTTCTCTTCGATATGCTCCCGGTATTCGTGCTCAAAGTAGCGCAGCGTGGTTAGAACCGGGTTGGGTGCAGTCTGCCCCAGTCCACAAAGCGAGCTGTCCTTGATGGAGGAGGCCAGGTCCCGCAAGGTATCCAGGTCTTCTAGTTTCCCTTCCCCTTCAGTTATCCTTTCCAGGATTTCCAGCATGCGTTTGGTGCCCTCCCGGCAAGGAGTACACTTACCGCAGGATTCATTCTGGGTAAAGCTCAGGAAATAACGGGCCAGGTCCACCATGCAGGTAAACTCATCCATGGCGATCATACCGCCGGACCCCATGATAGCTCCGGCCTGTGTCAGGGAATCGTAGTCTACAGGCAAGTCCAGCTTGTCTTCCGGGAGGCAGCCTCCGGAAGGTCCACCGATCTGTACCGCCTTAAAAGCCCGGTCTTTTTGAATGCCTCCCCCCACGTCGTAAACAATTTCCTTGATGGTAATACCCATGGGAACTTCCACCAGCCCGGTGTTGTTAACTTTGCCGGCCAGGGCAAACACCTTGGTGCCCTTGCTGTTTTCAGTACCTACTTTTGCGTACTCTTCTGCTCCCAGGCGTAAAATCAGGGGAACGTTGGCAAAAGTCTCCACGTTGTTGATACAGGTAGGATAGTCCCAGAGCCCTTTCTGAGCCGGAAACGGAGGCCTCGGACGCGGCACACCGCGTTTACCTTCAATAGAAGCCAAAAGCGCTGTCTCTTCACCGCAGACAAAAGCGCCGGCTCCTTCTTTAATGTTCAGCTTGTAGTTATAACCGCTGCCCAGGATGTTTTCCCCCAGGAGTCCGTATTCTTCAGCCTGTTCTATAGCCATCTTCAAACGCTGAATAGCCAGGGGATATTCAGCACGACAGTAAACATAGCCTTCGTCACTGCCGATAGCAAGCCCGGCAATCAACATGCCTTCAATAATGGCATGAGGGTCGCCCTCCAGGATACTGCGGTCCATAAAAGCACCCGGGTCTCCCTCGTCAGCGTTACATACAATATATTTCTTTGTTCCCGGGGCCTGCAGGGTAAATTTCCACTTGAGCCCCGAGGGGAAGCCTGCACCTCCGCGCCCGCGCAGGCCAGCAGTTTTTACTTCTTCTACAATATCTTCGGATTTCATGTCTAATGCCCTGGTCAGCGCCCGATAGCCGCCGCGCATGATGTACTCGTCAATGCTTTCCGGGTTAACTCTCCCGCTGTTTCGCAGAACGTTAAACACCTGCTTGGAATAAAAAGGTATTTCATCGTAAAAACGCTTGACCTCTTTGCTCTTGGGCGGTTTAAACAGGTGCTTCTCCACTATTTCACCGTTTACAAAGTGTTGTTCTACAATTTCCGCTATATTTTCAGGATCCAAACGACAGTAGAACACTTCGTCGGGATAAACCACGATTATTGGCCCTACTTCACAGAACCCAGGGCAACCGGCCATTACAATTCTAAACTTGTCTCTTATTCCCCGGTCGCTTAGCTCTTTTTCCAGGACTTCGGTTACATCCTTTGAGCCCGAAGCCAGGCAGCCGGTTGCGCCGCAGACCATAAGATGTTTTTCAAACAAAATATTTTCCCTCCCCTACACTGTTATGTTAGTGTATAACAAATTTGGAATCCAGAGCCACCCTGTCCATGATAGCTTTTCTTTTCTGCTTGCATTCTTCGCTTTCATGGCAAAGGGGCCCATTAACACAGCAGTCTACAAACTGACTACAAGGCGTCTCTTGGGTATGAGTGCATTCGCTGCAACAAGGATCAATAAATCTTTCCACGGTCTCACCTCCGCAAATAATAAAATAAAAAACCGCCCCATTTACCCCCATTCACATAAGCCTGAAATAGAAACGTGCCCTACTCCAAAATGATCGGGAACACTATCTATTATTCGTAGCTATCCAGTATTTCCTGGATGCGGTCGGGAGTAAGGCGACCGTGGGGGTTGTCGTTAATGGTCATAACCGGAGCCAGGGCACATGCCCCTATGCAGGCCACTTCTTCCAGGGTAAACCGGTAATCCTCGGTAGTTTCTCCCGTGGTAATTCCCAGGATTTCAGTAATCCGGTCTGAAATTTTACTGGCTCCCTGGATGTGGCAAGCTGTACCCTTGCAAACCCTGATAATGTTGCGTCCCCGGGGTGCAAGATGGAACTGGGCATAAAACGTAGCCACTCCGTACATTTTGCTGACGGGTATCTTCAATTTCCGTGCAGCTTTCTCCATGGCCGGGCGCGGGAGATAACCGTACTCCTCCTGCAGGTTTTGCAGGACAGGTATCATTATTCCCTTTTTGCCCAAAAACGGGTCTACTACTTCGTCTACCTTGTCCAGGTCAATTTCCGGCAAAGCGGTGGCCTCTTCACCCATAACACCTAACCTCCTTTTTTTCTGTATATTCTCTATTTTGTTAATATATTAACAAGGCGGCACCTGTTGGTACCACTAATAAATATTCTCTTTAATATGTTGATAATCCTTCTATTTTCTTAGTTCTATTTGTGAAAAAATATATTGCCAAAGGTAGGGTGCTTCTTGCAAATACTTTTATTTGTCAAAAAAAGCCCCCTTTTGAATCTAAAAAAAATACAAATGAAACAAGAAAAACCGGGAAATGTAACGCTTTAAACATGGTCAAAAGAACCGTCATTTTCACAAGGATGCACGTGTACCCAAACGCTGAATATTTCCCCTCTTTTATCTTTTAACCTGTCCTCTACTTTTTGCGCCAGGTAATGACCTTCTTCTACATTTAAAGAGCCATCCACCCCAATCACCATATCCACATGCAGGCAGGGGCCACTGTACCTCGCCCGGAGTTCGTGTATTTCTTTCACTCCCTTCAAGCTAAGCGCCTCTTTTTTGATTTCTTTCTGTATGCCTTCAGAAGGCATGCTGTCCATCAAGCAGAAAATACTTTCTCTTGCCACCTTGTATCCCATCCGGATAATTAGAAAAGATACCATTATTCCCGCCAAAAGGTCAAAATAATAAAGGGGAGCTATTCCCCACAAACCACCCAGGTAAGCAGCAAGGATGCCTAAAAAAGCTGCCATGGAAGATAAAGCATCACTGCGGTGCTCGTATGCACTTGCCGTTACCACAGGGGAAGAATATTTTTTGCCCAGGTGAAAGGTATATCGAAAGGTGACTTCTTTAAGCACCAGGGAAAACATTGCCGCCAGCATGGTAAAATATCGCGGCACTACCGGGTCGCCTTCCAGTATCATCCGGGTATTTTGGAAAATCAGGTTGGCTCCTATCAGGATTATTATTAAACCTACTACTCCCTGGGCAATGGACTCCGCCTTCCAGTGCCCGTAAGGATGTTCCCGGTCCGCAGGGCGGGAGGAGATCCAGATGGCAGACAAAACAATTACCCCTACCAGGCAGTCTCCCCCGGAGTGAAAAGCATCAGATACAAGGGCCTGGCTGTCACCCATGTAGCCAAATATCATCTTAACCGCAAACAAAATCAGGTTTACCAGTATCCCCACTATAGCAGCCTGTAAACAGTAACGGTAACGCATTTCAAACTCCAAGATTGACACCTCATTTAGTATATTATCATACCGGTGAATTAGATAACAGGTTTAATTTGTATATAAAAACAGGGAAGCAATAAAATTAAGCGGGATGCCCGGAAAGAAAATAACAGCACTGAAATTTACACAAAGAGCCTGCGGGCACCTGCAGCGGCAGTAGCAGTAGCAGTAGCAGTAAATACGCCAGCCTGAAATGAAACGCAACATTAATATTATACGGTTGTTTTGCAGTTAATGTTGGGTATAATGGTAGCGGAGGGTTTTAAATGATACCACTAAAAGACAATACACCCCGGAAGCAGTTTCCCCTGGTTAACGTAAGTCTTATAGTATTAAACGTGGTGGTTTTTTTATTTCAAACCCAGATGGCCCAAGAAGAAATGTATTATTTTATCAGGGATTTCGGGGTTATTCCCCGGGAACAAGTAACTGCACTTGTTCTTTTGTTACATGACCCGGCACAACTGTTTGATTTAAACGGTTATTTCTTTTTACCGCTGGTTACGGCAACTTTCCTTCACGGCGGCTGGTTGCACCTCATCAGCAACATGATTTACCTTTGGGTATTCGGAGACAATATAGAAGACAGGCTGGGACGCGGCGGCTACTTGCTGGTATATCTGGCTATGGGCGTGCTGGCTAACTTTGCACATATAGCCAGTGAACCTCTTTCCCCGGTCCCCCTTATCGGTGCAAGCGGGGCCGTCGCCGGGGTACTGGGAGCTTATTTTGTACTTTTTCCCCGTTCCAGGATATTAACCCTGGTTCCACTGGGATTTTTTATTACCTTTATATATATCCCCGCCTTTTTATTTCTGGCGCTGTGGTTTATCTTGCAGCTTTTCAACGCAATAGCAGAACCCGCGGGCGGAGCTCAAGCAGTAGCCTGGTGGGCTCACGTGGGAGGTTTTGTAGCGGGAATAGTGGTAGGAATGCTGCTTGGCAGAAAAAAATTTTATATATATTCATAACTACGTAACTTGACATTAGCTGCAACTTCTCATTCCTTTTTATTTAAGAAACGATAAGCGCGGGAGTAAAATTTAATGCATCAGCGGAAACAAAATGGTACTCCACCCCCTCGATGTTTCCCTGGTAAGCCTGTTCCAGGGCTTCGCCGTGCAGGTGACCGTAAAGGCAGTGTTTTACCCCGTAAGAGGTCAGCAGCCTGGTAAAACCCGACTCTTCCCTGCGGCTACTAAAAGGTGGGTAATGCAACGCAGCAACTATGTCTTCCTTTCCTTCTTTATACGCGCTCTCCAGGGAAAGTTCCAGCCTGTGCGTTTCCCTTAAATAAATTTTCTGGTCCCTTTCCGGATCAAAACGGGGTTCCCCGGGACAGATCCATCCCCGGGTACCGCAGATAGCCCAACCTCCCCAGCTTAAATGATCGTTCTGCAGGGCATGGATAGTAGGAGGCAACGCCTTGCGGACCCTGGTTATGGTGGACCACCAGTAATCATGGTTACCCCGGAGAATAACTTTTGTCCCGGGCAACTTATCCAGCCAGGCAAAATCCTTGCCGGTTTCCGACAGGGATATGGCCCAGGATATATCCCCCGGGATTACCACCAGGTCATCCGAGTTAACCCTGCTTTTCCAACCCTCTTCAATTTTTTTCACATAATCCTTCCACCTGTCACCAAAAACATCCATGGGTTTGTTCACTTCAAAAGAAAGGTGGAGGTCAGCTATGCCCCAAATACTCATAATTTATCACCATATATTTTATTTTGTTTCTATTAAATTACATCAATCCGCAGCTTTCCGTAAAGAAATGCTATCTGTCTTTAATTTTATAAAATATTAAGAAAAATAGGTTAATCCATTTTCAAAATTTGCATAAAATGATATAATATCATAAATATATTTATAAATCATTAAAGGAGGAGGTTCCCTTGAATAAAAAACCCGGGAAATCACGGCGTTACTTAAGAAGCCGCATCACTCGTAATCTGATTTTGGAAACCGCCCAGAAGGTGTTCCTGGAAAAAGGATACGCCAAAACCACCATAACCAAAATAAGTGAAGAAGCCGGAGTAGGTTACGGAACCGTTTACAGCCATTTTAAAGGAAAAGACGACCTGCTCAACAACATCATAGACCACGTTATGGAAGGCTTCCTGTCACTGCTGGGCAAGAACTATAATATTAACGACTGTGGAGATCTCTATAATATATTTTACCGTCAGATTAACGCTGTTTTTGGACTGGCCATTGAACACCGGGCTATCCTGCAAGTTCTCCGGGAAGCGCTGGGGCAATCGGAATCTATCAAAGAACACTGGGACAGCGCACTTTACGAGTTCGTAGCAGGCGCTTCCCGCATTATAAATATTGCCCATAAAAAAGACCTGACGCGCGACGTGGATACCAGAATTACCTCCAAAGCGCTAATCTTCATGGTTGAAAGCTTCTTCTGGGACGTGGTCCACGAAAAAGAAACCGACCTGGAAATGCTATCCGATACAGTAACCAGGCTGTTTTTAGAAGGGATGGTTTCCAAGCTGGGAACTGAAATAAAAGAAACTCCGTCCAGCAATAAATCCGGTAAACCTTAAATTTGTTAACAACCGTTAACCACTGGCTACAATCTTCCTGCCATTATTTCAAAAGAACAAAGCCCACAGCAGTGAAATATAAACTATAGTTTTCAGGAAAGCTCACCCCTGGTTTGACTTCACTCTATTAGCTTGTAATCACGGCTCCCCATCCCCAGCTCTTCTGCATACTCCAGGGTGTTACTGTAATTGGATGCTGGATAAAGCGCCTTAATTTTGTCCTCCCCGGGGTCAAAAGAAGCAGAGAGTGCAGTTCCCCTGATTCCCGGCTGGCGATTAACCAGGTCTACGGAAGCGCAATCTACAGCTACCGGGTCACGGGAGCCCAGTATCCCCACGTCGGGGACCACAGGAGCATCACTCCAGCTGTTGCAGTCGCAGTCAGGTATTATGTCCAACAGGAAATTTATATACTGGCATTTATCCAGCTTATCTTTTACCGCACCACAAGCGTATTCGGTCATCCTCTCCAAAACAGCGTCCACTTCGGACTGCCACTTTATTTTGATAGAATTGTAGCGGCAGGCCATAAGGCATTCCGCACAGCCAACACACTTTTCCGGGTCGATAACCGCTACCTTCTGCTTGTTTCCCTTTTCCTCTACGACCAGGGCCTGTTCCGGGCACCATTCCAGGCAGGTTGCACAGCCACGACACTCTTCTTCCTTAACTTCCGGTTTTAGGGAAGAATGCATCATCTGCTTACCGGAACGGTTGCCGCATCCCATTCCCAGGTTTTTTATCGCCCCTCCAAAACCGGTTAGTATATGACCCTTTACGTGGGAAAGAACTACCATGGAATCGGCTTCTATTATATTGCTGCCTATATTAACCCGGTTAAAATGTCTGCCGTTTACTTCCACTTCCCGGTAGCTCCTGCCACGCATACCATCGGCAATTACCAACGGGGCGCCAACGGTAGCATAAGAAAAACCGTTTTCCACCGCGGTCTGCAGGTGATCCACGGCATTAGCCCGGGATCCCACGTACAGCGTATTGGTGTCGGTCAGGTAAGGCTTTCCCCCTTTTTCTTTTATTTTGTCCACTACCCGGCGAACCAAAACAGGGTTTATAAAAGTGGTATTGCCCTTCTCCCCAAAGTGAAGTTTTACAGCTACCAGGTCTCCCGGGGCTACCACCTCTTCCAACCCGGAATTATCTACCAGGGAATCTAATTTTTCAGGCAGGCTTTCCCTGTGACCAACACACCGACGACCGGTAAAATGCACTTCAGAAAGCAAATTAGCCCTCCTTTAAATTTATGTGGATTTCTTTCTTGTTCGCACGGTTCCTGCGACCTGCACCGGAAAACCTTTTGATTAAATGCATCCTCTTTAGTAGGCGTGGGCCAGGTAAACCTTGCAAGAAGCTTCTTCCCCGCAGTACAGGCATTGTTCTCCTTGACTTACTTCCCAGGTATAAATACACCGGATGGTAGCCCTGGTGTCATCTTTGATTTTTTCTTCGCACTCCAACTTCCCACACCAGGGAGCCTTCACGTAACCCCTGTTGTTTTCAATATGCTGCTTGAACTCACCGTAATCTTCCATATAAAAGGTGTTTTCTTCCTGGAACCGCCTGGCCGCTTCAAATAAATCAGACTGTATTTCCTCCAGCAGGCCGGGAATCCTTTCCGTCAAGCTGGAAAAAGGCACTTCTTCCTTTTCCCCGGTGTCCCTGCGAACCGCTATTACCTGTTCCCGCTGCAAATCTTTAGGCCCAAGTTCAAGCCGCAGGGGCACTCCTTTCATCTCCCACTCGTTATACTTCCATCCCGCCGAATATTCGTCCCGGTCATCCACTTTCAAACGCAAGTGCTGGCTTAATTCCCGGGACAGCTCTTCTGCTTTCTGCAGTACCGCTTCCCTGTCCTTCTTAGTCAGTATGGGCACCATCACTGTCTGAACCGGTGCAATACGCGGAGGTATAACCAGGCCGCGGTCATCACCGTGCACCATTATCAGCGCACCAATAAGCCGGCTGGAAACCCCCCAGGAAGTCTGCCACACGTATTTCAGCTGGTCGTCCTGGTCCAGGTAAGTAATGTCAAAGACTTGGGCAAAATGCTGCCCCAGGTTGTGTGAAGTGCCTGACTGCAAGGCCCTGCCGTCACTCATAAGGGCTTCTACCGTGTAGGTGCGCAGCGCACCGGCAAACTTTTCTCTTTCGGATTTCTGGCCGGTTAACACCGGAATAGCCATCTCGTTCTCAATAAACTTTTTGTATTCGCCCAACATTTTAAGAACTTCTTCTTCAGCTTCTTCCTCGGAACGGTGGCAGGTATGACCCTCCTGCCATAAAAATTCGGAGGTGCGCAAAAAAGGGCGGGTAGACTTTTCCCACCTCACTACGCTGCACCACTGGTTAATAAGAACCGGTAAATCCCGCCAGGACTGAATCCAGCGGGAATACATGCTGCATATAATGGCCTCCGAAGTAGGTCTTATAGCCAGCGGTTCGGCCAGCTCTTCCTGGCCTCCTTTGGTTACCCAGGCTACTTCCGGGGCGAAGCCCTCCACGTGCTCGGCTTCTTTCTGCAGTAAACCCTGGGGAATAAAGAGAGGAAAGTAAGCGTTCTGGTGCCCGGTTTCTTTAATCCGCTTATCCAAAAAAGACTGGAGGTATTCCCAGATGGTATACCCGTAGGGACGAATAACCATGCATCCTTTAATGGGAGCGTAATCCATTAGTTCGGCTTTTAAGATAACATCAACGTACCACTGGGAATAATCTTCCGAACGGGGAGTAATCTCCTTTACAAATTCTTTTTCTCCTTTTCCACTCATAATACTCCTGCTCCTTTTCCCGTGATTATAAACAATTATTTTCGTGCCCGCTCAACCTCAACCGGCGGCTAATTTTACCGCCTGTGCCTGCATTATTTACGCCGGAACATCGAAGTTACCGCTGTTTTTCCAGTGCTAAATACCAGGCTTCCTGTTTTTTTGCTTAACACGTTTTGAACGGAGTTTATTATTGAATCCAGCTCTTCGTAAGAGATGTTTAAGGGAGGGGCCAGCCTGATAACGTTGGGATTGTTTAAAGTATAAGCGGTTATAATTCCGTGGTTGTTTAAAAGCTCTGCAGCAGTAAAAGCTCCCAGGTATTCTTCACCCAGCTTGTTGGCCAACCCCCCGGAAAGCTTCTGCAAAAAACCCTGGCTGACCGGCTCGAATTCTATGCCTATCATAAGCCCCCTGCCCCTTACTTCCTTAACCAGGCTGCTGTTTTCGGCTATTTTTTCCAGGCTGCGCCTTAAATAGCCTCCTTTTTCCATGGATTGGCCGGGCAAATCTTCCTGCACCGCCATGTTAACCGCGGCTATACCGGCCGCCATGGCCCACGTATTGCCCCCGTAAGTGGAAGTGTGCAGGAGGCATTTTTCCATTCCACCAAAAGCGGCATTCCACAGTTTTTCGGTGGTAATAAAAGCGCCAAGGGGCATTACGCCTCCTCCTAAAAACTTGGAAAGGCACATCACCTCCGGTTCTACACCCTCTTTTTCACAGGCAAACATGTAGCCCGTTCTTCCAAACCCGGACTGTATTTCATCCATGATCAGCAGGGATCCGTATTTACGGCAAAGTTCTTCCGCTCCTTTCAGGTAACCCTCCGGGGGCACGGTAACGCCTCCTTCACCCTGGATAGGCTCCACCAGGAAAGAGGCAGCCTGGTGGTCTTTAAGCGCTTCCTCCAGGGCGGGCAGATCACCAAAAGGAACCTGCCTGGTTTCCGGGAGCAGTGGTTCAAACGGTTTCCGGTATTTCTCCCGCCCGGAAACCGACAGAGCTCCAAAAGTTTTTCCATGGAAACCGCTCTCGCAGTAAACCAGGCGCCGGCGCCCGGTTGCAGCGCGGGCCAGTTTCAGGGCCCCTTCCACAGCTTCCGCCCCGCTATTGGCAAAAAAGCAGTTTTTCAATTCACCCGGAGTCACCTGGGACAGGTTGTATCCCAACACTCCCGCCAGCCTGCTTAACGAAGCCTGCAGCAGGACCGGCAGGCCTTTCACCTGATCCACTGCTTCCAGGATAGCAGGATGGTTGTGTCCCAGGTCGAGAGCGCCAAACCCTGCCAGGCAGTCCAGGTATTCCTTGCCGTCCTCATCCCACACGCGGCTTCCTTCCGCCCGGACAAAATTCTTGTCAAAATCCAGCATGGACAACATACTTGCCTGTCCCGGGTTAACGTAATCTTTATAGTTTTCCCTTATTTCCCTGCGGCTCATCCGCAGCCCTTCTTCCAGGCCCATCATCTTCACTTGAGCTTCACCTGCCTTACGGCCAATTTATTTTTTACTCCCGGCCGGGAAGAATAACCGACACGGCGTGAAGGTCGGGATCCAGGTGTTCTTCCAGCCGTTCATTAATCTCCTGAAGGGTTATTTCCTGCAACAGGCGGGGGAAAGCAAAAAAGTCTGCGTTTTTAAAGCGATAAGAAAGGAAATTGTTAGCTACAAACTCCAGGGAATTAAAGCGGCGCATAAATTCCCCCAGCATTTTACGCCGGTGCCTCTCCAGCTGCTCAAAAGTTATGCCTTTCTCTTTCAACCCGCGGATACCTTCCATGATCTTTTGGTACAACAGCTCCGCATCCCTGGTCTCCCCCCCCAGGAAAGTGTACGCGTGGTTAGTTTCCACAGTGTAGCCGGCATCAAAACCCTCGTCTATAAGCCCTTCTTCATACAGGTGGTTAAACAAAGGTTCGCTGTTTCCAAAAATAATTTCCAGCAGCAGTTCCGTAACAATTTCCCGGCGCAGCAAGGCCTCGCCCTCCAGGAAACCGGGCAGCACATCTTTAAAACCTATTCCCAGTATGGGTTCGGAAACCACCATACTATGTTCCACCCTCCGGCGGTTTACCTGCGGCGGCTCCTGGGGATAAATTCTTTTAATACCCTTCCATTCCGGAAACTCCCTGGATCCCAGGTTGTTTTTCACCTGTGTTAGTACTTCTTCCGCAGAAACGTCTCCCACTACAAAAAGAGCCATATTGCATGGATGATAAAAGGTGCGGTAACACTGGTAAAGTATCTCCGGCGTTATACGGTGAATGCTATCCACCGTCCCGGCAATATCCTTCCTGACGGGGTGATACTGGTAAAGCGATTCCAGCATGCTAAAAAATATCCGCCACTGGGGATGGTCTTCGTACATGCGTATTTCCTGTTCTATTATGCCTTTTTCTTTTTCTACCGTCTCTTCGCTAAAGTAAGGCTCCTGGACAAAATTAAGCAGCAGCTCCAGGCTGTCTTCAAAATTTTCCGTGCAGGAAAAAAGGTAGCTGGTCTGGGTAAACGAAGTAAATGCGTTGGAGGAAGCTCCCAGCTCTGCAAAACGGTCAAAGGCATTGTCGTTTTCACTTTCAAACAGCTTATGCTCCAGGAAATGGGCCACCCCGTCAGGCACATCAAGCCTATGGCCGTCTACTTCAAAGCTGCTGTCTATAGAGCCAAAACGGGTGGAAAAAACAGCAAATTTTTTGCTAAAATTGCGCCTGGGCAAAATGTAAGTTTTCAGGCCGGGAGATACCTCGGATTCATATACCTTTTCTTTTACAGTTTCGCTAACCCTTTCTTTTAACTCTCCCATAGTTTTACTCTCCTTTCTCGCCCCTGAGCAGGTACACCGTGTCCAGTTCCACCCTCCGGGCAACTTCTACCACTTCTTCCCGGGTAACCTGCTGCAGCTTCTGCATTACTTCTTCAAACGTATGATCCCTGCCTCCCATGTGGGAATCCAGGTAGAAGCTGATCAGCTGGGAAGGGCTATCCTTTTGCACACTAAGCTGATTCAAAAGGCCGCGCCGTGTATTTTCCATCTCCGTCCCGGTAATTTCTCCATCGGCCACGGCTTTAACCTGCTTCTGCATAAGATCCAGTGTCCTTTTATACTGTTGGTAATCAATGCCCGCGGTTACTATCATTATACCTTTATGCTTTTCCAACCGGGAAAATACAAAATAGGCAAGGCTGGCCTTTTCCCGCACGTTTTGGAAAAGCTTGGAGTGAGGGAACCCTCCCAGCACCCCGTTAAAAAAGAGCAGCGGATAGTATAGGGGGTGGCTGTAATCCACATTGGTACGGTACCCCAGCACCAGCTTGGCCTGGTTCACGGGTAGCACCTCTTCCTTGAACAGCACTTCCCGGTCTTTACGGACATAGACCCTGGTTTCCTCTATCTCCCGGGGCTTTTCTTCCCGGGGGAAGTCCAGCACTTCTTCCAGCATGGCCCCGGCCCCGGGCACACTCTCAGGGCCTACCATGTATACGTCAATAGGATTGCTGCTTATTACCTCCCGGTAGTAGGTGTACAACCCTGCTGGATCCGTTTTCTTTAAATTTTCCAGGTCACCGTATTTGTAAACCTCGAACCTTTCTCCCCGGCACATTTCCTGTACGCAGCGCTCTATAGAATAAGTGGTCTTTTCATTAATAAGGCCCCGTATCTCCTTGGATAGCTGCTCTTTTTCCTGCTCTACATAAGAAGCGGGGAAACCACCGTTTTCTACCAGCGGTTCGCACAAGACACTACGCAGCAGGTTTAAACCACCCCGAAGAATATCTCCTTCCGGCAGCAGGTCGGGGCGTACCAGTTCCAGGGAGATAACCATAAGGTGCCTTTCCCCTTTTTTGCCTACATCGGTAGAGAGTTCAGCCCCGTACAGGTTTTCCATTTCCCGGCGCAGGCTTAAACTGTCCGGGTATTTCCAGGTACCCCTTTCCAGAAGAGAAGGAAGAAGAGCGGTCTGTGAAGCCAATTCCTCTCTTAAATCCTGGTGAATAAAAACGTTTATGGTGATAGTTTTAAACTTGTCCGCTGGTAAATAACAAAACCGTATCCCATTGGGAAGGTTTTTAACCGTCGACTGTCCCAACTGTTCTCCCTCCTAAACAACTTTATTTCAATCCTTACAACAATCCTTACAAGCGCGATCCCTGCAAACACAATCCTTACAAACAATAAAGCCGGTACCCAAAGTTCGGTAATAGCTTAATCGGTAATAGCTTAAAAGAATTATTTCCATAAAAAACAATAATAATCCTTCCCGTAGTCATTTTTACCTGCAAAAAATCAGAAAAAAACTCTTTCTTCCACTTATATCCATGTCGAAGGCTATTTTCCCTCCCTTCTTTTTCCTGGTGGGGGAGGTATTAAAGGGTGGGGGAGGAAGGAATCAAAGGGGGTGCTTTTTATTCTCTAAGCTTTCACCCCGTGAGTAATTACTGTGCTTTTTTATTAAGCCCCTGCATCTCATCTTCCAGGAAAAATATCAACATGGGAGCAATGCCATACATTAAAGCCGTCGCCGCAGCTACCACTCCAGAATCGTTTATCAGCAGCGCGGTAATCCCCCCGGCTATCACCGCAGTAGCACCGTAAAACAGGAATCCCCCTTCCTTTTTAAATCTTTTTATTACCCCTACCGGGTAAAAAAACAGTATCACTGCAGTTCCCAAAAGTACAAGCAGCACGCGCGACCAGATAGAATACCGGATAAGCCGCAGGTTCATACTCAGTTTGCGAAAAACGGATTGCTGCACTTCTTCCGTTTCTCCCCGCACCAGCCGTTCCCAAAAAGCCTGCAGGTGCCATTCTTCCCCGGGGCCATAATTAAGGATATAATACCAAAAAACCAGCAGGGCGACCAGAAAACTCACCACGGCAAGGTAAGGAGCCCACTTTCTGGCCTTACCGGATTTTAAAAAACCGGTTCCGTTCACCATGTGCAACGCCATAACCCCTGCTGCCACGCAAATAGCAACCGCGCCGCCTACGTTAGCACCAAAAAACGGGGCCGCTGCCAGTAGCACCACTGCCAGAAAATAGATCGCCAGGAGAAAGAAAATAACTGCCAGCAGCCACCTTTTCCCGGGTCTCACCCCCCCGGAAAAACCTCCCCCTTCCCCCTTCAATTTTAACAGTGCAAACCCCCACAGGGAAGAACCTCCCAGCACGGAGGCCCCCAAAAGAACCCCCATGTACTCGTTCCCCAGCCCGTAATACCGGGAGCCGGCCACCAGGTCGTACCCCATTAGAGAATATTTTTGCAGCCCGGCCCCCGTAACCAGATCGCCCCCGATAAAAGCCGTAACCAGCAACCCCAGGGCGGACCAGAAAAGCACCCTACCCGCAGCATGTCTTTTTAAACAGTTAAGCATCAGCAAAAATGCCGCTACTAAAAAAAGCAGCACCAGCCAGGACCAAAATAGAGATAGATAAACCGGGGAAGGAAACACAGCCAGGAGTAAAAAAGAAAGGGGAAACAGAAGAGAAGCTTCCAGCAGCACCACCCACACCCGGCGCAGGCGCTTAAAAAATGGCAACACTACCACTGATATGCCTCCCAGCAGTATTATTATCTGCCCCAGGACAAAGGGACGTAAAAAAGCAGGCCTTAGCTCATGCACAGCAGCAGCCCGGCGGAACATGGAATAAACAGGAGCTTTAATCTTTTCTCCCCCTTCTTTTTCTTGCGGTATGTTAAGCATTTCCGAACCACTCATGCCCCCCGGGCGATCCACTTCCAGGAATTCCAGTGCAGTAGGGGCCACATCCAGGTTGGTAGCCAGCCCTTCCCTGCGGGTAGTTGCACTGCTTAAAATACCGTTGGCGTATTCTCCCCCGGCCAGCACCAGTGGGGTTAGCGTTTTCCCGGTCCCACGAAAACGTTCGGGCGGGGAAGGAACCGCCAGGATAAACAGGGTTTGTTCAGCCGGCTGTAATTTCAGGTTTTCCAGGAATATTTCTATTTCCGCAAAGATTTTTCCGGAAGCTTCTTCTACCCCTTCCGGGGTCATAAAAGAACGATACTCATCCAGGCGGGTAGTATCCCCCCATTCCACCGCAACCAGTGAAGCTTCCTTTTTTGCTTCGTTAACCGCTCCCGCCATTTTCATGCCGTCTGTCCTCTTGCCGTAAGGAAAGTATAAGTCCTGTTTTAACAGAGCACTGCCGGGGCTACCATTATCTACAGAACCCCTGCCGTCCATAACCGGAAGTACCGCCGCCCGGTTGAACGAACACGTATCAGCGTTTCCCAGCACCGCAGTTTTCTTGTTTTCATTGCGCAGGGCTTCTCCCAGCGCCCCGGGCTGTACCGTATAATTAAGACCCCGGTTTTTTTCCTGCAGGTAAAAGTAAAACGGGTGGATTACTTCTCCCGGAGGGGATTCACCCTGGTTAAGCCGGTAAAGTTCCCCCGCCGGCGAGTCCCGGTACTTTTCAAGGTAGTGAAAGGCTTTATTGCCTTTTTCCCCGGCCAGAGAACGCGCACCCGCCCCCAGGGTTAAATACCCGCAAGAACTACCTCTACCGGCCGTTTGGGAATTCATTAGTCCTCTACTGCCATTTTTTATAATCTCCCTCAGGCGGAGACCGGCCCCCTGGTAAAGTTCCCGCGGTGAAAGCCGATCCATAAACAAGAGCAAAATTCTCTTGCGGGAAGAAGAAAGCTTATCAATGTCAGCGGTAGCCCTGTCCTTTTCCCCGGTTTTTCCCGTTGTATCTGCACTTTCCCCTGCTTCCTTAGCCGCCGCCTTTGCTTCTATAAAAGAAGCCGGTCCTGTTTGCTCCGGCGTTCCCCAAAACATTATAAGTAAAATACAGGAAAAAGCCATAAAAAGTGCCGCGGATTTTAAAACACTGCTTTTACTGATATGCCAACACCCCTCTGGTTTTCCCCTTTATTTTCAACTTTGTTTTCTTTAATTTAAAGCTAACTACAATAACTCTTGATATATAGCGCCGGTCTTACTTAACATCCTCTCCAGGGAAAAATAACGGTAAACCCGTTTGCGGCCTTCCCGGCCCAGCGCACGGCCCACATCCGGCCTGTAAAGCAGGTACTTAATCTTTTTTGCCAGGTCCAGGTCATCCCCCGGAGTAAAAAGTATCCCCGATTCCCCTTCCCGCACCACTTCCGGAATGCCTCCCGTGCGGGAAGCCACTACCGGAAGCGAAGCTGATAGGGCTTCCAGCGCCGTAATAGAAAGCCCTTCGCTGATAGAAGGAAGAACAAATAAATCCAGTGACTTTAAAACTCCGGCCAGGTCGGGCTGGTATCCGGCAAAATTCACCCTCCCGCTTAGCCCCAATTTCGCCGCTCTTCTTTCCAGCAAGCCCCGCTGGGGCCCTTCACCTACAATCACCACCCTGAGTTCGGGGTGGACGGGAGCCAGCCGGGCCACAGCCCTCAGTAAAACCTCTATTCCCTTCTGCGGGGCCAGGCGGGCTATGGTTCCTGCCAGAACAAAACTTTCAGCTTCCTTTACCTCCCTTTCCCCCCTTTCAACTCTTTCTTTTTCCTTTAATTTTGCCCCGCTTACATTTTCATATCCACCCGGAACTACTCCCGAAAGGTAAAGCCTTTTTCTGGCGCGGCGGACAGGTTCCATGTTTGCTTGAAAAGGAGAAGGGTCTATACCGTTGTACACCACCTTCAGCCTGTTTTTGCTTACCCCCATCTTTTCCCCCATAAAATCGGCCAGCGCCCGGGAAACACATACATAGCGGCAAGTCCAGTGCTGCTGTATCATTTCTGCCCGGCGGGCCATGCTACTCCAGGGGAAGGAATGAGATGGATACTGCGGAAAACCGTGCACTGTAGCTATAACCGGTACCCCGGCCAGCCGCGCCACAGCCCGCCCCCAGCAGGAAGCCCGGTAACCGTGTACATGCACCAGTCCCGGGCGCTCCCTGGTTAGTATCATGGCAAATCGAATAAAACTGTATCCTCTGCCGATCCGGGTAGAAAACTCATTAAAATCAAGGGCATAGGTAGTAATATTTCCCGGAAAGCTGTAATGCAGCAGATCACTGCCGCGGGAAGCTACCAGGATAATGCGGTAACTGCGGGAAAAATAGTTTATAAGCCGGCTTACATGTTCTTTAATCCCGCCTGCACACGGGCCAACCAGGTAACAAATACTCTTCATTCAGGCAACCTGGGTAAAGTTATTTTGTATCTAACTGCACAGGCCGCTCAAGGTTAGAAGTGAAACAAACTTGCTGTGCCTGCGAAAACAGTTCAAGCATGCCCGGGCGAAGCAGGGCTTTGGAAAGAAAAGCAACAGAACTTCTCCCATGACACAGCAACGGGGCCTGAGCAAATACTGTATTTTTATTATGGGAATCTGGCACCCGTAGTATACTCCAAGCAACTAAAAAT
>Ga0207421_10003058_pt1 | contig 20238 bp, 6 predicted proteins | sample SodLakKL_010_SED_4_FD_187542 | JGI IMG/M metagenome (GOLD analysis project Ga0207421, IMG submission 187542) | Alkaline sediment microbial communities from Lake Tanatar, Kulunda Steppe, Russia - 8KL_010_SED (SPAdes) (version 2) | ecosystem: Environmental > Aquatic > Non-marine Saline and... | reverse complement strand
CGACCACAGTAACTATGGATCAGGATGTGACGATAGAACCACAGGTTGAGCTAAAGACCTACGACGTGACTGTAACTTTTGATGATGACGAAGTAGCTCAGCTCGTTATAGGCGATACGACAGATGTAGGTTCAGGCCAAGCAGTAACGTTCGATCATGGGGATGATGTACAAATAACGGTAACTCTTGAAGATGGCTATGAATTCAACGAGTGGACGGGCGATACAGGTGCACTGGATAATGCTGATGTAAAGGATGCACATATAAGCGATATAGATCAGGACGTCAGTTTAGAATTTCATGCTCGTTTGGAGACTTTAACAGTGGAATTTACAGAATTAACAGGAAATGGCCACGTGGAAGCTGAATACGATGGGATTACAGAAACATTAGAGAATATTGGAGACTCGTTCACAGTAGACTACGGTGAAAACGTAGAATTCACTCCGATACCGGCTGAGGGTTATGAATTCGTAGAGTGGACAGAAGACGCTTCAGAGGAATCAGAGGAAACGTTCACCACTAACATCGAAGATGATTACAACATCGGCGTAGTATTTCAAGAGGAGCCTGACGATCCACAGTTCATCTTGAAGGATTGGTCCGTGGACCCTGAATACGTCAATCCAGGGGAAGATGTAACCATAGAGGGTTACTTGGAAAATGTGGGTGGTACAACTGAGGATGATATCTATGCTAGATATTTTATTGATGGGTCTTTAGTTGATGCTGTTCCAATGGGGGATGATTTTGCTCCAGGAGACGAAGGCTTCGTTTCTAGATACTTTGATAGAGAGGACCCGGGCATATATGATGTGGAGATCGTAGCATACTGTGATGATACAGGAACAGATTACGATACATGGTCCGGCGAATTCGAAGTTTTGGAGGCCGATCTCACCATAACCGGCAAGCACGAAGGCGACCGGTTTGGCCACTCGCTCGCCGGCATACTGTCCGTCTCGCAGGACCTCGAGCAAAACGGCGGCTGGACCGATCTCATCGTAGGTGCTCCACACGCTCCCGATGATGATAACACCGGAAGGGCTTACATATTCGTCGGAGGTGAAGAAAGCACCCACATAGATCTCTCACAGGAGAACGCCGACGTAACACTGGTTGGAGATTATGAAGATGACCTCTTCGGCTGGAGCGTCTTCTCCGCTGGAGATGCAAACGGCAACGGTTATGGAGACGTGGTAGTCGGCGCACCTGGATATGGAGAAGATGAGGGAAGAGTCTATATCTACCTTGGTGACGAAGATATAGACGATCTGAGTCCTGATGTGGGTCCTCAGGGGAATCTAAATGAAAAAGAGAAAGATGTAGACGAGGTTACAGGTGAAACGAAGGGAATAGAACGGGAAGAGGAGAACGTTTCCGGTGAAGTGCACAACTTTTCAGTAGATGTGGGTGAAGATTCGGAAAATCTGATCGAAAAGAGAAGGGATCCGAGTGAAAGAAGTAGTATTGATGAAAATGAAGAAATGTCAGATCAGATAATGCAGTATGGTGATCCTCCGACAGATCATAGGACTCCTGCTCAGCGGGAGAAGGCGGATGAGATACTGGTGCACTGGAGTTGGGCTAGTGAGTATGGAGATGGGTATTATCACAGAGATCTAGTGGAAGCGATAGCCGACGATGCCGATACCACTGTTCGGATTGTTGTTCAATATGAGTATGAGTCCGAGGGGAGTCCTAGTGAAGAAGGGGTACATAATTTCATCGAAAATCATGTGGATAATATGGGTAATGTAGTTTATGAAATAACGGGGTCGGGTGATTTTCCTAATAACCACTGGATCCGTGATTACGGTCCGGTTCCGATAATGACAGAGGATGGAGGAAATACGGAATTGGAGATCATAAACATGCGATATGCTGCAGGTCCAGAGACAGATGCCGATGACTTTCCACAGTATTATGCTAACGAGATGGGATTGACATATCATGATATGTACGACGATGGTGAAGAATGGTTTTGGTTCGACGGAGGACATAAATTTGTTGAAGGTTCCGGAATTTTTTACAGTACTGATGATGTTTATGATTTGAATGAAGGATGGATAGGAGATGGAAGTGCAGAGGCTGTAGAAGAGATGGCCGAAGAATGGTTCAATCTAGTTGGAACCAATCATGGTTTTAATACCGTTGATCAGTTATCCGAAACAGGCCATCTAGATATGCAGGTCAATATATTAGATGAAACAACCGTGTTGGTTTCCGAATTTGAAGATTATACCGACCATCCAGCCGATGCTCAGGTTTTAGATGATACTGCAGATTTTTTCGAAAATCAGGTCACAGCTAGAAGTGGTGAATCATTTGATGTGTATAGATTACCTATGGAAGTCGATACCGATATATGGGGTGATATAGATACCTATTATACCCATGCAAATAGTTTAGTCGTGAATGACGCAGTTCTTGTGCCCACTTTTGGGCAAGGGACCGATACTGATGCTTTGAATAAATATGAGGACGCGACCCCTGATCATTATAATATAATTGGTATCGATTCATATGATGTTATACAGTGGGGCGGCGCTATCCACTGTACTACTAGAGAGATTCCGGAGGCGAACATGGGGCCGTCAATAGACATCACCGGTGTCTATGCCGTGGAGGGAGAGGACATCGAAGTCACCGCGGATATCTACCTAGATTCTGCTGAGAATCTAGAAGAAAAACACGTCTACTTCGACATGGATGAGATCGGGGAGTACGAGAAAGTCGAGATGGTTTCTATCAACGAAAATACATATCGCGCTGAGTTCGGTCTACAAGGAGAAGATCTCCCTGATGAAAATGATGTATTCGAATATTTCATCCGTGCAGAAGACGACTACAATGCAGTGGTTTACGACGGGGATGCGTGGGAGCCGCATGATGAAACTGTCGATGCAGCTGTACAGCATGATCTAACAATCGATATCGCCGAGGGATCCGAGGGCGAAGTATACGTTGATGGAGATTGGTATTCGCCCGACCAACTGCCAGAAACTTTCACATATGATGATGGGCAACAAGTTGATCTGAATGCTAACCCTGATGAAGGCTGGTTATTCGAAGAATGGTATGATGAAATCGGTGAGGCAACTTATTCAGAAAATGCTGATATCTTAGTAGAAATGACAGAAGATAAGGAGTTGACAGCGCATTTTGAAGAGGAAGAATATGATCTAACAATAGACATAGCAAATGGTGATGGAAGCGAAGTTTGGGTGGACGATAGTTGGTACGGGTCCGCAGCTCTGCCTGATACCTTCACCTATACCCATGGTGAGCAAGCAGATTTAGATGCAGATCCCGCCGAGGGTTGGATCTTTGATGAATGGTACGACAATATTGAAAATGTATCATATTCTACTGAAGCGGATATCTTGGTCGAAATGACTCAAGATATGGTACTGACAGCGCATTTTGAAGAGATCGATGATATCATCGTCGAAGATTGGTACGATCTTGATGATATAAGGAACCATCTAGATGGCGATCATGTATTGGCCAATGATTTAGATTCCGAGACTGATGGATATGATGGGATTGGAAATAGTTGGGATCCGATCGGACATGATGATTCCGGGGATAATCCTCCTCCTTTTGAAGGGACCTTCAGTGGACAGGGTTATAAGATCAATGACTTGATCATAGATCCTGAACATTCCTGGCTGAACGGTCTGTTCGGAGCTATCGACGGTGATGCAGAGATAACAGACCTTGGTGTAGATGTGACTACTTCATCTGCTTCTTCCGTGATTTATACAGGAGGGCTAGTTGGAATCGTATACGACGGATTAATCGAAAATTGTTATGTGACAGGATCAATAGAAAGTGGTGCCACTGGGGACAATAGCTATGCTGGAGGGTTAGTTGGCGATTTCCGATCTGGAGAAATCACTGAGTCTTATTCAACAGCATCTGTAAATGGTGAAGGAGACCATGTTGGAGGTTTGATCGGATTTAACCAAGGTGAAGTAACTCAATCCTACGCTACTGGTGAGGTTACAGGAGATAGGAGTAGGATTGGAGGATTGATTGGAACAAATGAGGGTATTGTCAGCGAATCATACGCTACCGGTGATGTTTACACTAACCATGAATTCTCAAATGCTGGAGGATTGATAGGCAGGACAGATGGTGATGTGGATAATTCTTATTCTACTGGCGATGTGATCGCAGAAGAGGTAAATCGTATAGGTGGATTCATAGGTTGTGTTGGGGACGAAGAATCTAATCCAAGTGTAACTAACTCTTACTCGACTGGAAAAATTGAATATGATAGTCTAGGTTCTATTGGAGATGTGGGAGGTTTTGTCGGAACCCAGGAAGGCACATTAAATAATTGTTTCTGGGACACCGACACAAGTCAAACGGAAACAGGTGTTGGAAGCGGAGATGGTTCCGGCGTTACTGGTGAACCGACATCTGAGATGCAGGACATATCTACTTTCGACACCGCTGGCTGGGACATAACCTCTGTCGAAACCTCGACTGATTCAGAATATATTTGGAACATAGTCGAGGACTCATGGTATCCCTTCCTGAGCTGGCAGGACACGGTGTTCGTGGGAGTGCAGGTCACAGGCTGCGACCACGTGTTCCCTCAAGATGTGGAGATCGAGTACGAACAATATGGAGAAACAGAATATGCTTTCATAGGCGAAGGAGAAACCACGGATACTATCCCGATCTGGCCAGATGAGGGAACGACCATCTCATGGAAAGATGTCACCGTTAACGACGAGAGGTGGAGTATAGATGATGATTCAGAGATCGCTCCCGATGGCGAGGAGACATTTGTAAAGCTTTACTATCATCAGTACCAGATCGACGTTTACGTTTCTGGCGGCTATCTTTTAGGAGGAGATTATACGACATATTTGCAATGGGAGAGTTTCGGGGAGTCGGAAGATGAAGAAATATATGAAGGAGGTCCTGTAGAAGATGAATGGATGGACTGCGGAACTGAAATCGAACTAGACGATTATTCTATAGAAGGGGCGGAAGAGTTCGATCGAGACGTGGACTACGTATGCGATGATCCATTGATAGATGTGGAACATGTGGTTGGATCATCCGATAACGGTTACGAACATACGTTCCTCTTCCACGCAGAATTCAGTGCAGAGGTGGAGATAGAGGGTACGGAGGATTCTGAACTAGGCTATTCAGTTTCAGGAGCAAAGGACTATATGTTGACCGATGTGGATGATATCCTTGTCGGTGCCCCTGGAGGACAAGGCAGTGGGCAGGCGTTCCTCTTCTCCGGGGACGATGGATGGGAGATCGGGGATGATCTGATCTTGAAGGTAGATGAAAACGATCATATGTGGAGTGGTATAGGAGAGAATGAAAATGATCAGTTCGGTCTTTCCGTCCACGCGGCATGTGATATCAATGGAGACGGTATGCCGAACCTTATGATAGGAGCCCCTTACTTCCAGAGTGAGGACGGTAAAACGTACATATATGGTTTAGCTGATACTCCAACAGTACTGTTGGAATTCTTTTTGAACGGAGAAAGTGAGGAAGACAAGTTCGCCGAGCACGAGTTCGAACCAGAACCTATAGAGGATGAAGAGGAATACCAGATTTACAGCGAAGTGGTGGATGTCTCTCCGGCCAAAGAGATGAATGAAAATGATGTGATATCTTTCCGCATAAGTATACCTGAAGATGAGGAGAACCATGCTTCATTCACCCTGTATTACGGTCATGATGATACGCCTTCGAACTATTTTATCGGTGAGGGTATTGGAGATGCTCGAGTAGATTGGGTGAAGACATATCGAGAAGATGGGAGTGGTTGGGAAGCCACTGACAGCTGGAGTCATAGGTACGAAGATGAAGAAGAGCAGATCCGGATCAAGACCAGGGTGAGCTCCGAAAATGGAAATGTTGATGAGATCCAGGGAGCGAACATACTCATCAAGGACGAATACGGGAATGTTCAGATAGAGTCAAGGCGTATGGTTTTTGTCGATGAAGGAGAAGGTTGGAAGGAGTTCGAGTACATCTTCGATCCAGAAGACCTTCCTTTCGATGGAAGATATATTGCTCAAGTGATCGCGATCGATCATATAGGAGAAACGGATGCCCAGTACGGTGAACACGTGGAAAACACCGTTAGGTTCAGAAGATCGATAGAGGTGGGTCAAAATGGGTAAGAGGATGTTGAGGAAGAAAGATGATCTTTATCGAAAAGATGATGAGCAAAATCTGGGTGAGAGAGATACAGAAACGGGCGGTAAGTTCAGGAAACGCTTATACGTGATATCGATCGTGGTGGTTTTGAGTCTATCAGCTAGTATAGGAGCAATACCTTTCTCCGTTATGGAAGTTAACTACGATTACGGTGTTGAGGTTTTAGAAGAGTCCCAGGAACAGTACCTCTATCAAGATGAAACCAAAGTTAATTATGAAAAATATACTGAAGCAACTCCTCCGGATGAGATCGGAGAAGATATGTATGAAACAACAACGTTCACTCCAGAAGATGTAGAAACCTGGATTCAAGACCCTCCCATGGGGGAGGAGTTCAGCTTCAATCTCCTGTACAGCGATCTATGGCTGGAGCCGGAGATGGGTAGGGAATTGAGGATAGATGGTGATGAAGCCGATGAAGCGGGTTGGGACGTAGCACTTTGTTATTTGACCGAGGATGGGCACAGTGATGTGGTGATCGGTGCTCCCGATGCTGGAGAAAATGACCAAGGTCAGGTTTACATCTTTTTCGGACGATTTCTAGAAAAATATGCAGATGAAGGTATTGTTCTGAATCCTGACAATGCCAACGTCACTATATCGGGGGAAGGAGGTGGAGATTTCGGCCACTCCGTGGCAAGAGCTGGACCTTGGTTCGATCGTGAAGAGGTGGGTTATATAGATGAACTGGTCATCGGAGATCCTGTAAATGATAAGGCGTACCTATTTCATGGTAGGGCAGAAGCAGAATGGGGTGAAGTAGACTCCTATGACGACGCCTCTAAAACTTTTGAGGGAGAAGAAGGTAGCGAATTCGGTTACTCGGTAGGAGGTAGAGCGGATTTCACAGGGAACGAATATTCAGAGATATTCATCGGTGCTCCAGGAGAAGATTCCGATAGAGGCAAAGTTTATGTTTATGAAGGTGGAGAGGCCCTGCCGGGATCGACCTATGAGATAAAAGAAACTGTCAGTAATAAAGAGGCAGATATTGAGATAATCGGCAAACATGAAGGCGACCGTTTCGGGCATTCTCTTGCAGGTATATTATCTATCTCTGATGATGGAAACCCAACAGATCTGATAGTAGGTGCACCTTACGCTCCTGAAGATGGAAGCACCGGTAGAGCCTACATATTCACTGGTGGTGAAGGGAGTGACCATCCGGACGTATGGGACCTCTCTGAGCAGAATGCTGATGTCACTCTTGTCGGAGAAGAAGAAGGAGACGAGTTCGGTTGGAGTGTTCACTCCGCTGGAGATGTGGATAACACAGACCACGGAGATGTGATAGTGGGTGCGCCCGGTTGGGAACACGAGACAGAGGGCTATCAAGGCAGGGCGTACGTGTATCTTGGTCAGGAGGATCTTGTTGAGTTACAAGAAGTCAATAGAGGAATAGCATCATCAGTAGATATTGATACAAGTACGGAAGAGGAAAAACATGAAAGATCTTCAATTGAAGAGGAAAAGGAAAATGATATAGCATCAGATGTTGAATCCTCTCGCGAGAGTCATCCCGATTTTGATAGAAGCAAATTGAGGGGTTCTATTTCTACAGGAAACGGAGATGTTCCCGTGGCAGAGGATGAAGATGATTTGATCACACCTGATGTGACCACGGATGAGGATGGGAACATATATGTGACATGGGTGGAAGGTTCAGGCGATTATGATGGAGATGGTAATCTATACTTCTCTAAGTCCACCGATGGCGGAGAAACTTTTGAAGCTACCCTAGTTGAAGATGACCATGAATATATTGAGCCAAGGATAGCAGTCTATGATGATTACGTGCACATCGTAGCTACTGATCCTGACTATGGAGATCATGGTAGTGTAGACTATTTCCGCTGTGATGATGGGGGTGAAGACTTCTCTCTTGAAGAATATTGGGAGGATTCGATCTATCCTGACATTGATGTGGACGAGGAAGGATATGTTTACTTGGTTTTTCAAAGTTGGTTTTATCCAGAAGGACTAGGGGTTGATGAGAGTTGGTGGATAAAAAATGTATTTTCTGACAATGATGGAGATTCATGGAGTGACGGAATATTTCTTGGCCGACCAGCCGATTATCTTGATGATTCTTCACCTGCTCTAGCAGTTGAAGGCTTTGGAGAAAATTCCTATGGACATATTTTGACGTCAGTAACTGAGGACGATATGGGAGATTTCCATATAGAATGGTTCAAAATATCAAATTATGGAGATGAAGTTGGAAGGGATCTCGCTGATAATCAAATCATTTCTGATGGTTATGATCAACAATATGCCCTCCCGGGTGGATTAGCTATTGATGAAGATGATGAGATACATGTAGCTTTCACCCGTGTCGAAGATGATAATTATGACGTCAGCTACATGCACTCAGAAGACGGGACTAGCTGGGATGAAACTCAAATAACCGATGATGAAGAGAATCATGGATTGCCAGTCGTAACGACTGATTCTAATGATGATCCATATTTGGCATGGTATGGCTGGGACAATGAAGACGAGATGTGGAAAGCACTATTCACATATTCTGAAGATGGTGGTGACTTTTCAGATCATATTGAGATACACGATGACAGTGAAGGGGATAAACAATGGCCTGGCCTCTCACTTTATGAGGATGGAGACCACAGGCGGTTCGACTTCGTTTGGCAAGATGAACGTGATGATAATTTTGACATATATTACAGAGGGATAAATCAGTATAAAATAGAATTCTCTGGAGAAGATGCCTTGAACTGTAATGATGATTTACCTGATATCGAAGTAAAATATGTAAAGTTCAACGAAGAAGAGACCGATCAGATCGATTTCCAGGATTGGGTAGATGAGGGGAGTGCTTACGAATATGTAGAACCGCATTTTGTTGGCCCTGAGGAAAATGAACGCTGGTCGACCGAAGATCCAGAAAATCCAGCGACTGGAACGATAGAGGAAGGAGATGAAGAAGAACCGATCTCACCTGAGTTTTACCATCAATTTGAGATTACTGTAGGTGTAGTAGTCGAGAATTGCGAGGAGCATGGATTCCCTGAACCAGTGATGGTTGAATATACTCAATTCGGAGACTTTGGAGAAGAAAATGGTGTATATGAAGAACTCGGAGAGGAGGAACCTGGCGAAAGTACAGAAGATATCTGGGTGGATTGTGGAGGAAATATTGAGTGGGATGATCTTATCCTCGAAGATAATCAGAGATGGAAACTAGACGGAGAAAATTCAGAAGATGATATAGGCGAGGAAGATGCCTCAGAGTCTTTCGTCAAGGAGTACTATCACCAGTATCAGATCGAAGTTTCTACCACTGGAGGATACTTAGATCCAGAAACAACGACCATGTTTGAATGGGATGATCATTTCACAGAGGATAATGAAGAAACATTATACGATGATAAAACTATCACGGATGAATGGATGGATTGCGGTAGTCAGCTAGAGGTTGAATACGAAGTAGAACCCTCTAAGGACTATGTGAGGGATTCTGTATTCTATGTTTGTGATGATCACATCGTAGATGTAGAAGATATTGTGGACGAGGCAAACAATGGTTATCAACACACATTCCTCTTCCACGCTGAGTTCCCACCGGATGTCACCATAACCGGCCCTGACAGGGAATCAGAGTTCGGATATTCCGTCACCGGCGGAGAGGATTTTGAAGGGGAGGGACCGGATGATATCATCATAGGTGACCCAGCCTTCGACAACGATAGGGGTAAAACGTACACTTTCTACAGCGATGGAACTTGGGGGATCGGAGATGAACTATATGCGGATATACACGACGATGTTTACAGAGAAGGTGAGGAAACAGGTGACAGGTTCGGTCATTCATTGAGTGGACCAGGAGATCTGCTCGATATCGGTAAAACATCAGTTCTTATAGGTGCTCCGCATCACGAAACTGATCATTCAGAAGGAGGGGATAATGGAGGAAGGACTTATCTTCATGAAATTGGTGAATGGCCCGAACTAAATATCAGATTTGAACACGATGGGGAACTACTAGGTGAAACGACCATCCAGTTGGATCAACACGATCCCGACGAAGATGATATCCTGCGTTATCGTCGGGAGATAGATACTGTACAAGATATGTTCACGTTGGGAGCTGGAGAGAGGATCGAGATGATTTTGCAGTTAGAGAGCGACTACGAACATTCCACTGTTACACTCCATTATGGTTCAGAAGAATACGATTCCAAGTACGAGATGGCCTTAGAACACGAAGTAGGAGACGCAAGAACACATTGGGTTAAAACCTACGAAGAAGATGGGGGATGGGAATCGACTGAAAACTGGCTCCACGAGTACGATGAAACAGACGATATCCAGATCCGGGCAGAAGTCGGTTCAGGATACGAAGAGGGTATAGGTATAGAGGATGCCTTTATAACCATAAAGACGGCAGATGGTGAAGTGGTGGAAGTTGGTGAAGAAGAGATCCGAGATGCAAGCATGACAGAGGATGAAGAAGAAGCGACCGAAGAAACGAAACAATTCTACTATGAACTCTCTTCAGGTGACCTGGAAGCAGGGCGCTACAAAGCCATCGTTCACGCTGAAGATCAAGAAGGGATCACAGATGCAAGATTGGGAGAAACCGATGATAAGACGGTCTGGTTCAAGGTGGTGAATAGTGGATGAATTGGAAAAACATCTTCAAAACAAAGATCCATTTCAAAAAATGGATGATACTTCTTATCACTACGATCCTTCTAATAACTTCCATGAATGCAGCTCTCTTCGCTACTGTGGAAACAGATACTCAGATGGATATATATGATGAATTGGATGCTCTTCAGTTCATGGCTGCAGACTGGAACCATGAAGGAGAAAGAGTTCTCCAGAGAGAAGGAAACAGGCTAGTTCTAAATCTTGGTGTCTGGCCAGTTGGGGAGAGCAAGACTTATCCTGCCGCTTTCGCAATAGTGAATCCCTCCGAGAAGACTTTCAATATAAACAATATAGAGCTGAAAGGTGAACCGGACAACCTCAGGATGTACCTGCACCAAAACATGGATAAACCTTGCAGCGACGATCTGGTCAATGTTGATAATACTGAGGAAGAGAAGGACATGGAACTCCTCTATGATCCTCAAGAAGTAGATCCGATACACCCAGAATGGGAGCTCGGCCCAGGCGACGGTTACGATAATGGAAATCTGAAATACGGCTCTTCCGGAGAGGCTACGAAGGAAGACGGCGTTTGGACTCGTGAGATGGGAGGCCCTAAAGAAGCCGAAGAAGGTGCTAATTTCGTTTGGGTCGAGATGGCCGTGGATGGTCGAGAAGCTCCTGATCCTGATATCCACCGCGGCCCCATAGAGTTCGAAATCGATGGCGAATTCGAGCCAGATCCAGAACCGAACATAGCTTTCATGGGATCCGGACGAAGGGACGGTGCACCGATGATCGAGAGACTGGAGGGCAACACCATCAGATTGAGTGCTACGGATCTAAAAGAGGATACGACGGTGGTGGTACCGGATGCATTCGCCATAGTGAACGCCGGACCCACTCCCCTGGAGATAACCGATATCGTTGTGGAAGGTGATACAGAAGGATACATGCAGGTATGGCTGCACGGTGATCCACACGCCCCTGCGGGGGACTATGATCTAGGGGTGGATAGAGACGAAGAGGGGATACAATACTATCCGACTGAACCAGGGGAGTCATGGCAGCTTGGAGAAGGTTTCGGTTTCGACGAAAACGAGAACCTGTTATACGGTCAAACAGAAGACACTACAACGGCACAGAGGACAGCAGGCCGACCCGAAGAGGATTACTACCTTTGGATGTACGACGAGGACGCCAACAATGTGGCAGAGCAAGGAACTTCGAACTTCGTCTGGGTTGAGGTCGCCTACATCATGGAAGGAGTCGATGACGTCGAATCAACGATAACGTTCAACTTCTCAGACCAATAGATACAGTATGTCACGAAGAATGATTCACACCCAATCAAAATATATTTAATATCCCTGCAAGATTGTATATCACAGGAAGGAAAATTCATGTCCCGCATCTCGACATTGATAAAGGAGAACCTGCTTCCCAAAAAGAAAGTTGAAGGCAGACCAGTCTATCTGCAGGAAAACGGGGAGTTCCTAGGTAAGATCAAAGAGGAGGAGGATCAGCACTTCATCGTCGATGCCCAGGGAGTCGAGATGCGTTTTTCATCGGATGACCTGATAGAGGGTGATGGTGGGTTCATCTATCGGCCTCCATGGTTCGGTGAAGCCTCAGAATTATTGGCCTCCTTACAGGCCCGCAGGGCAGGGGATCCAGAACTGTTCAGATCCACCAGTATAGAACAACTAGACCCAGGACTACGTTCACTGGTCGAGGACGCGAAGAGAACAGCAAGAACACTCTCCAACAAACGCTCATCTATGAGGGAAGAGAAAGATGAGATAGAAGATGAGAAAGCTACCCTATCCAGAATTAAGGCGGCGGATATAGGGAGGAGGGAGTATGCCAAAAGGGTAGTGGATCTAGACCGAAGATCAAAGATATTGGAGATAAACCTATCCCGGGTCGAGGACCTTCTTTCCAGATTTGAGCGAATACCTTTTATAGACCTTAAAACAATAGAAGATAAAGCGGTGTCTACCGTGAATGAGGAAGAAACTAACAAGCCTGAACGCAGACGGGCTGAAGGCGAACGGATCAAAAAGATCAGGATTTTAAAACTCGAGAAGAACCTGGCGGAACAGCAGGTCCAGGTTGCAGAAGGATATATCAAGGACAGGTTGAACCATATCAACGGAGATATCAAAGATCTTAAAGCGCTGGCTAGTGAAAATCAAGGGAACGAAAAAGTGCTCAATTTTTTAAGAACCAAACTCTCAGAACTGCGTGAAGAAAAAAAAGAATTACAGTCAAAACTGGAGAATATAGAAGAAGTTTCCGAAGAAGATGTAGAGAAGGCAGAAGCTGATCTACCAGAGGTAGTAGAGACAGAGCCAAAACAAGAAGATATCTCGAAACCAGGTATGGATATGTCACTTATCACTCGGGTAGGGGCACTGATATTCATATTGGGCCTTGTTATAGTGTTGGCCATGTCACTTCTCGGGTATATCTAGATCAAAACATATCCGACCTGCTCTCTAAGAGTGGAGGACGGTAATATCTAGCCCCTGCTTTAAAAGATATCTCTTTCAACTGATGTTCTTCATCCTCACCTATGTGTGCTATCAACGTATTGACAGGTGAATTCCTGACCCGCTCCGCTAAAAAGATCAACTCTCTTCTCAAAAATCCACCCGGATACAGTGGAACGTTGGCTTTTCCCGAAGTCAGTAATACCAGAAGTGACACTATCTCTGCTCGATCCCCCCGCTGTTTCTCGAGCATCTCGTACCCGATCTTAAAACCCGAAGCTAGAGGAGAAAGACCTCCAAATTCAAAACTTTCTAAAACTTCCCCTCCTTTATCAACATCAGTGGTGAATGGCATCTCGACCTCTGCTCGGTTACCAGAGAAAGATACCATAGCCACATGGTACCTTTTCTCATACGCCATGGTAAGGATCGTTCGGATAATCCATTCGAGTGTCCCGATCTCCCCCACGTCGTCTGGAAAGAAGCTCGTATCAGCTACTACACATAGATTGGTCCTAGTTCTAGAACGATATATCTTCTCCTGGATGTGGTGTTTCTTGATGTTGACACCTCTTAACCTATCAAAACTCCCTCCTTGGATAGCTTTCCTGATGGTAGGAACAAGTGCTACATCACCGAAGGATGTCTCCTTTCTACCAGGTCTGTATCCTACCACCCTGCCTCTCCCTCCCAGGGTGTAACTCTCTTTCACCTTTCCAGCCCCACTAGACTCAGTTGTCACAGACTTTGAATGTTTCTTCCGGGACAACTCCTGTATCATCCTTCGGACCTGATTATCGATCATCACCTTCTTCTGAGATTCCTCCAGAGCCAAAGTCTCTAAAACGGGCGCCGCCACACCCTCTTCAACAGCCCCCAAAAACAGTTCAACTTCGACCTCCAGATGATCCCTATCCGCGATAAGGTATGCCGAGACCGTCTTATCGCTTATTTCCTCGATTCCCATGATCTCCAGTGATTCTCTGACGAGTTCCATATCTTCATCAGTAAGATCTTTTATCTGGTTAAGGGGAAACCTGACGGCTAGATTGAAGTCACGCTCATATATCTCACATCCGTACTTGCGAGAGATTTTTCTTCTTATTTTCCTTATCTGGTCAGATTCACTACCCATGATCCTCAATCATCACATACCGTCCATCAGATCCCCAGTTACCCGATGGACCTGTGCCAGATCTAATGCCTCCTGGATATCCTCATCGAGTACCTCATCTCTTCCATCATATGCAGTGATGGTCCTCGATATCTCTTCGATAGCTATATCCATGTCCGAGGGGAGGTTGTTGTGTGAACATATCCTTGATATGGTCGAGCGCTGTCTTGACCTAACATTCACAGACGGGAGTAATTCTCTTGTTTGGATAATCCTATCCCTTAGATCGTGTATATCATCCTCATACTTTCCTCGGAAACCTTCTGGATCCTTGTTGAACTCCTTGTATCTCCTCACGACCTCCATGCGTCTGTCGAGGTCCTGTGATGGTTCGACCTTCACATGGAGCGAAAAAGAATCGATATATGAGAGCATATCCTTGTCTATAGTCGATGCTTCTTTGACCACCATAACTCTCCTATCTGCGCTTTCGTCTATAGACTGGGTGCACAACGCCCCGTTCTTCATAGCGGTGTCGACTAGATAATGAACGTTGGCATGAGAGGTTATCAGTGTTCCAGTAAGATATCGCTCGATGTCGTCCCATACCTTCGGTTCATCGACTGCCTCGATATCAGAGAGCAGTTCCGCGATGCCTATCACCGCTGTTTTCTTGGCAGAACCGTTAGGTCCCCATAACAGCACTCCCTTGATCTCAGGATTTATCGCATTCAAAAGGAGGCTTCTTTTCAACCTTTCCTGTCCCACGATAGCAGGGAATGGATAAACCGTGTCCTTCAGCTTTTCACCCAATTCTTCCATCATCCTGAAGTCCTGTCTTCTCTCTTCTCCCTTTCCAACCTGGATACGACTCTCCAAGAGTTCTTTAAACTCTTCTTTCTGCTCTTCATACCGATCCTTCAAGTCTTCCATCTCCTCCTCGTATCTCTCTTCTAGCTCTCTCTTCTCCTTTTCTCTAGATTCTCTTTCGTTGACCAGATCTTGTTTGATCTCTTCTAACTCCTTCTCATACCTTTCTTTAAGTTCTTCTTTTTCTTCATCGAACCGTTCCTCGAGATGTTTTCTTTCCTGGCTGAGTCTATCTTCAGCACGTTTTTGCTCTTTCATGAACGACTTCCTCAAAGAATCCAGTTCTTCCTGTAGTTCTTCCTTCTCGGCTTCCAATCTACTCCTCAATTCCTCTTTCTCTTTCTTGTGTCTTTCCCTGAGCTCCTCCCTCTTCTGGTTCTCCTCTCTCTGGATCTCCTCTATCCTGTCCCTCAAAGATCCTATCTGTTGCTCGAGCTCCTTTTTCTCCTTTTCCAGTTTTTCCCTCAACTGTTCCTTCTCGTTGATCAGCCTTTCCTTCTCTTCTTCTTTTTTCTTCTCCAGGGCCGATCTTATGGATTCCGTCTGGCGTTTATGCTTTTTGTTGATCTCTTCGATGAGCTCCTGTTTTTCCTCGAGCTTGGAGTTGAGTTCTCTTTTATCTGTCTCTAGTTCTTTCCTAAGTTCCTCTTTCTCTTTCCTCAGGTCCTCCAGTTGATCCATAAGATCACTGCGCTCTTTCTCGTGTTTCTCACGTAAACGTTCGATGGCCTCTTCAGCCCTCTCCCTCAACCTTCTTTCTTTCTCCTGAACACTCCTGGTCATGGACTCTCTCATCTTCTCCTCCCTTTCCTTCACAGTGTTCAGAACCTTCATCTCTATCATCTCGCCTAGCGAACCAAGCTGGGCGGGCGTATCTGTGGTGTTCTCCTCTATCTCTACAGCACCCTCCTCGACAGAGGTCTCTTCATCATCCATGCCTAAGATTATGGCACCACATTCAGGACATTCTAGGTCATCTTCTTCTAAAGATTCTCCGCATTCAGGACATGCTTGTGCATTTTCTTCATCAGCCATGATATCGTGCTCCTTTCTTTAAAGTGTGGATATATCCACATATCAGAGTTAGTTTATAATGATTTTTACTATATAGTATAGTCCTCGACCAGTCTCCTTAACCTCTCCTTATTGAATTCTTTCTGCTCTAAAGGTCCCTTCCGCATCCTGTGAGGTAGAGCCATCTCAGCTGCTATCATGATATCATCTGTAGTGACTTTCTTCCTGCCTTCCCATGCAGCATTCGTCATGGCGGTCTTCTTCATGATCAGGTCCGCCCGGTGACCGTCAACTTCAAAATCTACGGACAATTTTGCGATCACAGAATCCAGTCCCTTCGGGATCTCCACATCATCTAGTATATCCATGGCCTCCATCACTTTCTCTTTGAGTTCCTCGGTTTCAGGTTGGAACGATTCACGGAAAGCATGAGGGTTCTTTTCGAATTTTTCGTTTCTCTGGATTATCTCGATCCTCTCTTTTTCGTCGGGTACACCTTTCACCTTCACGTTCAAAGACATACGGTCAAGGAGCTGAGGACGTAAAGCACCTTCCTCGGGGTTCATACTCCCTACCAAGGTGAATTTAGAAGGATACGTGAGACTGATCTCTTCTCTCTCAACGGTCACCACACCCATAGCTGCTGCATCCAAGAGAACATCTACGATATAGTCATCGAGCAGGTTGATCTCATCGACGTAGAGTATACCCCTGTTCACTTCCGCTAGTATACCTTCTTCGAAGGCTTTAATCCCTTCGGAGAGAATCTTCTCTATATCCAGCGTCCCTACGACCCGGTCCTCGGTGGCATTCAAAGGTAGATCTATGACCTTGACTGGCCTGGTCTCTATGGGGATCTCAGTGGTATCCTGGAAGCGTTCTTTACATTCCCAACACCATTCATCGGGTTCTCTTGGATTGCATGAGAACCTGCAGTCTTTGACTACTTCGATAGGTGGTAATATCTCCGAAAGGCCCCTGACAGCTACTGATTTCGCTGTTCCTCTATGCCCCTCTATCAAGACCCCACCGATATTCGAGTTGATTGCGTTCAATATCAGTGCCTTTTTCATCATCTCTTGGTTGACGATGGCAGAGAAGGGGAACAAGATCCTGCCGCCTCCTTTTCTATTCTTACCTCCTACCTTCCTATCCATACCTTCTCCTTTCCCGTAGCTAGGGGTGATCTGGAGTTCGATGCTATCTACATCCATCTCGGTACTCTCTGCCTTTACACTCATCGGTCCGCTCTCTGTGGTAGGACGGTCTTCGATGATCTTCTGTCGAAGTATCGTTTCACAGTTGTGGCAGATCACTGAATCTATAGGTACGGTGGTTTTACATTCATTACACCTGACCCTATTACCATCGAATTCCGCTCCGCAGAAAGGACACGTTTCCTCTGATGCATAGACTACCCCTTCGCAGAGAGGACAGACCGTTTTCTCATCTACAAGCGAATTATCACAATCAGGACACTTGACCAGTTCAGAATCGAGGGTTGAACCACAGTACCCACAGCGGACTTCCTCTTGAGCGAATTCAACACCGCAGGTATCGCATATCTCGTCGTATATGGATACGACATCGCTACAGACAGGACAAACGGATTCCTCCCCGATGTGCTGTTCTATACCCATCTTCTCCTCTAACCATCTATCGATCTCCTTTGCGGTGTCCATATCCGGTAGAGGTTCTTCTTCATCTATGCCCGGCATGATCTCTTCTAACTTGGAAACCAATTCGAAGTCTTCACCCTCGGAGGTATCCTCGTCTAGGTCCTCCAAGCTTCTTTCAAGATCCTCCCAGCCCTCTTCATCAATATCTAGTTCCTCACCTGTTTCCTCTGGATCTTCCAGATCTCGTTCGAGCTCTTCGAGCTCGTCCCAGTCGTCCTCGTCTATATCACGGTCTTCTTCATCTCCCATGGATCCAAGACTCTTCTCAAGATCTTCCAACATCTTGGAAGTTTCATCACTTTCTTCTTCTTTAGCACTATCCACTATCTTCTTAGCGGTGCTGAAACCCAACTTCTCTATGGATGCAAGACCAGATAATCCCTCTTCGATTATATCCTCGGCGGAGGTTATCCCGTTCTCATAGAGCAGTTCAGCTCTTTTCTCGCCGACGTTGGGCAGTTTCGATAACCTTTTCAATATCTCTTCTTTTTCCGCCATATTTTTCACCTATACTTGAACAACTTTTCCAAGGTCTCGGTCTTTTTATCTGAAATGAATACCCCTTTCTGATAGGGACCGAAGGCTATTACATAAGCCAGGGCCAAAAGGATCATGATCAACACCAGTGTTATTGATATGCCAATGGTAGATTCGAACATGAATTCTCTGAATGAGTAACCTTCATCACGGCCCTCCACCTCTATCTCGAACTCCTTACGAGTTTCCATTTGCATCTTCTCATCGTAAGCCTCGACCACAACGGTGTATTCACCCGGTCTCTCAGGTGCCGTGACTTCGAGATCAAAATATCCATCAGTATCCGTTTTGAGGGACCAATACCTATCATCGACGCCTTCTAAGGTGACGTTGACAAAAGCTTCTTCCACATCTATATCGGCATCTACGTAATACACACTTCCTTGGATGTCGAAGGTCTCATTAGATCCCATCCTGGTTTTCTCCGTTTCTATATCCATGTTCAGGCTGTATGGGAAAGAATACCAATACCTGAGCGTTACCCTACTCTGCTCTTCTAAACCTACCCTGGTCTCTTCGCTTTGGACAGTATCTCCATCGATCTCCTTTTCACCCCGTACTACGTAGTTCCCTTGGAAATAAGATCTGTTCTCGGTGATGGTCTCAGATATAAGATGGAACTCGGTCTTTCCCTGATGAACGTATCTCGTCTCGATATGCTCTTCTACTGTCCCGTTGGTCCTGTATATATGGACTGTCGAAGAAGGAACGATCCTATCTTCCGAATTGAGTACCATTATCTCAAGCGTGCTTTTTCTTTCTACTCTAGTACCTGGCGCTGCTTTGACTTCCGGTACGTTCACATCGGTCATCTGTACTACGGGCTGTCCGCCGACTCTAAGAGGTCTTTGAAAAGAAGAAGCGATGATATCTATCTGATCTGATCCGATACTTACGTTGGTCTCAGTTATCAAAGTCGTATTACTTATCGTGGTCCTGTCGGCCATGGACGAAAATATCCTAGAATCTATGTAAGTGTCGTTCAATTCGACTCCATCCCCTTGGAGATAGACCTGGTCTGACCTGAGTTCAACATCATGTAGTGAGATCGTTGAACTGTCCGTTGCATGGACGACTCCTATGTCGAGGTCGCTCCCGTGGAGTAAAAGAGAGCTCGAATCGTAAAGGTGGATGTTCAAAGGTCCATCGCTCACTAATGACGAATCCTTTTCCATGATCAACTTCGATTCCTCTCGTAGCTCTATACGGTGATCATCATCCCCTTGAAGGATCTTCAAGCTAGAAGCTTCATCCACGGTCAGTATAGAGGCACCAGACAGAACTATATTACCGTCGATTATGTGGTTGTCTATACCTTCGCTTGGGTAAGAACGAACGACCATCTCTTCGTCACCATCCAGGTATAGATCGTTCCGTGACGTATCATAATGTGTTGACGTGGGCAACACCTCATCGAAACTGATGGTCACTCGTCTCCCATCTAGGATCTCTCCGAGTGGTCTTTCATCGTTCCCAGACGGGGGATAAGATACTTTTTCAACGGCTGTGTGCCCTTGGTATTCTAAATGGATCTCTATATTACCCCTGTAGTGGGACGTTTCCCGGCTCAAAGTCTCAGTATGGATAAGTCCCGTCCACCTTCCATCTTCTGATGTTTTCTCCTCTTCTATCAACTCGCCGGTGTCCTGCCTTCTTATCATCACAGAAGACCCCCCGACGGGTATATCTGCTCTATCAAGGGCTT
>Ga0207421_10003057_pt1 | contig 20242 bp, 16 predicted proteins | sample SodLakKL_010_SED_4_FD_187542 | JGI IMG/M metagenome (GOLD analysis project Ga0207421, IMG submission 187542) | Alkaline sediment microbial communities from Lake Tanatar, Kulunda Steppe, Russia - 8KL_010_SED (SPAdes) (version 2) | ecosystem: Environmental > Aquatic > Non-marine Saline and... | reverse complement strand
TAGAGGAACGGTTTCTCCGCTATGCCGCAATAAATACTCAGTCCAGCCGAAAAAGCAGGGAACGGCCAAGCTCCCGGGGACAGAAAGAGATGCTATATCTGCTGAAAGATGAGCTGTCGAATCTGGGTGTCTCAGATGCAGTGTTGATCAATGACTGTTACCTGATTGCCCGCATCCCTGCTTCCTCTTCGGCTTACAGCAAAAACCCGGCCATCGGTTTTATGGCCCACGTAGATACTTCTGAAGATGTTTGCGGAAAAGGGGTGACTCCGCAGGTAATCCGGTCCTATGACGGCTCTAATATCCCGCTGCCTGGTGCAGATAGTTCCCTGAGCATGGAGGATAACCCGGAACTGAAAGACTGTCTGGGTAAGGATATTATCACAACCGACGGGAAAACACTCCTTGGTGCTGATGATAAAGCCGGAGTTGCAGAGATTATGACAGCACTGGAATATATAGTTACCAGTGAAGAAATAGAACACGGCCCTGTGGAGGCGGTGTTTACCACTGATGAGGAGACCGGTACAGGGATGGATGAATTCCCGCAGGAAAAGCTTCAGAGCATATGCTGCTATACCCTTGACGGGTCAGGCCGGGGCTTCATAGAGACAGAATGCTTCAATGCCGTCAAAGCTGATATCAGGTTTTCAGGGGTTTCCTATCATTTAGGCAAAGCTCGGGGGAGGCTGGTAAATGCGGTGAGTATGGCCGGATCATTTATGGGCATGCTGCCCAGATCAGAAAGTCCGGAAGCAACAGATGGAAGGTACGGCTACTATTGCGTGCTTCACATGGAAGGAAATTTGGAATCTGCTTCCCTGGAAGTGTTTATCAGGGATTTTACTAAAAGCGGAGCAAAGCGCCGTATTGAAACGCTCTCGGCAATAGCCCGGGCAGTTGAATCTTCTTTTCCCGGAGGGAAGGTAAAGGTTGACACCTCCTGGCAGTATGAGAACATGGCTGAAGGGATCAGAAAAAATCCAAAGGTGCTAAAAGCCCTTGAACAGGCGCTGGATAACCTGGGAATACCGGTCCAGCCTAGGAGCATCCGGGGAGGAACCGACGGAGCAAGGCTGACGGCCCTGGGCATTCCTACCCCGAATATATTTACCGGGGGGTATAACTTCCACAGCAGATATGAATGGGCCTGCATACAGACCATGGCTGAAGCTGCACAGGTTGTGGAGGAACTCGTGAGAATCTGGGCTGAAGGGAAAAGGGCAGATTAATATGCGAAGAGGTATTATTGCTTTCTTGTTAATGCTTCCTGGTGTGCTTTTTGCTGCTGATGCAGAACATGCGCATATATCTCAGGAGCTGCAGAGCTCTATTGAACAGACAGCCTCTGAAAGCGGAGCCCCTGAAGGTGCAGCTGTATCTGTAACCAGTTTTGAAATCCAGGAACTGCCAACTGGAAATGTCAAGCTGGAAGCTGAGATAAAACTTGTCTACGGCAGAGAAACTAAGCTCATACCGGTCTCCGGCTATGGAGCAGACCAAGAGCACGCCCTTCAGGACATGAAAGAATATGTCAGACGTCTTCTCCCCTATGAGTTTGTGCAGTTCAGCGAATGGGACCAGCCAAGAATAGAGCATATTACAAACAGGCAGGTATTCATCTTTTCTGAGGAACCTGTTTTGCGGGGAGGGACAGAGTTCAAAGCTGTTGACCGTGAAGGTTCAGTCAGGGGACTTGTCCGTGTAAAATCATTGAGGTACTGGGACAGGATTCCTGAAAGTCAGCTGGAATCAGCGGAAGCTGCCCTTTGGAGGCTGAACACCGAATCTGATCCCTGGCATCACTATCTTCCTGTAGATGCAGTATATGCAGCTGGTCCGATGAAACCCGGAATGCAGCTGGAACCCTTTAACCGGGCGGGAGTTTCGCTCAGTGTCCGCAGCGGTGTTGAACTCTTCCCGACAACAGAGTATCCGTTCTTTGTTTCAACAGTGGCTTCCTTTGATTCTCTTTTTGAGTGCTGGTATCCGTTTGTCCGGTTTGACAGAACCATCACAGGGCACATGGAGGAAAAAAACTACATCCTGGCCGGGTGGGGGTTTTCCTTTACCATAGGAAGAAGGGCAGACCAGGCAAAGGGTGTATTTTCAAGGCTGGAGGCCCATGCTATGTTTGCCGGCGGGATCGGATCAGATGTGTTTACCTTTGAGGATTTTTCCCTGGCATACGGCACCAGCGGATTTGTCAGGATGTATCTTTCTCCCAGATGGTCTCTTGAAACATTTGGGGAAATCCAGGTGATTATCCCGGACAGAGAAAACCTGGCAATCAATTACAACACAGTAAATCTTGGGTTAGGTGTAACCTTCAGGCTTTGAAACGGTTGTTCTCTTGCTGTAGCATCAGTTCATAGGTACAATACTGCTAGAGAATAAGGAGAATCTGCGTGATTGCTGTAAGTGTTTTAGTAAGGAAAATTCTGCAGTGCATCTGCCTCGTGTCAACTGCAGGTGTTCTTGCAGGATGTGCTTCTTACTATGCAGGTGACCGGTATGAAGATAGGGCCGGCCAGCCTGATGGCCGCCGCTTTGGAGTAATTGCCCCGAAGTATTACGGATATGGTGAAGGCAGGGACCAAACAGAAGCAGAGAAACAAGCAGAAGCCGATGCGCTTTTTAGAGCGGCTTCTGTGCTGCTGGAAGATGCTGCACTGTTATACGGTGAAAGAATTGAACGGGTAATAGAGAACATAAGGAACCATGACCCATATATCATAGCCGGCAGCAGGGAAACCGTTGATTGGAGCAGAGAGCAAGGAACATACCAGATAATTGCAGGCATTCGGATAAACCTTGATGCCCTCGCTGACAGGATGGCCCAGGAAGGTCTTAAAGGCGGTCAGGTAACTGACAGAAATGTTAATCTCCGCTTAACCGATGAACAAGTGCCGCAAATAGGCAGCCGACAGCATCTGCGGGATGTGCTGAGCAGGCCTGAGCGTATTTGGGAAGATATTGAAAAACCCGTATTTCTCGTTTATCACAACGAAGGGCAGAACGCTGATCCAGCTCTTGCATCAGCCGCTGCAGCTGCTGCTAACAGATCTTTGTCGAATTACGGGATGGAATATATTGCGTATAATCAGGTCCAGGAGATTCTTGCAGATCAGGACCTGGTATTTACGGATGTTACCGGCAGGGAATCGACCTTGCGTTGGATTGCATCACGGTTTAGAAATGATTACTATATCAATGTATCATTCCAGACATCAGCAAGACAGACTGCGTTTTCCCGGTATGAGGGTGAGGCATATATCACCCTGACTTGTTATGATTCATATACGGCAAGAGGCATAGCGGAGGTTGTGCACCAGACAGGTCCGGTGACAGGAGCCGCATCATCGTACGGTGCCCGCATAGAAGCCCTGCAGCAAGGCATGGAAAAGGCAATGGATGAGCTTATGCATCAGATTGGAGGTGAAATCGTTGCCGAAGCCCGCAGCGGTGAACAGTATGAACTGATTATTATCAACAGCTACAGTGACCGCATGATGCGGGAGTTTGCCCAGCAGCTTGAATACCGGGTAAGGTCCCTGCGGCGCAGCTCGTTCTCATTGGACGAAAGCAGATATGTTCTTGTGTATGAAGGGTCTGTGGAGGAGCTTGAAGATGTCATCTATGAGGCATCCTCTCTGACTCCCGGCTTGTCTGGTATGTATCTGGTATATCAGAGGGGAAATTCCCTGACCTTTGATTCAGGGATGTAGGAGGAATTGATGCGTAAGCGGCAAATTCTGCTTGTACTTGGCGCACTGTTGTTCCTCGGTTCCTGTGCAACTGTAACCAGTATTATTGAGAGGGTGCCCCGGTGGACAATACGAACTCCGTCTGCAACCTTGACCACCCTGTCGTTTGTTGCAGAAGGTAGCGCTCAGCCTGCCGATGCGGTTGATGCTGCCCGGGATGAAGCATTAGATGATCTTATGTACCAGCTTTCGGAATATGTAGGATACCGGCTTGAAGAAGGTCATCGAAGGGAACTTTTCCAAAACTATAACATTTCTGATCTGAGTATTACTGTCGTTGAAGAATTCCATCAGACAACAGAAGATGATACGGTAAAAGTATTTATCCTTGCTGAGGCAAACAGAAAAACCATCAATGATTTCCGCAGAGCCCAGGAAGAACGGAGAGCAAGGGAAGGTCAGGAACATCTTTCATTTAGGGATTCTGCAAGGAGAGCCTACGCAAGGAATCAGGACATACAAGCAGTTGAGCATTATCTTGATGCGGCCGGCTCGGCATATCAGGCACGGATTCCAGAAAATCTTGATTTAGCAAAGGAATATCTTCAACAGGCGATTTCGATTGTTGAAGGACTCAGGGTTGTCGTCCAGACGAAGGAAGTGGATACCAGAACATTTCAAGTACGGGTAGTCCGTGAAGGCCGGGCTTTCAGCAGCGGAGCAGCTGAAGCAGCAGTAGTCTTCTATTATCCGGTCTACAATGCTGCAGGAAAGCAGATCCAATTGGAGCAGAAACAGATATCTGATTCCCGGGGATATGCTTCCCTGAGAATAACACATCCGGGATTCAGGGGAAGCGGGAGAATTACTGCAAATATACACATTTCTGATGTTCATAGCCGGGTTGAATCATTGAGGGAAGACCCTGAACTGGACGCCTTGGTGAGTAAGCTGTTCCGGATAACATCGGAAAAACAGGTGGGTATTTCATTTTCTGTCCTCCCCGAGATGCTGCGAGGGAATGTCGGCGCTGCAATTCTGGAATATGACCGGGGAGGAGATCAGCGTGAAAGATCCAATTCTCTTGATACCCTTATGGAAATTTTCTCGCAGGATGATATCAGCATCTCTGAGATGCCCATCATGCCGGTAAGTTCAGAGCAGCAGGCCCTGGAGTATCTGAGGGAACAGAGCGGAGGACAGTTTACTGCCGGAATAGTCGGTTCAGTAGAAATAATCTCAGTAGTTACTTCAGGTCAAAGAATAGTTGCTACTGCTCAAGGGAAAGCTCAGCTTGTTGAAGCTGCAACGCTTAATGTGCGGGCAAATACCAATACTGTGGTAGCTAACGGAATTGGTTCAACAACGGAAGAAGCAAAGCAGAAAGCGTTTAACCGGTTTGGAGAAATTACCGCATCAATTCTTCTTACAAACTTGTAATTATCTTCCGCACGAGGACTGGATCATTACTGATAATCCCGTCTGCCTGATAAGAGGCCATTTCTCGGATAAGCTCCGGCTCATCCACAGTCCAGGTAAATACAAAGTACCGCTTCTGCAGCTTTCGGGCCCTTTGTTCAGTCAGCTGCAGGTATTCAGGCTTTACCACCGTGCAGCGGGTCATGAATCTTCCAAATCCTCTGCGCAGGAATTTGGGAACTTCCGGGTCTTCAGAGAAAATTATTGCTGTGGGTATCTTCCCGCCGGAATGCTTTTTGAAGTAATTGAGCTGCAGCGGATTGAACGATGAGATAAGCACACGCTTTTCCAGGCGGTACTCCCTGATAAGAGCAGCAGCTGCAAGGGCTAGGCCAAAATCCTTTTTTTCCCTGGACTTTAATTCAATGTCAAAAAAACAGGAGGAGCCGAATGCATCAAACACTTCTTTAAGAAGGGGTATACGTTCTTTTGTAAACTCAGGAGAAAACCAGGAGCCTACATCAATGTGCTGTAATGCATCATAGTCCATATATTCGACAATGCCTTCAGTTCCGGAAACCCGTTTCAGGGAATGGTCGTGGGTAACCACTAACTCACCAGTAGCGCAAAGATGGATATCTAGTTCTATTGCCCGGATGTCATGGTCAACACACGCTTGAAATGCGCTCATCGTATTTTCGGGAGCAACAGCAGAGTAGCCTCTGTGACCGAAGATAATTGGACGAGGCAGATCGGGAAACAGGTTATTCTTCACCGGCAAATCCTTTCAGCATACGGATTTCTTCAGGCCAAAGCTCTGGATCTACAGTTTCCAGGATAAATGGAATTTCATCAAGACGGGGATCCTGCATAATATAAGAAAACGGCTCAAGCCCTAATGTGCCCTTCCCGAGGCTCTCATGGCGGTCCAGCTTGCTTCCCAAAGGGTGTTTTGCATCATTGAGATGCATGCCCATGAGAAGGTCAAACCCGATAATCTGTTCAAATTGTTCCATAGTACTCTCATATGCTTCTTTTGTCCGCAGGTCATACCCTCCGGCGAACATATGGCAGGAATCAAGGCAAACGCCTACCCTCGAATTCTGCCGGACCAGCTCAATCAGCCGGGCAATCTGCTCAAATGAATCCCCCAGGTTTGTTCCCTGACCGGCAGTAATTTCTATTACTGCGTACACATGAGCAGTCTCTGAAAGCCCTGCATCAATTCCTTCGGCTATACGGGTCAGAGTTTCTTCCGGCGGGATAAGGTTCAGATGCGAACCGGGATGGAAGTTTAATCTGTCCAGGCCCAGCTGTTCCACCCGACGCATTTCAACACAGAAACTGTCAAGATGCTTTTTTCTCGTCTGATTGTCTTTCACATTTCCCAGGTTGATGAGATAACTGTCATGGGGGAGAACCTGCTTAGGGGCAAACCCTCCGGAGGCCATATTCTCCTTGAAGCTGCTGATTTCTGCAGCACTTAACGGTTTTGCCTTCCACTGCCGCTGATTCTTCGTGAAGAGGGCAAAAGCAGTTGCATCAATTTCTCCCGCACGGAGAGGCGCATTCTGTACTCCTCCGGCAGCACTTACATGGGCTCCTATGTATTTCATGGAATCACTATACTATGAAATACTGTGTTCCGTTAAGACTTTATAGGAGAATAATGGCGTGCAGTAATATCCTGCATCTGCTTATGCACTCCGGGCAGTCCTGCAACTAATGAGGTGCTTGAGAAAATCTTATAGGGTGCTCCGAAAAAATCAGTGAACTCACATCCAGTTTCCTGCATCATCAGTACTCCTGCAGCAGTATCATAGGGCTGAAGGTCTATTTCCCAGAATCCCTGCAGAAATCCTGCGGCAAGGAAACATAAATCAAGGGCTGCTGAGCCTCCCCTTCGGATGCCCCGACATGCGTAGAGTATTTCTTCTGCACATGGAAAAAATGCACCGGCAGAATAGACTGAACGATAGGGAAATCCTGTAGCTACAAGACTGCTGCTTAGAGAAAAGGATGAATGCTTAGGGAGCTTTTTGCCCTGGTAAAAGGCACCCTTTCCTTTTGCGGCACAGAACCATTCTCCGCTGAACGGCCGATACACTCCTGCTGCTTCTACGGCCTCCCCGGAAAGCAAAGCCACAGATATTGACCACTGATCATAACCGCTTAAATAATTAGCAGTGCCGTCGAGGGGGTCTACCACCCATGTATAAGTTCCATTCCGTTCTTTAATGGTCTCTTCCCCATAGAAAGTACTTCCCGGAAGAAGGGCAGTCAGCCCTTCATGGAGCTGCTGTTCACTTTCTACATCGATTTGTGATACCATTTCAGTACCGTTTTTTGTATCTCCGGTACCCAAAGGAAGGGAGCGGAAATAAGAAAGCTGGTATTCCCCTGTTTGCTTTACTACGGCATATATTTCCTGCAGAAGTGTATCCTGTCTGGCAAGCATGGCACATCCTATCAAAGGAGGTCGGGGGAGTCAATTCGACACAAGGGACTGGAAACTGTAAAACTGGTTCTGCTGGACCGATTGGCAGCAGCTCTTTGCACACATTCCAGTGTTGTCTGCTTGCTTTTTGAGGTTTATACTGAATATAGAGTAAAGGTGGTGTCTATGAAATGGTACCAGATGACAGATGTCGGGAAGGTAAGAGACCAGAATGAAGATTATGTCCTTGTTGAACAGCTTCCCGACGGGAAAAGCGTGCTTGGCATTGTCTGTGACGGGATGGGCGGCTGCCTTGCTGGCGAGGTTGCCAGTGAAGAGGCAGCGGAGATGATGAGAAGTGCTTTTCTTGAACAGTTTGAAGCAGGAGGAGGAAAGGCAGGTGAGATCAGGAGCAGCCTTTCCCATGGGGTGAAAAGCGCAAATGCCCGGGTATGGCATCTTTCGGCTTCTGAAGATGAATACATGGGCATGGGCACTACACTTACTGCTGTATGGACGGACGGGAAGTCCGCATGGTTTGTCTCTGTAGGCGACAGCAGAGGATATATACTGCGAAGCGGCTCTCTGATACAGGTCACTGAGGATCAGTCCTATGTATGGGAACTGTATAAACAGGGGGCAATAACGAAAGAACAGATGCGGACTCATCCCATGAATCATCTTGTGAGTATGGCTGTCGGGCTCAAACCGGACTTGCGGGAAGAAGACATTGGAATTTTCCAGTATGAGTTAGAATCGGATGATGAAATCTTCCTTTGCAGTGACGGGGTGACTGATGTGCTGCCTGAAGAACAGGTTGCATCGACTCTTTCCTCAGAAAAAACTTTAGAGGGGAAATGCAAATCTGTTATTGATGCATGCAACAGCTCCAGCGGTAAAGATAATATTTCAGTGGTGCTTATCAGGCAGGAAGGATATTTCCGCAGTTGAACCATTTTTCCCAGTTGAGTATACTCATTTGTGATGACATCGTACTCCTATGCCACACAAGAATTAATTGCTGGATTGGCTACTCCGTTTGCTGCTAGTGCGCTTGCAGTGCTGCGGACTTCCGGTGAGGGAGCCATCGAGCAGATTGCACGCTGTTTTTCTGATCCTGAGCGGCTGCATTCCTCAGGACATGGATGCCTGGTCCATGGTGTTTTCCAGCATCCAGATAGCCGGAGGGCAATTGATGATGTAGTGCTTGGAATATACCGTGCGCCTGGAGGATATACCGGAGAGGACAGTGTGGAGATATTCTGCCACGGAAGCCTGCCGGGTATCCAGAGGATCCTAGATGCTTTGCATGCAGCAGGATTTCGTGATGCACTGCCTGGTGAATTTACCTACCGCGCATTCCTGCATGGAAAAATTGACCTTACTCAAGCAGAGGCTGTTCAGGAAATTGTCGGTTCAAAATCAGAAAAAGCCCATGGATTTGCCATGAACCGGCTTTCCGGGAAACTTTCACAGGTTATAGATCGGGAAAAGCAGCGTATCATTGACATCATGAGTGTTCTAGAAGTGCAGCTTGACTATGCAGAGGATGAAATTGAGGAAGACACCGCGGTGCCTCTTGATGAAATTACTTCAGCTGAGGAAGCTTTGACCAGATTAGCCGAAACCTATGGAGTGGGAAGATTATTCCATGAGGGAGCACGGATAGTCATAGCAGGAAAGACGAATGCAGGAAAGTCGTCGCTGTTTAACCTGTTTCTGAAACAGGACCGGGCCATCGTCTCTGATGTTCATGGAACGACAAGAGACTATCTTGAATCATGGATTTCAATTGACGGCATGCCTGCCAGGCTGTATGATACCGCCGGCTTCAGATATGCAGACCCGCAGGGGTTTCCTGAAATCATTGAGGAAGAAGGAATCCGCCGCAGCTGGGGAGTGATTGAAGAGTCAGATCTAGTACTGTATATTTTGGACGGAACTACCGGAATGAACCAAGAAGAAAAAGCTTTATTTGAAGGGCACAGGGAAGATCCAAAATACCTGTTTCTATGGAATAAAACAGACAGTGATTCTGCACAGCCGTGCCCGAAAGGGGCTTTCCCGGTTAGCGCTGTTACTGCCGAGGGGTTTTCAAAAATTGAGCAAAGTATCTTAACCAGGCTGCTGGGCGGAAATATTTCTTCCTCTGATCAGGAGATAATGATTGATTCCCTTCGGCAGAGGGAACTGCTGAGAAAAGCTGCTGCTTCTTTACAGGAAGCAGTTCAAGCTGTGAACAGTTCGATGCCGGTGGATATTATTGCTTCTGAGCTGCAGAATGCTGTTTCTGCTTTAGGTGAATTGACAGGAGAAGTAACAGCAGATGATATCCTTGACCGGATTTTTTCAAATTTTTGTGTAGGTAAGTAACTGCTATGGATATAGATGCAATAGTTGTCGGCGGAGGACATGCCGGCATTGAAGCTGCCCTCGCTTTATCAAAGCTTCAGTTTTCAACTCTGTTAATTACCCAGAATCTTGATGCAGTCGGCAGGCTGTCGTGTAACCCTGCCGTGGGAGGGCTTTCAAAAGGAAATATTGTTCGTGAAATAGACGCCCTTGGCGGGATGATGGGAAAACTGATTGATGAAACGATGATCCAGTTCCGTATTTTGAACCGGCGAAGGGGTCCGGCAGTTCAAGCTCCGAGGGCACAGGCAGATAAATTCAGTTATCATCGCTTGGCAAAGGAAACCCTGGAATCTCAGCCGTATCTGCAGGTGTTTCAAGACACAGTAACTGATCTGATCCTTGATGAAACTCATTCCCGGGCAGCAGGTGTAAAAACAGAACGCGGAAGGTGCATACCCTCACGTTGTGTAGTTCTTACTACTGGTACATTCATGGAAGGGAAAATCTTTATCGGTAATCACTGGGCTTCAAGCGGCAGACTGGGGGAGCCCGCTGCAGTCGGCCTAGGCACCAGGCTTCGTGAATTGGGTTTTCGCATGCTTCGGATGAAGACCGGAACTCCTGCCAGGGTCAGGAGAAGTTCAATAGATTTGGAGAAGCTTGAAGAACAGCCGGGGGATGAGCAAATGCAGAGCTTTTCTTTTTCTGGAAAACTCCCCGAGCGTCCTTCCGTAAGCTGCTATATTGCTTTTACCAATACACGCACTCATCAAATCATCCAGGAAAATCTGCATAGCTCCCCGCTTTACGGCGGGAAGATTACAGGGATAGGGCCGCGCTATTGCCCTTCAATTGAAGATAAAGTGGTCCGGTTCCCTCAGCGGGACAGGCATCAGATTTTTGTTGAACCTGAAGGACTTGGTACGGAGGAAATGTATTTGAACGGGATATCTACTTCTCTTCCAGAGGATGTTCAGGAAGCATTTATCCGTTCTATTGACGGGTTTGCGCAGGCACAGATTATGCGGCCCGGTTATGCCGTTGAATATGATGTAATAGATCCGACCCAGTTGTATCCCACTTTGGAAACAAAACAGATAGAATACCTTTTTTCCGCCGGGCAGACAAACGGCACATCAGGATATGAAGAAGCCGCCTGCCAGGGACTGCTGGCAGGAATTAATGCAGGACTGAAGCTGCAGGGGAAGGAGCCGCTGATTCTTTCAAGGGCACAGGCTTATGCCGGCGTGCTGATTGATGATCTGGTGACCAAAGGGACAAATGAACCCTATCGGATGTTTACCTCCCGGGCGGAATACCGGCTGAATCTGCGTCATGATTCGGCAGATCAGCGTCTGCTTGAAAGGGCATATCAGCTGGGAATGCAGGATGAACAGGCCGTTGAACGGCTGAGAGAAAAGATACAGAAAATTGATGAGATTAAGCATTTGCTGCGGGAACAAAAACTTCCCGGTGGGAAAACTTGGTATCAGCATCTGAAAAGTCCTGAAATCTCCATTCAGCAGCTTTTCAGTCAGAACAGTGATTTGCCTGCATACGATGAAGCATATTTGCGGCAGGCAGAACTTGATGTGAAATACGAGGGCTACATAAAGCGTCAGGACATGCAGGTGAAACGGTTTGAGAAGCTGGAACGGATACGCATTCCAAGGGATTTTGATTATTTTTCTGTTGAAGGACTTTCTGCCGAAGGAAGGGAAAAGCTGCATGCTCTCCGGCCTGTATCTGTCGGACAGGCTTCCCGAATTTCCGGTGTCAGGAATTCAGATGTTGCTGTTCTCATGGTACGGCTTGGGAGATAGGGATGACAGACAGAAAAGCACTGCTGAGGGAGGGAATGACCTATCTGGGCATACCCTGGACAGAGAATCAGATTCAGCAGTTATCAGCTTACTGTGCAGAAATTGATCTGTGGAATAAGCGGTACAACTTAGTACGCTCCTCGGGTGAAGATTTTATCCGCCGCCATGTGTTTGATGCTCTTTCTGCATACCCGGCACTGAAGAGACTGCAGCCGGCAGTACAGCAATCTGATTTCCGGATAGCAGATGTAGGTTCGGGAAACGGCATCCCTGGTATCCCGCTGGCGGTAATGTGTTCCGAATGCAGGGTGGTGCTTGTTGAGCGGTCAGGCAGCCGCGCAGGATTTCTGATGAATGCCCTTGCCGTTTCCGGACTGTCTAAACGGGTCAATGTGTTTGAGGGCGATGTGAAGAATCTTAAAGATTCATTCCCTTTGATCACGCTGAGGGCGGTGTCTTCTCTCCAAGAGATTGTGATGCTCGTGTCACCGCTTCTGGAAAAAGACGGAGCCGTTGCCGCCTATAAAGGTCAGGAAGCTAAAGTGCGGGAAGAACTGTCACAGCTGAATGCATCGGGGGATGAATGGAACTACAACATAGAACCCCTGGAGAATCCTTATCAGCCTGATTATCAGCGGAGGCTGGTGTACCTGCGCAGGCGGAAACCTGAGGACCCTGCAGAATAACTGAATGAGGTAGCCATGCAGAGTTGGACAGCCTATACTTGCAGTGTGCTGTACGGCAGGAAAGCATTGGCAGAATCTCCTGTTGTATTTATTGCAGTTTTCGTGCACAATTTAAATGCTCATGGGGGAAAGGAGTAGAAATTTGGCCAGTAGGGCAGAAAGATGGATTGCAGCGTTAACTGCTGCAGTATGTGCAATAACTTCAGCTGTATCCCTCGGTATGTCTTATGGAATGATTTCATTGCCTGCCGGTGAAGATTTTCTGCTGCCGGCAGGGCAAGGACTCCGCGAGGTGTTCCTGGGAGCTTCCTGGTATATTCCCGTGTTTTATCTGCTGCTGACAGCGGCGCTGATCCGTAATGACAGGGGAAAGAGACTTGCTGCTTTGCTTTATGCCTCCATTGTCCCTTTTCTCACAGCAGTGCTGATGGTGCATATCATTTCTCCGGCCTATGAATGCTATGTTTCCCGTGCGGTTACCGATTTGCTCGGGGTTCAGCCTTCAGCATTTATCGTGGGATTTATCCTGCTGCTTCAGCTGCTGCTGATGCTTCTGACGATCAAAAGCGGAAGGAAGGCAGAGCTAACTGCAAAAATGAGTTTTCCGGCAGAGACCAGGGAACAAAGCTCTGGAATGGATCAGGCTTCAGAGGAAACTGCTTCAGGGAAATATGACGGGTCACTTCGCTTCCCGTTTGTGCCTGAGCCGCAGGAACTCACTTCATTTACCAAAAAATATGCTGCAGTGTATGTTCCTTTTGATCAAAAAGGGGAAACAGAGCCTTCAATACATCATGAAGAACCACAGGATCTCTCAACCCAGGAGGAGCAGCCTGCTGCAGCGGAAGAGGATGATGAGAAGACCGCTGAAAAACCTTCTGCAGGACTGGAGGAAGAGAAGGATGCTTCTCCTTCTGGTTTTGTAGATCACTCCAGGCAGGAAGATGAAAGAAAGGAAAGTCAGGCTGATCTTACTAAGGATGATGAACGGAGTTTTGTAATTCAGCGGGAAGATGTTGACTTGAAAAACACCGTTACCCCTACCTTGCCTCCTGAGGATCCGCAGTTTCAGAATATTGTGGAGAAAAACCGCAATCCCGAAAAGCAGGACCAGGATGAAATTGATAAAGACTGGACACGGAGGGGAGAAAAGGAAAAACCCCGGAGCAGCACAAAACCTAAGGAAAGCCGGGGGCTGTCTTCCTATGCGCCGCCTTCTGAACAGCTGCTTTCTACCTATCCTGATGTAACTGAAGAAGATGATGCATATACCCAAGCAGCAGCTTCTGCACTGATGAAGACCTTTGAGGAATTCGGGATAGAAGCTCAGCTGACGGGGATCCAGAAAGGCCCGGTGGTTACTATGTTTGAAATTTTACCTGCACCGGGAGTACGGGTTTCTTCTATTACAAATCTGTCAGACAATATTGCGCTGCAGCTGGCTGCTTCACGGGTACGCATTGTTGCTCCAATTCCCGGGAAACAGGCAGTGGGGATTGAAGTCCCGAACAGGAAACGTACGATTGTTTCGTTTAAGGAAATGCTCAGCGCGCTTGATGAACATTCACGGGCAAAAATACCGATGGTTCTCGGAAAAGATATCATGGGTGAACTGAAAGTAGTTGATCTGGTCCGAACTCCGCACCTGCTTATTGCAGGGGCTACAGGGTCGGGGAAATCAGTATGCGTTAATTCACTGATATGCTCCATCCTGTACAGGAGATCTCCCAGGGATGTCCGTCTGATGCTTATTGATCCGAAAATTGTTGAACTGAAACTGTATAATGATATTCCCCATTTGCTTACGCCTGTGATTACAGAATCGAAAAAAACCTTAAAAGCACTTCAGTACTGTATTTATGAAATGGAGAGACGTTATTCGCTTTTAGATTCTCTCGGGGTCAGAGATGTCAGTTCCTATAATGCAAAAATAAAGGAAAAGAATCTGACTGCTGAGCATTTACCTTATATTGTGGTAATCCTTGATGAATTTGCCGATCTTATGAATACCATAGGCAAGGAACTGGAGAACTATTTGGCCCGTCTTGCTGCTATGGCCCGGGCCGTTGGAATTCATCTAGTACTTGCAACGCAGCGGCCGTCAACCAATGTGATTACCGGGCTGATTAAGGCCAACATCCCTTCCCGGATAGCATTTATGGTCGTCAGTAATACCGATTCCCGGATTATTATTGATATGCCCGGTGCTGAGAAACTGCTGGGAAGAGGGGATATGCTGTTTCTCTCTTCCTGGGAAGCCTACCCCACAAGAATACAGGGGGCATTCCTCTCAGAGGAGGAAGTTGAACGGATCGCAGAAGATGTAAAAGCCAAGGGGGAACCGGATTATTTGGATGAGTCCTATTTCTTGGATGATGAAGAAGATGCCGAATTTGAGGGGTATGATTCAGAAGGCTCAGAGAACGATCCGTTAATGTCGCAGGCTCTTCGGATCATACAGGAGCGTTCCGTTGCCTCTGCATCAATGCTTCAGCGAAGATTGAAGATCGGGTATAACCGTGCGGCAAGGATGATAGAAACGATGGAGGAAATGGGGGTAGTGGGACCGGCACAGGGCAGCAAGCCCCGGGAAGTGCTGAAGTATCAGGAATGGGGAGACGGATAACTGCAGTTTCCCTGTAAAAAAGGCAGAACTTGTAATGAAATCAGCAATCCGTAATGATCAACTGATCCCTGAAGATGAAGCATGCGCACCAGTAAGCATCAAAGAAGTGTTCTACAATGTAGGGGTTTTTGAATCGCTCAAGATTCTTAAAGGCAAGGCGGTGTTTTTTGAAGATCATCTTGACCGGCTCTTTGAATCAGCTAAACGGCTGGAAATACCCTTCCATTATACAAAAGAGAAGCTTGCTGACTTGGCATATCAGCTGATAAAAAGTGATTCGATTGACCGTGCTACTCTCCGTATACACCTTATCGGGGGAAACAGTCCCTTGCTGTTTATGCTGCATACTGAATTACCCAGGTACCAGGTTTCCTGTTACCGTCGGGGGGTGCAGGTGATCTCCTGGCGGGGAGAACGTATTGTCCCGGAGGTTAAATCAACCTCGCTGCTGCTGAATTATCTTGCTTTGAGGGAAGCTGAACGGCAGCAAGCTATGGAAGCAGTCTTTGTAGACCGGAGGGGGCATGCAGTTGAAGGAACAAGGACAAATGTATTTGCCGTAAAGGGTTCAGACCTTTTTACTGCAGGTTCGGGAGTTTTGGCAGGAGTTACCCGAAAACATATTATTAACCATGCATCGCAGCTTGGCCTGTCTGTCCGCTATGACCGGATACGGCTTGATTCCATACTGGAAGGCAAGTATGATGAACTGTTTTTATCAAGCACGAGCATGGGTGCAATGCCGGTACAATCTGTAGATCATGTGCGCATAAATGATCAGTTTGCAGTTACCCAGAGGATCCATCAGCATATAAGGGCTCTTGAAGCAGCTTATATAGCATCATACGAATGAGAGTGAAATGCGGGGAACGTATTTATCATACAGGTCCCTTGCGGTTGACAGATAAAGGAATGAGAAAAAGGTATTATGAAATTTTCAGAATTACACGTACATGAGCAAGTAAGAAAGGGAATTGAAAAAGCTCAATTTGAAGAGACAATGCCGGTCCAGGAAAAAATGCTTCCCCATGCATTGGCTGGGGAGGATGTCCTGGTCCAGTCCCAGACAGGGTCGGGGAAAACAGCTGCTTTCCTCATAACAATTTTTGAAGCATATGTCCGTTCGAAAAAATCAGTGAAAGCAATGGTGATTGTTCCCACCAGGGAACTGGCAGTTCAAATAGAAGATGATGCAAGACTGCTTGCATCGTATATCCCGGATATCCGGATTGCTACGTTTTTCGGAGGCATGGGATACGGGAAACAGGATCAGGCAGTAGATGAAGGGGTAGATCTGTTCATTGGAACCCCCGGGAGGCTGATAGATTTTCAGTCTTCAAAGAAAATTGATTTTACCTCCCTTGATATTGTCGTTATCGATGAAGCCGACCGGCTCTTTGATATGGGGTTTTACCCTGATATCAAAAAAATGCTTAAAAAAATGCGCAGCCGTACGGAACGGCAGACCATGCTCTTTAGCGCTACCCTGAGTACGCGGGTCCGCCATTTAGCCTGGGAATTCATGAACAGCCCGGCAACCGTTGAAATCGCACCTGAAAGTATTACCGTAGATGACATCAAACAGGAACTGTATCATGTATCGAAGGAAGAGAAGTTTTTGCTTTTACTGAAGCTGCTTAAGGAAAAGAATCCGGCAACTGCACTTATCTTTACCAATACCCGCAGCCAGGCTGTGGAAGTAGCAAAGCGGCTACAGATAAATGGGTATCAGACCAGTTTTCTCATGGGTGATATCCCGCAGCGGAAACGGCTGAAAATTATCAACAGCATGAAAAAGGGTAACCTGCGATTCCTTGTTGCTACAGATGTGGCTGCCAGGGGGCTTCATATTAATGATTTAGAACTTGTAGTAAACTACGATCTTCCTGAAGATCATGAAAGTTATGTGCACCGGATAGGCCGTACGGCAAGAGCAGGAAAAACAGGAGAAGCCGTCTCCTTCGCATGTGAGCAGTTTGTCTACAGCCTTGAAGCTATCGAGTCATTTATTAAGCGGAAAATACCAGCAGCCTGGTTTGATTCTGTCAGTGAGGTAGAAGATGTCAGTGCCGGGGTTCCTTCCCGGGAGCTGTCATATGCAGCAAAACTGCCGAAGCGCGAGCCGTCGGGAGGAATGACAAGGAAAGGCAGCAGAGACCAGGGCAGGAACCGGCAGAAAAAGAGCCGGGCGCATATGAAGGGAAGGAAACATCAGCCGAAGAAAACACAAAAGAAGTCTTCAGCTGAAGATATGAGGACTCTGCCGCTGGAGGAACGCATCGCTATATATAAAGAGAAGTACGGACAGTCTTTTAAAGACAATTCAGAGGATTAATCACTCTAGCCTGCTTGAGGGGTATGATGGAACTTGACGGAAGGAACAGCGGCTTTTATATTGAGTTATCAAATTGTAAGTGAGAACTGACAAAGCATGTTACGAACTATACATACACTTATTGTTATACCCATTATTGCTGTTCTTTTCCTTATCATTTCCTGTTTTACGCTTATTTCCTATGGGATGCTCCACCTTCTCCGGCAAAAACATGCAGCCCTGCGGGTACTGAAAAGCGGAGGGAAAACCCTTTCCCGGGTGATTATCCGCGGAATGGGCGGAAAAGTTCACATAAAAGGGCTGGAAAAACTTCCCCCTGAATCAAGTAAAATTTGTATTATTTCGAATCATCAAAGCTACATCGATATCCCTCTGCTTGTCGGTTATTTTCCGCTGTGGGGAGGGTTCATTGCAAAAGAGGAACTAAGGAAAATTCCAATTTTGAGGCAGTGGATGGATTCCATGGGGTGCGTATACATAAGGAGAGGGAATGCAAGGTCTTCGGTTAAGATGATCTTAGACGGCGTGAAAAGAATTGAAGCGGGTTATCCCCTTATTATTTTCCCCGAAGGAACTCGAAGCAGATCAAATAAAGTAAAAAAATTCAAGGAAGGAAGCATCAAGCTGGCGACCCGAGCACAAGCAGTAATTGTGCCGGTCACCATACTGAACTCATACCAGCTATGGGAAAAGGACTTGCGGACAAAACCAACGGAACTGTATTTGATTCTCCATGATGCGATTGATACTTCGGCCATTTCCGGAGAAGAAGAACGTCAGCTTCCTGTGAGAGTTCAGGAGATAATTGCCGGGAAGTATGAACCTTCAGAATCGGAACCTGCTGCCGGCAGGTAGCTGTCCTGCTGTATATACATACATCGCCTTGTGGTGTTGACAGAAGTTGCTTTATGAGAAAAACAGATATACTTGCAAAGAATTTAGATGAACTAAGGGAACACTCTCCAAAAATCCAGCTTCAGGATTATCCCCGAATGGTAATCTTCAGTGATCTGCACGTAGGTAACGGCGGGAAAAGGGACGATTTCCGTTTAAACAGTGAGCTTGTAAAGACTTTGTGGGAAAAATACTACTTTGACCATGCCCTTGTCCTGAACGGTGATATTGAGGACATGCAGAAGTTCAGAAAAAATAAAATCCTTAATGCCTGGAAGGATCTGTATCAGATTTTATGGAAGTTTCAGAACCGCAATTTACTGTTCAAGATAATAGGGAACCATGACTGGGCGCTGCAGGCTTTGCTCGGGGATGATCTTCTTCCATGGCTGCCGGGACTTCGCCTGGGCTGGCAGGATAAAGAACTGTTTGTCTTTCACGGCCATCAGGCCTCACGTGCCTATACAATGTTCCAGCCGCTGATTACCCTTGGACTCCGGTTTCTGGCAGTACCCCTCGGATTGATGAATACTTCTGCAGCCCATGATGATGAGAGGAAAATCAAACTGGAAAAGCAGGTATACCATTATTCCCGTTCTAAAGGCATTGCATCTATTATTGGCCATACCCACCGTCCTCTTTTTGAGTCGCTTTCAAAACAGGATACCATAAAATATCGGCTTGAATCACTGCTTAGGGCTCTTCATGATGCGCCTCCAGATCAGGTAAAAGAAATTGAGCGGGAAATCCTGGAATGCAAGGAAAGCTTAAACAGCGAGCTGAGTCCCCTTGAAAAAAACAGTCTTGTCTACAGTGATGTGGTCCCCGTTCCCTGCTTGTTTAACTCCGGATCCTGTCTCGGCGATCAAGGAATCACCTGCCTTGAGATCGAACGCGACCAGATATATCTTGTACATTGGCTGGACAGGAAAGGTATAAATAGGTACAGGAATTATGCAAAGAATGCAGAAAGGAAAATACCTGGAACGGAAATCTACCGGGTGGTGATCAAAAAGGATTCTCTTCAATACCTGTTTAACTGTATTCAGCTCCTCAGGTAAGAGTATGAGACCAGAAATTGTCTATAGGCTCTGCATGGGATATACTCTAGGGGAAACAGCAGGGAAACAATGGAAAAGCACAATAAACATTTGATTTGGAATACAAGAAACCGCAGAAAACTCCAGGAATACAGTATTTTTTCTGTGTATTCTGTTCAGCGGGAATCTGCTGAAGGAACCGAAGGAACATTTGTGCAGATTGATGCCCCGGACTGGGTAACGGTTATTCCTCTGCTGCTTGACGAAAAAGGTGAAAAGTGTTTTTTGATGGTGAAGCAGTACCGGCACGGAAACGAACGGATTACTTGTGAGTTCCCGGCTGGAACAGTGGAGAGCGAAGAGCCGAAGCAAGAAACAGCATACCGGGAGCTGCTGGAAGAAACAGGATATCAGGCAGGAAAGATCATTGAACTTGGCTCTGTTTCCCCTAATCCTGCGTTTATGAATAACAGCGTTACTACATTCCTTGCCACGGAACTGGTGCAGGTCCAGGATCAGGAGCTTGATGAGCATGAAATGATTGAGGTGACTGCCCGGAGAATTAACGAAGTGGTAGCGGAAATGGGCAGCGGCATGTATGATAACGGTATTATGATTATTTCTCTTTATCTTTACTTAAAATGGGCTGGACAGATTATTGATGCATAATAGGCAGAACAAGGCATGTCCGGCAGAAGGATACCCCTATGGGAAGAAAAATATTTCATCCTGAAATTTTCCAGGGAAATTTAAAGCGCAGGTCATATTTTGAAGGCTGGTACTTTAAGCACAGCACAGCACCTGCAGCAGGGGAAGACGGCCGTCAGGAAGTCCTTGCAGTAATTCCTGGTATCTCACTGGTGAATGATCAGGACAGGCATGCATTTATTCAGGTTATCAGAACTGATAACAAGACCTAC
>Ga0207421_10003056_pt1 | contig 20244 bp, 21 predicted proteins | sample SodLakKL_010_SED_4_FD_187542 | JGI IMG/M metagenome (GOLD analysis project Ga0207421, IMG submission 187542) | Alkaline sediment microbial communities from Lake Tanatar, Kulunda Steppe, Russia - 8KL_010_SED (SPAdes) (version 2) | ecosystem: Environmental > Aquatic > Non-marine Saline and... | reverse complement strand
AAGTCTCTTTTTGCGGTTTCCGAGAATTATCCGGACCTTAAGGCATCGGAAAACTTTTTGGAGTTGCAACGGGAAATCAGAGACACTGAAGACAAGGTTCAGGCGGCCAGAAGGTTTTATAACCGAAATGTAAAAGCTTTCAACATTAAAATCCAAAGCATACCTTATAATTTGGTAGCTTCGGTTTTGGGATATCAAAAGAAAGATTATTTTCGAGCTGAAGAAGGAGAGCGAAGCAATCCGGAAGTGAGCTTTTAAGAAAAGATGGCAACTTTTTACGGAGAAAAAGAGTCCAATATACTAAAAACTTGGATCTATTTAACCTTGATGTCACTTTTTGTCGTGGCTGTGGGTTGGGGTATTTCTTATTACACGGGAAGCTATATTTTTTTATGGATAGCTCTGGCAATCAGCATTTTTAGTAGTTTCTATTCTTATTTTTATTCGGACAAATTGGTTTTAAGAATGTCCAATGCGAAAGAGGTAAAGAAATCAGAATACCCCGAGTATTACAGGCTGGTTGAAAATTTAGCCATGTCAGAAGGAATGCCCATGCCCAATCTTTACATTTTAAATGAAAGCCAGCCGAATGCTTTTGCTACCGGTAGAAATCCTGAAAATAGTGTTATTGCCGTTACCAAGGGTCTTTTACAGTTGATGGACAGAAGTGAGCTGGAAGCGGTTTTAGCCCACGAATTATCACACATAAAAAATAGAGATGTTTTACTTTCTACGGTAGTAGTGGTTTTAGCAGCGACGGTTGCTTTTTTATCCAGAATATTCGTCAGATCAACCATGTTCGGAAGGAGAAGTAAGGGTAAAGGAGGTGCAATAACTCTTATAATTGCACTTTTTGCGGCTATTTTAGCTCCGCTTGTAGCTACCGTTATAAAGCTTGCCATATCCAGAAAAAGAGAGTATCTGGCTGATTCTTCTGCAGCTCTTATGACCAGACATCCCCAGGCTTTGGCGGAAGCGTTGGAAAAGATTAAAAATTACCCTAAAAGCATGCAGTCAGCCAGCGATGCCACTGCACATCTTTATATAATCAACCCCTTCAGGGAGGATGACAAAGGTCAGAAATGGATCCACAAGCTTTTTGCAACCCATCCACCGCTTGAAGAAAGAATCCAAAATCTAAAAGATATTGATGTCTGATAAAAATAAAAGTTTAATTATTTTTGATTTTGACGGAACTATCGCTGATAGTTTGCCCGTTATTTATAAAACGGGTGGTGAAATTATTAAAGATTACACCGACGACAATATTTCTCCGAAAGAGGTGGAAAAATTAAAAGAATCGGGAATAAGGAAAGCGATTAAGAAATTAAATATTCCTTTTTATAAATTTCCGATAATGTTACTAAAAATCCAAGTGGGAATATATAACCACATAGATGAAGTGGAGCCCTTTCCGGGAATTGAAAAAACTATCCAAGATTTAAAAAAAGACTATAGGTTAGCCATCTTTACAAACAATAGAAAAAAGACGGTTAATAAGTTTTTAAAACAAAATGATTTGGATTTTTTTGAATTCGTAAAAGACAATCCTCTTTTGAGGAGTAAAGATAAAAAACTATCCAAGATGTCGAAAAATGCTTTGGCTTATGTCGGTGATCAAGCAGGTGATATGAAAGCAGCAAAAGAGACAGGTGTTTTGGCCGTTGGTGTTGATTGGGGCCTAGACAGTAAAGGAAGGCTGGAAAGAAACGGAGCTGATTTTATAGCTGAAAACCCTGAAGACTTAAATGAGATCTTAAAACAATTAGTTTAGATACTTAACAAAGGTCGTTTTTATAAAAATAATATTTTTTATGAATCCCGAATTCAATGAATTAAATTCCGGATTTACCAATAAGGAGAAAGAAAAAAGTGAAAAAGAGAAAGAAAAAAGTGAAAAAGAAAAGAACAAAAATAAAGAAAGGGAGGATGATGACGGTCCAAATTGGTACAAGCATCTTGTTATGACAAAAGATCTTCCTCCGGAGGACAAAGCTTAGTCAAAAAATAAAATTGCAAAACCACCCTAAGGTAGGGTGGTTTTAGTTTAATAAGTTGACATATTATAGGTTTAATCATATAGTAAATTAGATTGTTCATTAAAATTAAAACCAAGGAGGTAGATTTCAATGAAAAAGGAAGAAGCGATCTGTCTTTTTATACTACTTATATTAACGATAATTTTGATTTTTTGGAATATGGCTGCGGAAGAAGCTTCCGAATGGAAAGGGTTGGCGATAATTCGTTCCGGGTCGGAGGGCTATCTTGTTGAGGCTGTAGTGACGACCCAAGAAGGGGATACCTGGGTTACGGAAACTTCGTCCACCCAAGCGGGAAAATCAAAGAAAAGTTTTATTGTAGCTGAAGGAGTAACGATGGATAAGAGTGATTTTATAAAATCTTTAACAATCTTGGACATAGAAGAGTTAACGAACCGAGAAAATATTTATGATCTTAATAATCCCGCTGATGTGGATGAGTTGATACAAGGAGCAATGCAATTAGATGAATTGATTGAATTTATGAATCAAAGTTTGGAAAAGTTAGAGAGTGATAGAGTTAATGATCCGGGAGAAGTTCTACAACCTCCATTTTAATTAAAATAGAGAGCCTCTGCAACTTTGAGGCTCTTTTTTAAATAAAAATTTAATAGAATTAATAAACTGGAATATTTGAATTATTTTGATTATTTTTGAGATTTAATTTCCATAAACCAGAATCCGAGCGAGGTTGACTTTTTTACAAAATAATATAAACTAATTAATACCGATTATTAATAAATCGTCTTCCATTGGTTTTTAACGGGGAAGACTAATAATTTACAAGCAGACCCCCTATAAGAGCATTATAAGGGGGAATTTTGAGTGTTATAAAAAGAAATGGGGAAAAAATTAAAATTACATTCTGAGTTTGATCCCGCAGGTGACCAACCAAAAGCCATTAATAAGTTGACCGAAGGGATAAAGAGAGGGTTTGAAGATCAAACCTTACTTGGTATTACCGGTTCGGGAAAAACTTTTACGGTTTCTAATGTAATAGAAAATACACAAAAACCGACTTTGGTGGTTTCTCATAATAAAACTTTAGCAGCTCAACTTTGCAATGAGTTTAGAGAAGCTTTTCCTGAAAATGCAGTCCATTATTTTGTTTCTTATTATGATTATTATCAACCGGAAGCCTACATTCAATCTACCGATACATATATAAGAAAAGAGGCGATGATTAATGAAGAGATCGATCGTCTCAGACACAAGGCGACAACCGACCTTTTGACCAGAAGTGACGTGATAGTGGTTGCTTCGGTATCTTGTATATATGACTTAGGGCTACCTAAAGAGTACTTGGATAACATTTTAAAATTAGAAGAAGGCCAAAGGATAGAAAAGGACGACCTCATAAAAACTCTTCTGGATATGCAACTGGAGAGAACGCCCTCGGTTTTGGATAAAGGTAAGTTTAGGGTGAGAGGAGAAAATTTTCAGATAATGCCGACCAATGAAGACGTTATATATGATATAGAAACAAAAAACGGAGAGATAAAAAATATTTACAGAGTTGATCCGGTGGAAGGATTCATCCCGGGTGAAACTCCCAAAGTTGAACACGCGGTAATATCCCCGGTCAGGCATTACGTATCAAGTGAAAAAAGAACGAAAAGAGCCTTGAAATCAATAGAAAAGGAGTTGGAAGAAAGGATAAAATTTTTCGAAGATAAAGATAGATATCTGGAAGCGGAACGAATAGAACAAAGAACCAGGGAAGATATGGCTAAAATAAGAGAGCAGGGCTTTTGTCACGGTATTGAAAATTATACTATGCATCTTTCGGGAAGAAATCCGGGAGATACCCCGGCTTCACTTTTGGATTATTTTCCGGATGATTTTTTAACGGTTGTAGATGAGTCGCATATTACAATCCCCCAAATAAGAGGGATGTATGCCGGAAACAAATCAAGAAAAAAACATCTTATAGAGGGTGGGTTCAGGCTTCCGTCAGCTATGGAAAATAGGCCATTAAAATTGAAAGAGTTTGAAAAGAAGGTAAATCAAGTTATTTATACTTCGGCAACTCCCGGAGATTATGAACTGGATAGGTCCGATCAAGTTGTAAAGCAGATTATCAGACCGACCGGACTCGTGGACCCGAGAGTTACTATTGAATCGGCGAAGACACAAATAAAAGATTTGATTCCCAGATTAAAAGAGACGGTGGACAAAGGAGAGCGAGCGTTAGTTACTACGCTCACCAAAAAGATGGCCGAGGATCTTACCGAGTATTTGGAAGAAGAAGAGGATATTGAGGTTTCTTATTTGCACAGCGATATAGATTCTTTTGACCGAGTGAAAATATTAACAAACTTGAGAAAAGGGGAGATAGACGTAGTTGTCGGAGTTAACCTTCTCAGGGAAGGACTCGATTTACCCGAAGTTTCCTTGGTAGCCATACTCGATGCTGATCAAGAAGGATTCTTGAGGAGTGAGACGACCCTGATTCAAACGATGGGAAGAGCGGCCAGAAATGTAAATGGTGAAGTGCTAATATATGCCGATAAAATTACCGGATCGGTAGAAAGGGCGGTTAAAACTACCAGAGAAAGACGTAAAAAACAGATTGAATATAACAAAAAGCACAATATTACACCGCAAACAATCAAGAAAAAAATCAGTGACATAACACCCGCTGAGCAAGTTCTCGACTTGGAAACTCAGGCCCTGCCGGAGGATGAAAAAGACTTTTCAGAATTAATCAAAAAGAAGAAAAAAGAGATGAAGAAGGCGGCAAAAGATCTTGATTTTGAAACCGCAGCAGTCTTAAGAGATGAAATTAAAGCATTAGAAAAGAAAAAAAATGAAAAAAAAGATTAAAATTGAAGGCGCTAAACAGCATAACCTAAAGAATGTTAATCTGGAAATTCCCAGAAACAAGATGACGGTTTTTACCGGTGTTTCGGGAAGCGGAAAGACATCCCTGGCTTTTGATACCATATTCGCCGAAGGTCAGAGAAGATACGTTGAATCACTTTCGGCATATGCAAGGCAATTTTTGAATCGAATGAATAAGCCGGAAGTGGATGAAATAACAGGTCTTTCTCCCGCGATTTCAATAGATCAAAAAGCGCATTCCAAAAATCCGCGTTCGACGGTAGCGACCATTACCGAAGTTTACGATTTTATGAGAGTTCTTTTTGCCAGACTGGGAACTCCTCATTGTCCGGAATGCGGCAGAAAGATTCAAACCATGGGAGTAACCGAGATGGTCGATTCGATAATTAAAATAGCTGAAGAAGGTAATGAAATAGTAGTTATGGCCGAAGTTGTTCGAGGAAGAAAAGGGGAGTATTATCAACTTCTTTATGATTACTTAAATCAGGGATTTGCAGAGGCGAGAATAGATGGTGATTTCAAGTCGCTCAGAGAAAGGATTGAGTTGGAAAAAAATAAAAAACATGAAATATCCATAGTTATTGATAGAATTCCGGCCGAATTTGACTTCACCAAAAAAGAAAATAGAAGAAGGTTGGTCGAGGCAGTCGAAACATCCCTTAAAAAAGGTGGTGGCTCTTTACAAGTTTATATTGAACCCACTAAAAGTGAATATATATTTTCGGAAGATCTTTCTTGTCCGGTTTGTAATTTTGCCTACCCGACGATCGAGCCCAGAATGTTTTCTTTTAATAGTCCTTACGGAGCTTGTGAAGAATGTAAAGGAATCGGAAAAAAGCATAAGAAATCGGATAAACTTTGTCCGGAATGTAAAGGTAGGCGGCTCAGACCGGAAGCGTTAAGTATTCTTTTAGCCGATAAAAATATTGTTGAAGTTACAGATATGAAGATAGATGAAGCTGCTCTTTATTTCAGTGAGTTGGATGAATATCTTTCGGAAGATCAGATGAAGATAGCAAAAGCACCGCTTAGAGAGATTAACCAAAGACTTGGATTTTTGCTCGATATCGGTCTCGACTATCTAACTTTGGATAGGGAGGCGGGCACTCTTTCCGGCGGAGAGTCTCAAAGAATACGACTAGCTTCTCAAGTCGGATCCGGTTTGGTTGGCACTCTTTATATTTTGGATGAACCGACGATAGGGCTTCATCAATATGATAATGCCAGGCTTATAAAGACTTTAAAAGAACTAAAAGAGAAAGGTAATACTATTGTGGTTGTTGAGCACGATGAGGAGACGATAATGGCTTCGGATCATTTAGTTGATTTCGGACCCGGAGCCGGAGTTCACGGAGGGGAGATAGTCGCTCAAGGCGACATGCCGGATATTTTAGAGGATGAAAACCAAGACTCTCTAACTCTCAAGTATCTACGAAGAAAAAAGAAGATTCCGGTACCTCCACAAAGAAGAAAGGTGAAGGCGGGAACTCCGAAATTAAAGATTAAAGGAGCCTCCAAAAACAACCTTAAAAACATGAATGTGGATATACCGCTCAGAAGATTCGTAACGGTTACCGGTGTTTCCGGATCCGGAAAATCAACTTTAATTTATGAAACTCTTTACAAGCACTTAACCAATGAGCTTCATCATGCGGATAAAAAGCCCGGTAAGTTTGATGACATAAAAGGATTGGAGTATATAGACAAGGTAATTAATATCGATCAATCTCCAATCGGCAGAACACCCAGGTCAACTCCCGGAACTTATGTTAGCGCTTGGACGGATATACGAGAGCTTTTCGCAACTACTGACGAGGCTAAAATGAGAGGCTGGGATAAGGGCAGGTTTAGTTTTAACACCAAAGGTGGAAGGTGTGAAAATTGTAATGGGTACGGACATATATCGGTAGAGATGCACTTTTTGCCCACGGTCCAAGTTACTTGTGATGAGTGTAAAGGTAAAAGATTCAACAATGAAACTTTGGAGGTTGAGTACAGAGGAAAAAATATTTATGAAGTTCTCAATATGACGATTGAAGAGGCGATGAGCTTTTTTAAAGACACTCCCTGGATTCATAGAAAACTGGAAACACTTTTTGATGTCGGATTGGGCTATCTAAAGCTGGGGCAGCCGTCTCCGACACTTTCGGGAGGAGAAGCTCAAAGAGTTAAGCTGGCCTCTGAGCTTTCCAGAAAAGATACCAGGAGCACGCTTTATCTCCTTGATGAGCCGACTGTCGGACTTCATTATGAGGATGTACGAAAGTTAATAAATGTGCTTCAAGATTTAGTTTCCAGAGGAAACTCAGTGGTTATAATTGAGCATAATTTAGAGATAATAAAATCTTCCGACTACATTATTGATCTCGGTCCCGGTGGTGGAGAAAACGGTGGAGAAATTGTAGTCACAGGTCCTCCGGAAATAATTAAAAGTAAGAAAAAGAGTAAGACAGCTAAATTTTTGAGAAAGATATTGTAAACAAAAAGCCGAGTTTTAACTCGGCTTTAACGGAAGTTAACTGTTAATATAATCGACAATGACTTTCAAAGCATATCGCCTGAGTCCGGGCCTTTTAAGCTTTTCGACTTCAATAACCGAAAGTTCAAGATATTTAAAGTTTTCCGTTTTTTTAGCTATTTCCGCCAACAAGAGCGCTTTCATATAACTGTCTTTCATCTTCATGGCCGCTTCTACACTCCAGCCGAATCTTCCCGAATTAAGTAGTGATTTTGATATCAGGCAAATTCTTTTTTCTCGGTCTTTTTCCTTTTTAATCATTTCAGCTTGCAACAGAGCTTCTTCAAATTCTTTTTCAGTTTCAATTAAATCAATATTTGAAAAGTCGACACCTACAAAAATAGTTTTACCCTCCATCAGGATAACCCCCTTTATATTTTTACTTCCGTGTGTGGTTATGGATTATAAATAGTTTGTGAAATTATGTCAATTATAAAAAGATCAAATGAAAGAAAAACTAAATAAAAAAATTGAAAATTTACCGAAAAAACCGGGAGTTTATATTTTTAAGGATGAAAATGGCGAGATAATTTATATTGGAAAGGCGGGAAAGCTTTTAAAACGTGTTAAAAGTTATTTTTTGGAATCAGCCGATCCGAAGGCTAAAAGAATGGTAAATAAGGTTTTTGATCTGGAATACAAAGTTACTGAGACGGTAATAGAGGCTCTTATTTTAGAGGCAAAATTAATTAAAAAACACGAACCTTACTTCAATATAAAACAGAAAGATGACAAAAGTTTTTTGTATGTGGTAATTACCGATGAAGAGCATCCTCGAGTAATTTTAAAAAGAGGAAGAGAAAAAAAAGAGGGTAAGGCGATCTTCGGTCCTTTTGTTTCTTCTTCAGCTATCAGGCAGGCTTTAAGAATTATCAGAAAAATATTTCCTTACAACACTCACACTCCAAAACAATTAAAAAAAATGAAAAGGCCTTGCTTTTATTACCAAATCGGACTTTGTCCGGGAGCCTGCGCGGACGATTTGGATAAGGATGAATATTTGAAAGACATTAAAAATATCAAACTCTTTTTCGAAGGAAAAAAGAAAAAAGTACTCAAGTCTTTAAAAAAGAGAATGAAAGAGGCGAGTGAGAGCCAGAATTATGAAAAAGCTCAAAAGTTGAAAAAACAGATCAATGCGATCAATCATATTTATGACACCGCCTTAATTACTCCTCCCGAACTTGAAGATGAAAAGATAAGGATAGAAGGGTATGATATATCAAATATAGGAGGGAAGCTGGCAGCCGGAAGCATGATTGTTTTTGAGGGTGATAAACCTTTAAAAAGAGGTTATAAAAAATTTAAAATAAAAAAGATTAAAAAAACTGATGATGTGGGAATGATGAGAGAGATTTTAGAGAGAAGATTTGATAATTCGTGGCAACTTCCGGATATAATTTTAGTGGATGGCGGAAAAGCACAAGTAAATGTAGCAAAAGAAGTCTTGGAGGAAAACGGTTTGGATATTCCCGTTACGGGAATTGCAAAAGGAGAGAGTAGAAAAAAGAATGAATTAATCGGGGATAAAGTCAGTGTTAAAAAGAAGACCTTAATAAAGGTAAGAGATGAGGCGCATCGATTCGCTCAAAAGTATCATAAAAAGTTGAGAGAGAAAGATTTTTTGAAATAACTTTTTAAAAATTACTTTTTTTTGTATACTTATTAAAGTTATAGATAATAAAGAAAATTCTATGTCAAAAAAGTTATTGAAGTACTTAAAAAAAGAGATTGATTCCGGAGCTTCTCCCGAGCAAGTTAAAGAAACGTTAATTTCTGCCGGCTGGAGCAAAGAGGAAGTTGAGGAAGCTATGGAAGAATTTGCTGAAAATGGAATGCCGGAAATTGAACTTGAAGAAGATGTGGAACCCGTCAAGAGAGATTCCAAAGGTGGTAGCGATAGACCAGCCCTTTTCTTTTTTGTTTTGGCGGTCGTTTTAATGGCAATTTTAATTTTGGGACTGATTATTGCTTTTACTCCGCTCATTGATCCAAGAATGATATTTTAGTCGATTAAATTGAAAGAAAGTTGCCGTTTCAAGTTAATATTGTCATGGCTGATATTTATGTTATAATAACATGCAGTTAAGAATTAAGTGTTGGGGTCGGTACCAAAGTGGCCAAATGGAACAGACTGTAAATCTGTTGGCTTCATGCCTTCGGGGGTTCGAATCCCTCCCGGCCCACATCAAGAAGTGGAACCAAACTTAAAGATAAGTAAACGGATTTTCAATTCAGTCTTCGAAAATCTATCATTTTAACATCAGAGAAGATTGCCAGCGTAGTTCAGTGGTAGAACGCTTCCATGGTAAGGAAGAGGCCGCGAGTTCAATTCTCGCCGCTGGCTCACTATTAGTTTTAAAATAAATGAAATGCCTAAAAGAACCAAAAGACCTTATATCACTCTGGAATGTAATGAATGTGAATCTAAAAATTATTACATTCAAAAGACTAAAGGAAAATCAGTAGAAATTGACGATTTGAAGCCCAGCAAGTTTTGTAAGAAATGTAAGAGTCACACAAAGCACAAGGCCGGACTCAAATAATTCAATAGGGGGCGTAGGCTCAATTGGCAAACCGCGGGATTCCAAATCCCGTCTTGGGGGTTCGAATCCCTCCGCCCCTGCAATTAAATTCATCTAAAAATTTGTTTATGTCCAAGAGAACGATAAAAACCTATCCGAATGAAATTTTAGGAAAAAAAGCGGAAAAGGTTAAAAGTGCAGAAGAGGTTAAAGATCTCATCAGTGAAATGAAAGAAATTTTAGAGGAAGCCGATGGTGTCGGTCTTGCAGCTCCTCAGATAGGAGTTTCCAAACAGGTTTTTGTCGTTAAGGACGGACATCATTATTACGGATTCATGAATCCGGAAATTGTTGAAAGGTCTGATGAAACGATAACTACGAAAGAAGGTTGTTTGAGTTTTCCGGGGCTTTGGATTGATATCGAGAGACCGAAATTAGTTAAAATTGAAGCTTTGACCGAAGATGATGAAAGAATGCTTTTGGAGGCCGAGGGTATTGGAGCGGTTGTTTTTCAGCACGAAATAGATCACCTTTTCGGAAAAGTTTTTATCGATTATTTGAGCGGTTTTGACAAAATGAAGGCGCGCTTAAAGTATGGTTTAAAATGAAAAATTTAGTTTCAAAGCTAAAAAATAAAGGACATCTTGAAGATAAAAGCCTTGAAAGGGCTTTTTTAAAAATAAAAAGAGCCGATTTTGTTCCAAAAGAAAATCGAGAGTTGGCTACGGAGGATAGGCCTTTACCGATCGGTAAAGGGCAGACGATATCTCAACCGACGGTGGTTGCTTTGATGCTTGAAAAATTAAACCCTCAACCCGGAGACAAAATTTTGGATATCGGATCCGGATCGGGGTGGACGAGTGCGCTTTTAGCTGAATTAGTCGGCAAGAAGGGGGAGGTCGTTTCTTTGGAAATCATTCCCGAAATTAAAGAGTTTGGAGAAAGGAATGTAAGTAAATATAATTTCATAAAAGAGGGAAGAGTAAACATGTATTGCAGTGACGGAAGAGAGGGTTTTAGCAAAGAGGCTCCTTTTGATAAAATTTTAGTATCGGCAGCACTACAAGAAAAAAAGATTCCTAAGAAATGGAAGAAACAACTAAAAGAGGGAGGCGTCTTAGTGGTTCCGATAAAGGATTCAATTTATAAGTTTATTAAAAAAGAGGAGGATTTAATCGGAGAAAGAGATTTTGGATTTCGATTTGTTCCCTTGGTAAAAGATGATGAATAAAAAAATAAAATTACTAATAGGGTTAATAGTGCTTGTTTTGATTTTTTCCGGCTCCGCTATTTTTTTGTTTTTCAGTCCGAGACAATCCGGGAATGGCGATATTTTATTTACGATTGAAAGAGGGTCAACGGTAAGAGAGATAGCCGACGGTTTAAATCGAGAAGGAGTAATAATTAATGAATATCCCTTTTTAGTTTATCTGTTTTTGTCGGGAGAAAGTCGTAATTTACAAGCCGGAACTTACAATCTTTCTACGGAAAATAGTATTCATGAAATTGTTGAAAAAATTACAAACGGTGAAGTAGCATCAAAAAATGTAACCATAATAGAAGGATGGAGCTTGGTGGAAATAGCTGAATTTCTGGATGCGGAAGATGTTGTTGAGAGAGATAATTTTATACAATTAACCGGAATTTCAAAACCACAATCCGATTTAACAGGCATAAATCAGGTTGACAGAAGTTTTGATAAAGATTATCGAGTCTTAAAAGATTTGCCGGAAGGAGCTTCTTTGGAAGGCTACCTTTTTCCCGACACACACAGAATATCAACTGAAAATGAAGAAGAAATTGTTGAGATAATGATTAGAAACATGGAGCGTAGAATGAAAGAAAATCAGATATTTGAACAGTTGGAGGAAGGGCAAGACTTTCACGACATAGTTACAATGGCTTCTCTGATTGAAAAGGAGGTCGCCACGGAAGAGGATATGAAAATGGTTTCGGATATTTTATGGAGAAGATTGAGAGCGGGGATGCCTCTTCAAATTGATGCAACTGTCAATTATATAACCGGGCGAAGAGATATCGATGTAACTATAATGGAGACTCAGATAGATTCAACTTACAACACCTATAAATATACGGGATTGCCGGATGGCCCTATAGCCAACCCGTCGGTTAAAAGTATTGAAGCCGCCCTGAATCCGAAGGCTAATGATTTTTGGTATTATCTATCCGATCCGGAGACGGGTGATACGATTTTTAGTAGAAATCATCTGGAGCACGTAGAAGCTAAAAATAAATATTTAAGATAATGAAAAAAATAGCTTACATAATAGCATATAAAAACTTTAGAGACGAGGAATATTTTATTCCTCGAGAGATACTTGAGGGATTGGATATCAAAGTGGATACTTACTCTGATCAAAAAGGAAAAGCCAGAGGTTCAGAAGGTGGAGATGTTTTAGTTGAGAACTTAAAGGATATAAAAGTTAATGATTATGACGGGGTCGTGGTTGCCGGAGGCGGGGGAGCCTTGAAACATTTGGATAATGATGAAGTAAGAAGTTTAATGAACGAGTTTAGAGAAAAGGGTAAATTGATTTCTGCAATTTGTATTGCACCGGTAATCTTGGCCAGAGCGGGACTATTAAAGGGGAAAAGAGCAACCGTTTGGACTTCGGGGCTGGATAAATCCGCAGTCAAAATATTGAAAAAAAATGGTGCTGATTATGTTGACGAGGATATTGTTTCCGATGGAAAAATAATTACGGCCAACGGGCCGGAGGCCGCAAAAAAATTTGGAAAACATATAGTTGCTAATTTAAGTGGTTGACAAAAATAAAAAAGCAATTATAATGATTCTAGTCAATTGAATATTAAATCCGCAGACAGCAGGTGCACTAGGCTTAATTTCCTGCCGAGGAATTGTTCCATTTATGTCTGCGTTAATGCAGATTTTTTAAATTATGGCTTTAACAAGAGAAAAAAAAGAAGAAATAGTTCAAGATATAAGAGAAAAAGTTTCGGAACAAACTGTTGTTTATTTTGTAAATTATAAAGGCATGAAAGCCAGGCAGATTGAAGCTCTGAGAGAGAGATTGAAAGAAAATGATGCTAATATAATGGTAGTTAAAAAGACTTTGGCAAAGATAGCATTCGAAAAAGAGGGTATAGATTTGGATCCTCAAGATCTTGACGGAGAATTGGCTTTCGTATTCGGTTTTGGAGATATCGTCAGCCCGGCTAAAACAATAAGTGAATTTGCAAAAGATTATAGCATAGAAATTTTAGGAGCACTTCTCGATGAAAGTGTCATTGAGGCCGGAAAAGTGGAAGAGCTAGCCGACTTACCGAGCAAAGATCAGTTAAGAGCACAGCTGGTATCCACTATAGCTTCACCACTGACCGGTTTTGTGGGAGTGCTGGAAGGAAACATCAAAGGTCTAATAACTGTCTTAAAAAAAGAGTCAGAAAAATAAGAAAACAATAATATAAAATAAGCTTTAAACTCTTAAGAGGTAAAAAAGCTTTAAATAAAATGGCTAAAAAAGAAGAAGAAAAAAAAGAAGAAAAAGAAGATAAAGAAGAAGAAAAAGAAGAAGAAAAAGAAGAAAAAGATGAAGAGGTGGAAGTCCCTGAAAAATTTCAGGATTTAGTTGAAGAGATTTCCAACCTCTCCGTTTTGGAACTTTCCGAATTAGTTTCCGTTTTGGAAGACAAGTTCGGAGTTTCCGCTGCCGCTCCCGCCGTAGCTGCCGCTCCCGCCGCAGCCAATGGAGGCGGAGAAGAGGAAGAAGCTAAGAGTAATTACGATGTAGAACTACAAGGAATTGGACAAAAGAAGATCGAGGTAATTAAGGCTGTTAGAGACATTACCGGAAAAGGACTGAAAGATGCAAAAGAGTTAGTTGATTCTGCAGCAGACTCACCTCAAACCATAAAAGAAGACGTTCCCGCTGAAAAGGCGGAAGAGATGAAAGAGAAATTAGAAGAAGCCGGTGCGGAAGTAGAACTCAAGTAACTACTTTACAGGTTAACTTCTACCATATATACCTCCTGGCCATCCAGGAGGTATATTTTATTATTATCTATTGCGAGATCCTTAATATTTTGGGAGTTCGGAAATATAATTTGTTTTAAAAGCTCTCCTTCCTTTGAGAATATAATAACTCTTTTATTTCTGGATTCCAGAACATGAATAGGGGAGGTCGAGTTGGTTTTAATGCTTGAAAATCTTTCAGCTTTTGGAAATAGTTGTTCATGTTTAATTTTGCTTTGAGCTATGGGTCTGTTTGAACCGTATTCCCATATTTCATTATTATCTTTTAACATCCAAATATTTCCATCGATTGCAAAAGAAACAATATTACCGGGAACTCGTTCTTCTATCCATATTTCCGGATTATCCAGGTCCGGGTAGCTGTAACGAATTATTTGATTGTTTCTACGCTCAAGAAAATATAGATAATTTTGAAAACTTTCCAATTGCTGATAACTATAACTTTCATAAGGTGAAGCCAGCTGTCTTGAGGTATTGGTGTCGTTGTGGCTTATTATTTCATTGGGCCTGCTGAAGAAAAAGAGGTCATTGTCAGTTGAGCTTATTGAGAATATTCCTCCATCGTTAAATCTTATAGGGGTAATTAATTGTTCATCAGTTGCTAAATTATACTTTTCAGCGCTTGATAAGAACGGGTTATATGAATATATTTCATCTCCCACCAATTCAATCTTGCTCGGAATTATTTCATTAGCTTCAAAAATAAGCTGAGGATCTTCAACTATCCGAGTGTTATTCATCTCCAATAGTTTTTGAGATGTTTGGGATTTGAGCCTTTCCGCCTTTGCTTGATATGCAATTCGTTGATCCGTAAGATCTTTTAGATTTTCATAGTGATAAATTAGATTTTCATATGCATCCGAATCTTCGACGTCAATATCTTCTATTCGCTCGCTAATTTCTGAAAGGAGGGCCTCTTGGTGCTCAAGCTGAGTTCTTCTTTCCGAATGAGCAACAAGAGAGCCCGTTATAATTATAAGCACAAGCAGACTTATCAAGTAGAGGTTTCGTTTCTTTATTCTACTAGTTGGAATTTTAAATTTTGGAATTTCGGGAAGATAATTTTCTTTTTTTAATTTTTTTATTGTGGATTTAAAACCTTCATAGGTTTTTTTAGATTCTTTCGTTACGAAAGACTTTATATTTGAACAAAGATCTAAAAATAATCCCTTCTTCTCTTTTACAAGGTTGAAAATCTCTTTACTTTTATTTCCGCTTTTATCTCTATTTTTATCTCCACTTTCATCCTTACTTTCTTCAATTTGTGAGTTTTTATTTTCAATCTTTTTTAATTCTTCTTTTCGCTCTTTTCTTTCTTCAACTTTTTGCTTAAAGCGGTTTTTAAACTGAACCGCTTTGCTTTTTAAAAAAGAAAAAAAGGAGACCGTTGCTTTTTTGAGATCTTTAATTAAAGCTGCGGACAAACTAACTCCTTTTCTCAGTAGCGGTTTTCCATTTTCTCTTACTGCTTTGAAAAGTCTCAGCAAAAACTTTTTAAGATTATCAAAAAGAAGAATGGACAATCTTTTAGCTGATTCAGCTGCTTTTAGAAAAGTTTTCTTAAAAGAAAACTGATCTTTATTTATAATTTTTTCTTGTTTCGAAGTTTTAATCGTAAAGTCTATTAAAAGACAAATCCCCGCAACTTTCGGGAATTTTTCTTTTTGAATTTTAGAAATTTTTTCTAATTTTTGATCACTTATGGGTTTATTTTCTGCCAGATCAATTAACAAGTCTTGATCAACGAATTCATTATAAATTTCTTTTGTTAAAACTATTATTTTATCCGTTTTTTTAATTTTTCCGGTTACTATACTTCCGAAAGACTCTTTTTCTTCGTCAGCATTTTTACCGATATCGGTTATCTCTTTGTTTCTTGAAAGAAGTATCTTGAGATTTCCGACTTTGCTGAATTGAAGCTCGTTGTTTTTTATTGATAGAACTGCAACATTTAGATCTCCATCCCATTTTTGTTTTTTTAAAAAATTATTTCCTTCTTTTAGACCCTCTCTCAAAGCCTCCTCTTGGCTTCTGGTCGGTAACGAATGGTAAGTCCCTTTTATTTTATTAGCTAAATTATTGAGAAGTGTTTTATTGGAGGATCCGTTGGTAAGCTCGCCGCCTATGGTTAACGCTCCCAATCTTTTCTCATAAACATCTTCGGGTTGATAGGAGAAAGTGTCTATCAGCTTACCTTCCTTATTTTTAGGATTGAAGTGTAGTTCAAATATTTGCATAACTTTATACATTATAAACTCTTTTTTATGCTTGGGCAAGTTGCTTTTTTATAAATAATATTATATAATAAAAAAAGAGGAGGGGTAAAAATGAAAAAGGTGGTTGCAGTTGATTTTGATGGGTTTTTAACCTCATTCGGACCTACGGGACGACTTAAACTTCCTGGTTTTATCTATTTTTTATTTTTACTTATATTCAATCCGAAGCCGAACTTTGATAATTTTGAAATTGTTGAAAAATTAAAGGATTGCGGATTCCGAGTTGTAGTTTTATCTGCCAGGCCGGAGTTAACCAGATCGCTCACAAAAAAATGGCTTGATTTTTATGAATTGGAAGTAGATGAGATAGTTTTAGTCGGTCCCGGAAAAGTAGAAGAAAAGAAATTGTCAGTTATTATCGATAAGGAAATCAGCTATTATTTTGGTGATAGTCTCGCTACGATAAATTACCTGAAAGGGGAGGGGGTCAGCGCTTTTAAGTGCTAAAAAAGGACGATGAAAATCGTCCTTTTAATTTATCTTAAAAGCTTGATTTTTAGTTATTAATTATTATAATTATTTATAGAAAAGGTCGGAATAAACCAACTCACTCAAAATTATGCCACTTATTCCATATGAGCCATTTAAAGACATAGAAGAGTTCTTTAATGATGAACACTTTTTCCCCAGCATTTCTCAAAGAAAAACGACTCCGGAGATGGACGTTTATGAAACCGAAGATTCGGTAGTTGCCGAAGTAAGCACTCCCGGAATGACTGCGGATGATCTCAATGTTTCGGTTGATGGTAATGTATTGAAAATAAGAGGCGAGAAAGAAGTCGAAGAAGAAGATAAGAAAGAAGAAAGAGGTTATTACAGGAAGGAGATTAGAAGAGGTGCGTTTGAGCGAGCTGTCAGACTTCCGTCCAATATCAATTCAGAAGAAATCAAAGCAACTCATGAAGATGGAATTTTAAAAGTTGAAATTCCAAAAGCTGAAGAAGAGATTGAAGAAGGAAGACAAGTTGAGATAGAATCCAAGTAAGTCTAAAGAAATTGACCGCGACCCATTCGGGGTCGCTATTTTTTTATGGAAACCGTTATCCTTATTTTTATATTCGTTGTATCGACAGTCGGCCTGGTCAAGGGAGCAGATTGGTTTTTGGAATCTGCAGAAAAGATCGGTTTGGCTTTGGGACTTTCTCATTTTATTATCGGAGTTACGATAGTATCTTTTGGAACTTCTTTTCCTGAATTATTTACTTCCATAGTTGCAGTAATACAGGAAGCTCCGGAGATGGTCACAGCCAATGCAATCGGTTCAAATATTGCCAATATCTTTTTGGTAGTCGGTTTTTCAGCTTTAGTTGGGGGAAAATTAACCGTAGGAAAGAGTCTTATTGATCTGGATCTTCCTCTTCTGGCTGCCGGTACGGCCATCTTGCTAGCGGTTATATATCCTTTTAACGATTTGAGCGGAGAAGTTTTTATTTCCAGACCGGAGAGTTTAATTTTGGTTTTCGGTTATGTAATCTATTTTGTCTATACGATACTTTTTGAAGAGGAGGATGAGAAGTTTATAGAAAAGGAGGATGATTTGAAGACATTACCATCAAGAGAAGAAAGAAGAGGGCATGGAAGAGAGGCTTCAAAGCTAAAATCTTCAGACTTTATTTTGCTCGTACTGGGGATAATTCTCTTAAGTTTTTCTTCAAATTACCTGGTTAAATCGGTAGTTGCACTGTCTGCGTTGCATAGAATTGCAGTTGGAGCAATTTCGATAGTTGCTGTTGCTATCGGTACGACTTTACCCGAGCTTTTTGTTTCCGTAAAGGCTGTAAGATCCGGAGACTCGGATATGGCTTTGGGGAATGTTTTCGGGTCAAACATTTTTAACTCTTTCGTAGTTATAGGCATTCCCGGATTAATAGGTGGTCTTCCTTTGGATTCGGAAACATATGCTATCGGTGTTCCGTTTTTAATCTTTGCCACCCTTCTTTTTACATTTTCGGGAATATCTCGTCGAATTCATGCTTACGAAGGAGCTTTTTATATTCTTTTGTATGGTCTTTTCATACTTAAGATTTTTGGAATCTTTTAACCAAATAAATTATGAAAATTTTTAGACTCTATATAGTCGATATTATCGCTATAATACTGACAATACTGGCTCTTTATTATCTAATAGTCGAATTCGGAATTTTTAATATATAATAAAAAAACCCATCTTGTAGAGAGATGGGTTTTTTTAAGCTTACTTTATTCCCAGTCGTCAATTTCCTCTTCGTCCAAAAGGTCGTCATCCCAGTCTTCATCTTCTTCGTCATCCCAATCTTCTTCTTCGTCTTCATCTTCCGGCATTATTTCTTCTTCTCTTAGTTTGTTCATATTATTTCTCTTGGTTTGACCTCGACCTTTCTTGGGGTCATTATAATTCTCCCGGTTTTTTTGTCAACGCCTTTTTTATTTTCAAGAAATCATATATAATTGACAAAGATGATTAGAGTAATAAAACAAAATTTACTCATTAAGTGGGCCTTTTGGCATTTTAGAGAAGCTCCTGCGGACTTATTGTCTATTTGGGGTAATTTTTTACGCTTCAGCGTAGAATTTTTCTCTATAATTCCATTAATAAAGACTCTCATTACTCCGTGGCAACGTCTTGCGGAACCGTATAAAAGCGGTCTGGTTAATTTGCCATTTAATTTTCAAGTTTTTTTATTGAATTCATTTTCTAGATTTTTAGGATTTTTAGTTAGAAGCATTGTTATCATTATCGGTACCGTTATCACTATCATAGTATTTATAGCAGGTCTTATTTGTTTTGTCGTTTGGTTTGTCTTACCGATATTAATTTTTGCAGGAATAATATTCGGCTTTGCTCTTTTAATTTAATGTTTAAGTTCTCACCTCAAAAATCTCATATTTTTAAAGCTGTAAAAACTCCCTTATTCATTAAGAAAGCTTCAATGGGTAAGAGGCTCTTTTTCTATTTATTCTTGTTGAGCTTTATATCTTGGGTTTTAATGACAGTTGAACCTTCCTTCAGAGTGATACCCACCACCAAAGTAATAGGTTTAGGTTTGATATTTTTTTGTGGCTACGCATTGTCTCGGTACTTGAACCTCTTTTTTCAAACCAAGTTAAAAAAACCGAAGTTACCACTTACACTACAAGAAGCTAATTCAAGAATAGAAGATATTGATTTTGCCGACTTTTTCAATTACGATGCTGCGAGAATATTATCAAAAGTGATTAGAAGCAAGGAGAAAGACTCAAACACTCTTCTTTATTACCTGCTGAAAGAAACCGAATTTACTCATTTTGTATTTACCAGATTATTGATCGATAAAGGAAAACTAATTAAAGAAATTCGGTCAATAAGAGGGCAAACACGAAGAGCGGAGATTTCAGATTGCTTGAAGGCGACGATTACAATGAGTTTATCGATAGCTTCAAAAAGAGGTCATGACAGAATAAGAGCTGAAGATTTATTCGTAGCCCTAACTGATACCAATGATTATTTTGAGCAAGTATTCATTAGAGGTGATATAAAGAAGAGGGAAATTAAATTTTTAACTTCCTGGTGGGTTAGAATTGAAAAATACCGAGAAAATAGAAAGAAGTTCTGGAAGTATGAAAATTTGGTTAAATTCGGAACTTTAGGTAGACAATGGGCTTCGGGAAACACCTTCGTGCTTAACAGGTTTGCTATTGATTGGACTGAAGCATTGTCAAAGAGAGGATTCAGAAAGATCATAGGGCATGAAAATTCAGTGAAGTCCTTGGAGAGAATTATTTCCGGAGATGAAGCTAATAATGTAATGTTGGTAGGGGAGCCCGGAACCGGAAGAAGGGCGGTTGTTAATGAATTAACCAGAAAAAGCTTTTTGGGACTTTCTCTGCCGGGTGTAAATTATAAGCGGGTTTACAAACTAAAACTAAAATCGTTAATTGCCAGAGTTGACGGTAAGGAAAAGACGGAGATGATGTTGGATAAGATATTCGGGGAAGTTGCCGCAGCGGGTAATATAATATTGGTTATTGAGAATATACATGAATTCATTTCCGGACATGATCGAGCCGG
>Ga0207421_10003054_pt1 | contig 20258 bp, 19 predicted proteins | sample SodLakKL_010_SED_4_FD_187542 | JGI IMG/M metagenome (GOLD analysis project Ga0207421, IMG submission 187542) | Alkaline sediment microbial communities from Lake Tanatar, Kulunda Steppe, Russia - 8KL_010_SED (SPAdes) (version 2) | ecosystem: Environmental > Aquatic > Non-marine Saline and... | reverse complement strand
TTTTCTGATAGAACGGCTTGTGGCATGTCATCTCTCTTTTCAAAGGCGGCTGGCTGTAGAGGCTAAGTGATTAGCCCATTTTGACTATGCCGGATTGTATCCAATTATGACCAGTTGATTCTTGGCCAAATGCAAATTCGCAGTTTATTAATGAGGATTCGCACATATTTCAGCGTTTTGTTGGATTATTCATCATTTTGACAGGGGCGCCTGAGCATGTGATTCATCAAGATGTGCATAATCTAATCAATTTGCAAGTATAGTATACAATTAAGCTGGACCGCTACACTTTTTCGCAGATGAGTGCAGCGCCTCGACCAAAGTGCTTCCTTAATATGCTGATAAAGCTGTATCAATTCTCACGTGTTCGCGAGGGGACGCGTGATGGTGTGGTGGGAGAATTCTGCTCGTGGGATTTTGTATCCAACCACGCCGCATGCTGACCCTGCGCGTCCTGCACGAAATCATCTTTAAAGGAAAGGGAAGTTAGATGTCTGAGATCGTTGAAACACAGACCCTTGTCGCACGCTCCATCAAGTTCTGGTCCGGGATTGATACCCCAAATCCAGCGGCCGAAGAAATGTCCGGCCATTTTCTGTCTGCGCGCGATGAGTTTGCCAATCTGCGTGGAAAAGCACGGTTCGAGGAAGAACCCGCGAGCTTTCTCGCAGCACTTCAGTCGAGCAAGGAGCGCATGGAATGACCAAGCTTGAAACAAAGTTCGACAGTCTGACCTCACTCAGTGTCGTGGAACAGGCTGACGCTGTTGCGCGCGGTGAAACCACTGCGGTGGCCTTGACCGAAGCAGCCCTTGCCGCGTTTGAATTGCAGAATGCGTCAATCAATGCCGCGATCTGGTTGCAAAAAGAGGAAGCGCTGGAAGCGGCAACCGCGCTGGACGCGATGCAGCGCGCAGGCCGCCCGCTGGGGCCACTGCACGGCGTGCCATTGGCCCATAAGGATATGTATTATCAGGCGGGCAAGCCCTGCACCTGCGGATCTGAAATTCGGAAGAATTTTGTGCCTGACTATACCGCAACCGTGATCGAGCGCCTGCACGCTGCGGGTTCATTAACATTGGGGGGCCTGAACATGGCCGAATTTGCGCAAAACCCAACTGGCCACAACGCGCATTTCGGTGATTGCTGCAATCCGTGGCATCTGGATTATTGCACGGGCGGGTCGTCCTCTGGGTCAGGTGCCGCGGTTGCTGCGCGATGCGTTGGCGCCTCGCTTGGGTCCGATACTGGCGGGTCCATTCGCTTGCCTGCTGCGCTTTGTGGTGTGACGGGCATCAAGGGTACGCAGACCCGTGTTTCGCGTTACGGTGTTATGCCATTGTCGTTTTCTGCGGATAATGTCGGGCCACTTGCCCGTTCAGCCCGCGACTGCGCCCGGATCATGTCCGTGATTGCAGGCTATGATCCGAAAGACCCGACATCGGCGACAGAGCCTGTTCCAGACTATGAAAGCGCTTTAACGGGCGACATTCGGGGGCTGAGGGTTGGGGTGCCGACAAACTACTTCTTTGACGACATCGACGATGAGGTGAACACCGCCTTTTTGCAGGCAATGACTGTCCTGTCAGACAGGGGCGCGGTGCTGGTGCCGGTTACTTTGCCGCATATGGCCGATATCAGCGCTTATGGCGGTATCATGTCGCGCTGCGAGGGAGCCGCAATTCATGGGCAATGGATGCGTGATGCGCCACAGAGCTATGCTGTGCATCTGAGTGCGAGGCTTTATGGCGGCAACGCGATCCCTGCTGTCATGTATCTGGAGGCCTTGAGCCGGAGGGGCGATATTTTACAATCCTTCGCGGATGATGTTTTCGGGGCTTGTGATGTTTTCGTTGCCCCGGCCTTGCGCACCAAGGTTCCGACGCGGCGTGACACTGATATTGATAGTGGGCGCGAACGGGCGATTGACGCGTTCATGAATGTATCAATCAACACACGGCCCGCGAATTACCTTGGTCTGCCTTCGGCATCGGTCCCCTGCGGGTTTGACAGCAATGGTCTGCCAATCGGGTTTCTGATTCATGGCCGACCCTTTGCCGAAGCTCGCGTGTTGAAAGTTGGCGACGCATATCAGCGCGATACTGACTGGCATTTGCAGCGCCCGCCTATCGCAGCCTGATCGCACGCTCTGCGCGCCCCCCAAATCGGGGGGCGCGGGTTTTCGGTGTTCAAGTTTGATTGAGAAGTGACTTGGCGATCATGCAGTGCACGCCTTTGTTGCCATTGACCGTCTGGGTGATCCGCAGGTCTGCCGCAAGAGAGCACAGCGTATACGCATCTTCGGGCGATAGGCCTGCCTTTTCTCCCATCAGTACAATCATGTCGCGCAAGGCCCGGATAACACATTGATCAAGATCGGGGTCCATGCCCATTGTGATGAGATGCGTCGGCGTTTGCGCACGCGGGTATGCAAGACCCATGTTCTTGTGCAGCACGAAGGTGAAATCGCCTTCGAGCGCCGTCTCGATGGCGGTGACGCAAACCTCTCCGTCGCCCTGTGCGCCATGCCCGTCACCACAAGAGAACAGTGCGCCCGGAACAAAGACCGGAAGATAAAGCGTCGTACCCGCGATCAGTTCCTTATTGTCCAGATTGCCACCATGGGCGCGCGGCTGAATTGATGAAATACGCCCCCAAGCCGGGGGCGGTGCGACACCCATCACACCAAAAAACGGGGCAAGCGGCAGGTCTAGGCCCCATGGCAGCCTTCCGGTATTGTTCTGGGCATCCAGCGGGATGGTGATGTGCCGCGTCTCGTGGAAATCATCTGTCAGGGTTCCGACAAGCGGGCGGATCACATTGTAGCCCCAGTCGCAGCGCAGCGCGACCTTATCGATCCGGACTTCCAGCACATCTCCGGGCATCGCGCCCTCAATGGCGATTGGTCCGGTCATAATGTGGCCGGGAAGAGGGCGCTCTGATCGTTCGTGAATATCCAGCAGTTCTGGTAGTACGTGAAACCCGTCCGGCGGCAGCATTTCGGGGGCACCGCTGACTGTGCGGATAGTGGCCGTGTCTCCTGATTTCAGGGTAAGCGCCGGTTTCAGACTGGCATCGAAATAGCCCCAATGGCAGGTTTCAGGCGAAGCTTCGAGCGTGTGATGTTGCATTATGTGGCTTTCGCAGGGTCATTGTGACGGAGGGATAGAGGGGTTTGGTTTGCCGCGGGCGCTGTTTCGGTGCATTGTATAAACAGTTGCGCCAACAACAAGTGCGGCACCGGCAAATGTGGTCCCATCGGGCAATTCTGCAAAGATCAGATAGCCGATTGCTGTCGCGATTAGCAGGCGAACAAATTCGAGTGGTGCAAGCGCAGAGGCCTGTCCGGTCTGGTGGGCGCGCGTGATGAGATACTGGCCACCGGTTCCGGTTATCCCGACCAACGCGATCAGTCCCCATTGCCGCATATCAGGCTGCACCCACCAGAGCAGCGTTGGAATTGCAAGCGCGAGGATCAGGAAAACCGCCTGATAAAACAGGATCGTTTCTGTCCGCTCAGATTTTGCCAGAACACGCACGGTGATGGTAATGCCTGCCCCAAACAGTGCGCCGATCAATGTCAGCATGTAATAGTAGCCGATCCCGTCGCCGCTGGGTCGCAGCATAATCAAGACGCCCACAAACCCGATTGCCGTGGCGACCCACCGCCGCGACCCGACCTTCTCGTGCAACACAATCACAGCGCCGATCGTCACGAACAAGACCTTGGCAAAGCCCAACGCGGTGACATCGGCCAGTGGGATGTGCAAAAGCGCGGTGAAGCCGCAGAGCATTGCACCCAGCGAAAATGCACCGCGCAGAAATTGCAATCCGAGATGGCGTGTGCGCAGCGCTGCGGGGAACCCTCGGATGAAAAGTGGCATCAGCAGGATTGTCACTATGATCTGTCGTATGAACAGCACTTGCACCAGTGGTATGTCGGTGCCGATTGCCTTGATACCGGCCATCATTGCGCCGAAGAGAAAGAATGCGGCGATCATCAGAAACGATCCGCGCAGGTTGTCGGGGGCAGCGGCCCACCAAAGCATCAGGCGGACCCGGCGCAAAAGTGGTGGCGCGTTTAGAGGGGCTTGGTCTGTTTGAACCAATGTGGGGGCGGCCAAATCACTGGCTGAACCTGATGCAGGAGGTGGCGTTGGCTTGTTCATTATTCTGCCTGATGGTGGATGTGAGCTGGATTATCTGCTGCGATCTGCCAGGGGTGTTCCGCACCCCGCGCTGCGGGGCACGAAACACCAGGGGCGCGCGTAGCTATGCAGCCTCAGCCATTGTGATCTGTGGACGGAGTGCAGTCAGGCCTGCGGCAGTTTCATAGGCCTTGCCGATCCGCAGGACAGTTGGGTCTGCGAATGGTTTGCCCACAATCTGCATGGAGAGTGGTAGACCCTGCGCGGAAAACCCTGTGGGGATCGACATGGCGGGGTTTCCAGTCACATTGAAGGGCATCGTCTGAATTGCCCAAGCCGGAGGTGTCTCTGGGTCGATCTGATCGAAACGCCCGGCGGGGGACAGCGTAGAGGCTGCAATGATCGCGTCATACGTGCTCAACACCGTGTTGTTCACGCTGATCGAAAGTTGCCGTCGCACCCGCAGAGCTTGCATCAGATCCGACGCAGACAATAGACCGCCAACGGCCATGCGCGCATGCGTGAAGCGCCCGTAATCCAATGGGCGTGACTTCATATCGGCCTCATGGATCGCATAGGCCTCGGACAGCAGGATGACGCGCCCTGCTGCATTGAACAGCTCAAAGTCCGGCAAGGTTACGATATCGACAGTCGCGCCGAGTGCACAAAGCTGCTTGATAGCGCCGTCAAGGGCCGCGACCACTTCGTCACTCAGCCCCGCAGCCCCCTCGAAGAAATGGCGCGGAAAGGCGAATTTCATACCTTCAACGCCTTCGTCGAGTCCACTTAGAAAATCTAGCGTGCCGGGATCGGCAGACGCTGGGTCTTGTGGATCATAGCCAGCGATAACCTGCATGGTGGCTGCTGCATCTTCAACGGTGCGCGACAGCGGTCCGGCATGGTCAAGGGTGAACGACAGCGGAAACACCCCCCGCCGCGACACAAGGCCATAGGTCGGCTTAAGTCCTATAGTGCCGCAATATGCCGCCGGGCCACGGATTGACCCACCCGTATCAGAGCCGATCGCCATGCGCACGAAACCGGCTGCAACTGCGGCCCCTGATCCGGAAGACGAGCCGCCGGGGATGTGGTCCGGGTTCCAAGGGTTGCGTGCCGGCGGGAAAGGCAAGTCGAAGGAGGGGCCGCCGAAAGCGAATTCATGCGTTGCGGTTTTGCCAATCAGAATGCCGCCTGCGCTGCGCAGCTTCTCCGCCACGACGCAATCTGCATTCGGCACATGATCGAGCAACAATTTGGAGTGGCAGGTTGTCCGAATGCCCGCTGTGTTGAAAATGTCCTTCAGCGCGTAGGGAATCCCTTGCATCGGCCCGCGATCAACCCCTTTTGCAAAATCTGCATCGGCAGCATCTGCATCGGCAAGTGCCCGATCTGTCGTTACAGTGATAAAGCTGTTTAGCCTGTCATCCAGCGCACTGATCCGCGCCAACGCATCTTCGGCAAGGTCTTTTGCGCTGATACTTCCTTGCCGCAAAAGCTTGCCAGCCTCGATGATTGACAGATCGTTAAGGGGCGGGGTCACCGCGTTCGGCGTCGGTTTTTCATTCTCAATCATGTCAGGCGATCCTTGTGATAGGTGCAAATCCATAAACATTGGCGGGCTCGTCCACCGCTGTCAGGTTTGTGGTGCGCAGCCGCGCGCACATCGCTTCAAGTTCTATGAACCCGTCTACGATGGCAGCTTTGCGGCCTTCCGGCAGGGGAAGCCCGTTACGGGCGGCAATAACGTCGACCATCGTTTCAGTATCCGCATGTCGTGACATGTTCAGGTCTCCTTTCGGGGCGGGTTGGGGGAAGTCGTGTTCGACGGAAACAGGAGCATGGCCGAAACGTGTTAGAATCAGGCCACTCATCAATCGTACCCCATAGCGTACAATATCGCAATATTGCATCCAATGCTGCGGATGCAGCGTGGATTCGCGGGTTGGTTGCGATTCGATATTAGTTGAGGTTCTCCAGATCGAGAGGGGCGCGAATCTGCAGGCATTTTGAGAGCTTTCATCGCAATATTTAAGTAAGCATATGATAATAATATTAAAAGTATAAAAAATGTTAACTTTCTCATTTTCCGGAAGGCTTGGCGCCTCGTAGATCGTGATGTGTTTTGAGGGGTTGAAAGTGACGCAACAAGATGAATTTTTCGGCATTGCAGCAAAATTGTATCCAAAAAAGCACGTCACGTCATAAAGGTATTGACCCAAAAGGCGCAGCAGATGCTAAATTTTTTTGAGCAAGCTGACCTGTGCCGCGGTTTCAAGATCGCAAGTGGGGAGGGGTGCAGACGCGTAACTCAGCCGTTCAAGTGACGAACACGAGCCACCAACCAGAGATGAAAGGCTAACTGAAATGACACTCCGAAAGCTTAGAAAAGAGATTGCAGCAGGCGTTACTGCACTATCAGTCGGGGCGATACCGGTCACAGCGCATGCTGAAACCGTCCTTCGCGTTGCCATGACCGCAGGTGACATTCCCTTAACCATCGGACAGCCCGATCAAGGCTTCGAGGGTTACAGGTTTGTTGGCTATAAGTTGTATGACTCTCTCTTGCTTTGGGATCTTTCGCAAGGAGAGGCCGATGCGGAGGTTCAGCCGGGACTGGCTACAGATTGGTACATTGATCCAGAAGACAACAAGCGCTGGGTTTTCGAGCTTCGTCAGGGTGTGAATTTCCACGACGGGTGTCCGTTCAATGCCGACAATGTGGTCTGGAATTATGAACGTCTGACGATGGAGGATCACCCCGCCTTCAACCCCCAGCAATTCAGCGCAATCAGGACGCGAACTGTGGATATCGCGGGGATTGAAAAGATAGATGATTATAAAGTCGCCATAAACATGAAGCGGATTGACAGTCTGTTCCCGCTTCAAACGAGTTTCATTTTTATGATTTCGGAATGTGCACTTGATGCGGTGGACGGAGATTATGCAGCCTATGCGATGGCTCCGTCAGGCACAGGCCCCTACAAGTTTGACACTATGGTCCCGCGTGAGCGGCTCGAGCTGGTTGCAAATACCGAGTACTGGGACACGGACCGTATCCCAAATCATGACCGGTTAACCCTGTTGCCCATGCCAGAAGCAACGACACGCGCAGCGGCCTTGATGGCAGGTCAGGTCGATCTTGTCGAAGCGCCATCTCCAGATACAATCCCGATGCTGGAAAGCTCGGGCATGACCATCGAAACAGCGCCCTATCCGCATAATTGGGGGTATCAGCTGAATTTTGTAGACGGCCCGTTCGCGGATATCCGTGTCAGACAGGCTGCGAACTATGCGATCAATCGTGAAGAAATGGTTGCAATGCTCAATGGATTTGCGTTGCCGGGTTACGGCGCCTACCCGCCAAATTCAGAATATTTTGGCGATCCCATAAAGTATGAATTCGACCCGGAAAAGGCACGCGCCCTGCTGGAAGAAGCTGGTTGCCTGCCATGCGAAGTTTCATTCGCAGTTTCGACATCCGGGTCCGGTCAGATGCAACCCTTGCCAATGAACGAACTTGTTTCATCGCAGATGAATGCCGCCGGATTTCAAGTGAAGCTTGAGGTCATGGACTGGAACAAGCTTCTGGATATAGCACTTACGGGACGTTCTTCTTATCCTGAATACGATGCGATCAATGTCAGCCGGGCGTTGCAAGACCCGTTCTCTGGTCTTTTCCGCTTTATGCTGGAGAGCCAGCACGGGCCAGCAGGCGGCAATTTCGGCCATTATTCAAGCCCCGAGGCCGAAGCGCTGATTACGCAAATCTATGAAACCTTCGATCCTATGGAGCGCGATAAGCTGATCATACAGGCGCATGAATTGTTTGTTTCAGATGCGATCATGATTTTCGTGACCCATGACGTCAATCCGCGCGCGCTTTCGCCCGCCCTCGGCGGCTTCGTCCAGGCACAAAGCTGGTTTCAGGACATGACGCCTATCACCGTTGGTCAAACCAACTAAGCGATATGCCGGGATCACATGGTCCCGGCCCGGACAAGGTCCGGGGCAAGTCCGCCAGACCCGGATGTTGATCAAGATCAGCATCGCCACCCGTCTGATGCCCGGCTTTGACGCTTATCACGCAAGGAAACGTCATGATTTCATACATCATCCACCGCGTTCTATATGCAATTCCAATCTCGCTTGGTGTCACTATGTTCTGCTTTGCACTTGTTTACATGGCGCCGGGCGACCCATTGACCCGTCTGCTGCCTGACGACGCCAGCCCTGAAGTCATAGCGATGATGAAAAAGGCGTATGGCTTGGACAAGCCTATTCCAATTCAGTATTTCGTGTGGCTGGGAAATGCCCTGTCAGGTGATCTTGGAACATCAATCCAGACAAACCGTCCTGTCCTGGACGAGGTCAGCAAGGCACTTGTCAACACGATCATACTTTCTGCTGTATCCGTGGTGGTTGCATTCTCGGTGGCGTTCATCCTCGGCACGCTTGCCGCCTATTACAATGGCAGTGCGGTTGACCGGCTTGCGACCGGATTCTCGGTGCTTGGGGTAAGTGTGCCCAATTACTGGTTCGGGATTGTTCTGATAATTCTGTTCTCTGTCCAGTTGCGCTGGCTTCCGGCGACAGGAATGGGGCCGGGTGGGTCTGGCAGCTTTTCACTCTTCAGCCTTGATGGTTTGCGTCACCTTGTTTTGCCAGTGATTACTATGGCACTGATTCCGCTTGGAATTATCATGCGAACCACGCGGTCCGCTGTGTCCGAGGTTCTTGGGCAGGATTTTGTTCAGACATTGCGAGCGAAGGGTCTGAATGAGTGGGCCGTTGTAAAGCATGCGGTGCGCAATGCGTTGCCCGGCGTGCTGGCGGTGATGGGGCTGCAATTTGGCTATCTGATGGGCGGCTCGATTTTGGTCGAGACCATCTTCACGTGGCCTGGCACCGGTTCTCTTCTCAATCAAGCCATCTTGAACCGCGATATTCCCGTCTTGCAGGGCACCATCCTTGTCTTGGCGCTGATTTTCGTCGCGACCAACCTCATCGTTGATCTGCTGCAAACGGCTGTCGATCCGCGCATCAAGCGAAACTGAGAGGACGTTTTGACATGACGGATACCAACATATCTTTCGCAACTGCCAAGGGCGCGGCTTCCGAGCCGCAGCAAGACAGGGTTCGCAGCTATTGGCAGCTTGTCCGGCTTCGTTTGCGCTACGACAAAGTCACGTTGTTCTTCGGGATGATTATTGTGGCCATCGTTCTGATTGCCCTGCTCGCTCCGATCCTGCCGCTGCGTGATCCGCTTGAAACAAGCATGATTAATCGCCTGAAACCAATCGGTCATGAGGGCTTTATTCTTGGAACCGACGAGTTGGGCCGGGACATGCTGTCGCGCATCATCTGGGGGGGGCGCAGTTCGCTTCTTATGGGGTTGTTGCCGGTCGCGCTTGCGCTTCTGATCGGGGGCGGGCTTGGGGTGATCGCCGGTTTCATGGGCGGCACCGTGAACATGATGATCATGCGTGTCATGGATGTCTTTTACGCCTTCCCCTCGATCCTGCTGGCTGTGGCCATCTCTGGGGCGATGGGCGGAGGGATGCTGAACGGCTTGATTTCCCTGACTGTCGTTTTCATCCCGCCCTTGTGTCGCGTTGCGGAAACAGCAACGACACAGGTGCGCGGGTTGGATTTCGTGGAAGCGGCGCGTGCCTCGGGCGCGGGGTCAGCATCCATCATAGGCACCCATATTCTGGGCAATGTTCTGGCACCGGTGTTTGTCTACGCATCTGGAATGGTCTCGGTGTCCATCCTTGTCGCGTCGGGGCTTTCGTTCCTTGGATTGGGGGTGGCACCGCCTACGCCCGACTGGGGGCTGATGCTGTCGACGCTGCGGCAAGCGATCTATGTGAATCCCATCGTCTGTGCACTTCCCGGCATCGCCATTCTGATCACCTCATTGTCTTTCAACATGCTGAGCGATGGTTTGCGACAGGCGATGGACGTCAAGATGTGACGGCCAGAAGTGCAGCACAGACCAGATCCCACGCACGCATTGCAAGGAGTTGCAAAAGTGAACAAGACCGTAAAACACCCTCCGAACGGGCTGCTATCACCACCAGAGATTGACGTTGTGTCAAACAAAGACCCACGCGACCGGGGTGGGCCTGCGCAACCCCTTTTCATTGTGAAGAACCTGGTCAAGAATTTCCCGGTGCGCGGCGGTATTCTGAACCGCACAACAGCACAGGTTCAGGCCGTGAGCAATGTAAGCTTTCAGGTTCTGAAAGGCGAAACACTTGGCGTTGTCGGTGAAAGCGGTTGTGGTAAATCGACACTTGCCCGGTTGCTCATGCATCTGCTCGACCGCACCTCGGGTGAGTTGATCTTCGATGGCGACTCTGTTGGCGTCCATGGCGGTATGCCGATGCGCAAGTTCCGCGAAGCGGCGCAAATGGTCTTTCAGGACAGCTATTCGTCGCTGAACCCTCGTTTGCCTGTCGAGGACTCGGTCAGCTATGGCCCAAAGGTTCACGGCATGGCTGGCAAGGCGGCGCGGGAATTGGCGCGAGATATCCTCAAGAAAGTTGGCCTGCGGCCGGAAATATTTGGCCCACGCTATCCGCATGAATTGTCAGGGGGGCAAAAGCAGCGTGTCAATATCGCCCGCGCGCTTGCCCTGTCGCCACGTCTGGTAATCCTGGACGAGGCCGTTTCGGCGTTGGACAAGTCAGTGGAAGCGCAGGTTCTGAATTTGCTGCGTTTCCTCAAGCGCCATTACAACCTGACCTATGTCTTTATCAGCCATGACCTGAATGTTGTGCAGTATATCTCTGACCGCGTTCTTGTCATGTATCTCGGCGAGGTGGTCGAGTTAGGCCCGGTGGATGAAATCTACAACCGGCCGCGACATCCCTATACACGTGCGCTGCTTCGCTCGCGCCTGTCGATGGACCCGGATGACAGGATGGATGACGCCCCGATTGCGGGTGATCCACCAAACCCGATCAACCCACCGTCCGGGTGCCGCTTCAGGACGCGCTGCCCTTATGCAGAGCCGATCTGTGCATCCACCCCACCGGCCATTTCCCAATGGACTGGCCCGGAGAGCCACACCGTCGCGTGTCACATGTATAACCCTGTCGATGGCCACAGCCTGAGCGGCAACCCGCCAGCACATGACGCGATGCCTGACACAGATATCCAGTCTCGTCCGACCCGCGTTCACGCCTGAAAAGGAGGCACGACCATGCCCAAGGACCAAGTTGTTACGCCAAGCACCTCGCATGATAAGACTGTTCCCATCGTTGATGTGCAGGGAATGTCAGTCAAATTCGTCTCACGAGAGGCGACTGTGTATGCCGTCAATGGCGTAGATTTCCATCTGATGCCCGGTGAAGTGCTGTGTGTGATTGGGGAATCCGGCTCTGGTAAATCCGTGTCGATGCGCGCGCTGATGCGCCTGTTGCCTGACAAGGCCCATATCGCCGGAAAAGTCAATGTTTCCGGCCGCGACGTGTTGTCGATGACAAAATCCGAACTGACAGCAATGCGCGGTCGAGATGTGTCAATGATCTTTCAAGAGCCGATGACAGCGCTTGACCCAGTCTACACCATTGGGGATCAGATCTGCGAGACGATCTTGCGCCATGAAGCGATTGGGCAGGATGTGGCCATGAAGCGTGCGCTGGATCTGCTCGAATTCGTCCGGGTTCCCTCGGCGGCACGACGGTTGAAGTCTTATCCGTTCGAATTGTCTGGTGGGTTGCGGCAACGTGCCATGATTGCGATGGCCCTGTCATGCAGTCCGAAACTGCTGCTGGCCGACGAGCCGACGACTGCGCTTGATGCAACAGTGCAAATTCAGGTTCTGATCTTGCTGCGCAAACTGCAAAAAGAGATGGGAATGGGCATGATCTTTGTCACGCATGACCTGTCGGTTGCGGCACAGGTCGCTGACAAGGTCGCGGTCATGTATGCTGGTCAGATCGTCGAGATGGGGGATGTGCGTGATGTGCTGCGCAACCCCCAGCACCCCTACACGCAAGGGATGCTGGCCTCTACGGTTCATGGGCAGGACCGCAGCAAGGACATCCCGGCCATTCCGGGCAGCCCGCCAGATATGCGCTTGCGCGTCGCCGGGTGCAAATTCGCCCCACGCTGTCCGCATGTATCCGCAAGCTGTCAGGCCGCGGAGCCGCCGCAGGTTATGCTCGGGGCTGATCGCTACGCCCGGTGCATCCTGCCCGATCCGACGCGTGACCCCCATCTATTGCCACAAAAGGTCAGTGCCTGACCTCAGGAGAAATTCGAAATGCATAAAACACACATACCGCAACATATCGTAAAGCGCGTAACCGACAGGCGGGGAAGTGCCCATCCCTTCAGTGATCTGGACCCGGCACGCACTGCTTTGGTCGTGATCGATCTGCAAAATGGCTTCATGGTTCCCGGCATCGCCCATGCCCTGTGCGAGACCGCGGTGGGGATTGTGCCCAACGTCAACCGTCTGGCCACTGCCGTCAGGGCAAGCGGTGGCAAGGTATTCTGGGTGCAGAACACCCATGATGACACCTGCCTGACCGAGTGGTCCATACTTCACGACTATACAGTGCAAGAAAAACAGCTTCATCGTGTGCGGTCGATGTCGGCGGGCAGTGAAGGGCACGCGCTTTATCCTGCCCTTGATGTGCGACCCGAAGATGAAACTGTCCAGAAAACAAGGTTTTCAGCATTTATTGACGGGTCATCCGATCTTCCGGCAAGGCTGAGGGCGGCCGGCTGCGATACGGTGCTGATTGTGGGAACTGTCACCAATGTGTGTTGCGATAGCTCGGCCCGCGACGCGATGATGCTGAACTTCAAGACAATCATGGTCAGTGATGCGAATGCGGCGCTGACAGATGAAGAGCATAATGCGGCCCTCACGGCATTTTACGCGACCTTTGGCGATGTCATGAACACGGATCTGTTGATTGGTTGCCTGTCGCGCAACGCTGCATCCGAGCGCCGCAGGGTCAGCTGACACCCCCCATTCCCTGAACAAGAGCTGTGCTGTTCCTGCACCTTTATCAGAAAGAAACGATATGACCTTCGACCACCTTGACAGCCTGAAAGGGCGGCTCAGTTCCCGCGCAGCATTGGTGCGCGACCAAGGTGTCTGCGCCTCTGCCGAAGATGAGGCCCGTATCCAGCGCATCACAAACGGGATTTCCGAGGCGCTGCTGAAAAGCCCGTTGCCAAGCCTCTTCGATACAGAACCGGCACATTTCGAACGTGGCCTGATTTCGCGTGCTTTTGCCGACACATGTAACACGCGAGACGTTTCATGAAGGATCAGGCACATCTGGCGTCTAACCCCGCCGACTGGAGTGTTGTGCAAACGGTGGATGCCGTCTGCGCTGGCGATATCTCGGCGGTTGAGGTGACCGAGGCGGTTCTGGAAAGGATCGCGCTGCGTCAGCCGGTGCTGAACTGCTTTATCCGCATCGACACTGAACGCGCCTTGGAAACAGCCTCGGCACTGGACGCGGCGCGCGCCAGCGGAGCAAAGCCCGGACCACTGCACGGCGCTGTATTGGCCCATAAGGACATGTATTACCGCGCTGGACTGGTCAGCACATGCGGTTCAGAAATTCGGTGTGATTTTGTTCCCGAAACCACTGCGACGGTTCTAAAACGGCTGGATGCTGCGGGCGCTGTCGATGTCGGCACGCTGAATATGTCCGAGTTTGCCTCTGGGCCGACGGGTCATAATTTGCACCACGGGGATTGCCACAACCCCTGGAATCCCGAACATATCACCGGAGGGTCGTCAACTGGTTCGGGGTCGGCGGTGGGCGGTAGGCTTGTCGCGGGATCACTGGGGTCTGATACGGGTGGCTCTGTCCGGTTGCCTGCCGGAATCTGTGGGGCTTACGGCATCAAGCCGACACAGGGCCGTGTGTCCCGTCACGGGGTCATGGGGCTTTCGTTTTCGCTTGATAATGTTGGGCCAATTGCGCGAAGCGCGCGCGATTGTGCGCGCTTGCTCTCGGTCATATCGGGACCGGACCCGCTGGACACAACGGCGCTGCCGGTTCCTGTCGACGACTACGAGGCCGATCTGGATGCCGGGGTCGCGGGACTGCGTATTGCGGTGCCAAACACCTACTATTTCGACGATATTGCCCCCGAAATATCGAAGGCGCTGGAGGCAGCGCTCGATGTCTACAAATCGCTTGGTGCAAAGGTTGTGTATGTCGATCTGCCCCATCACGACATTATCGGTGCGCTGGGGAATGCTGTTGGAAGTTCGGAGCAGTGCACGCTGCATGATTTCTGGCAGCGATCTTGTCCTGAAAAATATGCGCCGCTTATCCGGGCACGTATGCAGGCAGGATTTGGCGTCTCGGCTGTCGAGTATCTGAGCGCCCTGCATTTGCGCGGCACCATTGCGCGCGCAGTGTCTGATGCTGCGTTCGGCGATGCCGATGTGATGTTCTTGCCCGTGTTGCGGTTTCCCGTTCCAACGCTGGCAGAAACCAATGTCGGTGACGGTGCGGGGCTGCATGAAATTCTGGGCAGCATCAATCATTGCACACGCCCTATAAACTACCTTGGGTTTCCTGCGTTAACTGTGCCCTGCGCCTTTTCGGCATCGGGATTGCCAGTCGCATTTCAACTTGCCGGCCCTGCATTCTCTGAGCGCGTGTTGTTTCGCTTTGCCGGTGCATTTGAAGCGGCAAATGGGCTGCCTGACCGTACGCCCGATCTGCCTTGACCCTCTGATCCGCCCTGACAGGCCAATTCCAAAGGAAAAGCTGACATGAAACCCAAGATAGCCGTTATCGGGACGGGGGGGACGATTGCCTCTATCGGCGCCGGCCCGTTCGATATCGTGGACTATGGTGCCAATCAGAAGATGCTTCAGATTGACGGTATTTTGGAGTTGTTCCCGCAAGTGCATGATTGTGCCGAAGTCATCCCCGTGCCCTATAAGGCGATCCCAAGCCCCGATGTGGGTTTTGCGGATTGGAAAGAGCTTGTTCTGAAGATGGATGAGTTGACCGCCAGTATCCCCGATCTTGCTGGCTTTGTAATCACGCACGGAACCGCATCAATGGAAGAGACAGCGTATATGCTGTCGCTTGTTGCGAAAACGCCTTTGCCCGTTGTTATCACGGGGGCGCAACGACCGGCTTCAGGCTTGTCAACGGATGCTGGCATGAATCTGGCCAACGCGATCCGCACCGCTGCAAGCCCCGAAGCGCAGGGTAAGGGCGTCTTGCTGCTCCTGAACGATGAAATCCATGCAGCGCGTGATGTTAGCAAGACATCGACATTCCGAATGCAAACCTTCCGCTCGCCAGATTTCGGGGTGCTTGGGCATGCCGATGGCGACCGGGTCGTCTTCTATCGCAGCCCGGTGCGCAGCACCTGTCCCGATACGGAATTCGACATCCGCAGCCTTGATGCGCTGCCGCGTGTGGATATTGTCTACGCATATTCCGGCTGTGACGGGACCGCGTCGCGCGCGTTCATTGCGGCGGGTGCGCAAGGGATTATCTCAGCGGGGTTTGCACCGGGCTTTCCGGGGACAGCCGAACAGTCAGTTCTGGCACAAGCGGTAAAAGACAACGGCATCGTCGTTATGCAATCAACCCGCGCCGGCAGCGGTCGGGTGTTTCGTGGCAAACGGATGCGTGACAGCGGAATCCTGTCGGCTGACAATCTGACACCGCAAAAAGCACGTCTGCTTCTGGCGCTTGCGCTGACGGTAACTAGAGATGCGTCAGAAATCGAGCGGATATTCCTTAAATATTGAGAGAACTTGTCCAATGACAGTGCGAGAAGGTATTTTTCCAGCACAAGAAAATCGTGATCCGCGCAAGGGGCTTCTCTTGATGCTTGTCGGAATAGGCCTTTTTTCGATTCTGAACGGGGTCGTAAAGGCCCAGATGGAGGTGTTTCCGCCAAATCAGGTGATCTTTTTCCGCAACGCCTTTGCGCTCATTCCGCTGTGGTTTATGCTTGTTCCGCTGGGTGGGCTTGTCGCGCTGCGCAGCACGCGGATTAAAGAGCATGTGATGCTCTCGGTCCTGTTTACCGGAACATTGCTGTGCATCTTTTACGCCTATTCAATCATGCCTTTGGTCGATGTGACGGCGATTACCTTTATGCAGCCGTTATTGGTCAGCGTGTTCGCCTTTGCGCTGGGGTTGGAGAAGACGACCCGCCTGCAATGGCTTGCTGTCGTGATTGGGCTTGGCGGGGTGTTGATTATGGTCCAGCCAACTGGGGGTGGCCCGGTGAGCGGAGGGTTGATCGCTCTGGCGGGAAGCGCGATGGGTGCAGCATCCATGCTGATTCAGCGGCGTCTGTCGGGGACTGACAGCACACAATCCATCGCGTTTTACACGCTGGGAGTTTCTGCGCTGCTGATGCTGCCATTGATGTTCTATTCTTATGTGTCGCCGACACCTTGGCAATTGGCGGGCCTTATCGGCATGGGGATCGCCTCTGGCCTCTGTCAGTATGTGATCGTGCGCGCATTCTACCATGCAACCGCGTCAGAGATTGCCCCGATGACCTATACGAAAATCATCTGGGCCGTCGTTATTGGGTATCTCTGGTTTGCAGAAGTTCCGACATTGGAGGTTATGATCGGCTCACTTGCGGTGATGGGCGCGACCTATCTGGCGTTTCGGAGCGCTGCCGCTGCACGGATGACAATCTAATGTCTGTTGCTCGTCTGATCAGGCGCGTTGGTTTTATGCAGGTCCACCCCGGTCTGAGGGATTGGCGGCTTTGGGTTAAATTTGCCTTGACCCTGATGGTGGCCATTTTTGGTGCTTTGCTATTTGAGTGGCTGCTATTGCCCTTGCCGTGGATGTTGGGGTCAATGACACTTGTCACACTGGGTGCAGTGCTTCGGCTTAAACTCTTCGCCCCTGCCAGAATACGCCCTCCCATGACGGCAATAATTGGTGTGTTGCTGGGGGCGTCATTCTCGCCATCTGTTCTGGACAATCTTCTTGTCTGGCTGCCCACACTTCTGGGGTTGGTGGTGTTTTCCGCAATGTCTGGTTTGTGCTGCGCCGTCTATTTGCACAAGATTGCCGGGTTTGATCGTGTTACGGCCTTTTTCGGCGGAATGCCCGGCGGTTTGGTCGAAATGATCGAACTGGGATCAGAGCGTGGTGCGGATGAACGCGCTGTGGCGCTGATGCACTCCGCGCGCATATTGCTGGTAGTTTTTTCCCTGCCGTTTATCCTGCAATTGCTCGAAGGGGTGCCTATTGCCGAATATGATGGAACCCGTGATCGAATAATGGATGCACCACTTTCGACATTTGCGTGGCTGCTGGTGTGCGCTGTTGTCGGTAGCCGCATGGGCCGCCTTCTGCGGCTACCGGCGAAAGATTTGATGGGGCCAATGCTGCTTTCAGCAATCTTGCATGTCGGCGGTCTGACAGAATTCACACCACCGACCGAAATCGTTAACCTCGCTCAACTTATCATAGGCACAGTCCTTGGCGTCCGGTTTGTAGGTGTGGCCCCGCGCTTGATCGGGCGTATGCTGGCCATTGCCTTTGGCATGACCGTCATCATGATTGGTATTGTGTTCATCACGGCGATTGCCGTGGGAGCAACCACGGGAATACCGCTGGCAACACTTGTGCTTGCCTATGCACCCGGTGGCCTTGCGGAGATGAGTTTGGTGGCATTGGCGTTGAACGCTGATGTTGCTTTCGTCGCAACACATCATCTTGCGCGGATCTTGCTGGTCATGTTGGGGGCCGCCCCAATCTATGCACTATTGGTCCGCCTGACAGTGACGCGCGCGTATCCAGCCCCTGATAAGGGCGGTGCCGTTCCTCCATCCGCGCGACCCTTTGACAAATGAACAATCAGTCACATTGTGTCCATTGGGGGTGTTAGGCCAAATAATGTATGCTAAGCAATAACAGGATGGAGGCAACCATAGGACAAGAACACATGGCCACACGTGGTCTGGAAGTGACACAGGCAATCCGTGAAGGCATCGCCAGCGGTGAGTACAGCCCCGGAAGTCGCATGAATGAAAGCGAGCTGGCATCGCGCTTGGGTGTTTCACGAACCCCGGTGCGCGGCGCACTCTCGGTTCTCGCGGTCGAGGGCTTGTTGGAGTATACCCCAAATAGCGGCTACAAAGTTCGCAGTTTCGGGTCGAGCGATATTCAAAACGTTTATGTTGTTCGGGCCAATCTTGAGGGGTTGGTCGCACGCCAAGCTGCGATCAACGGGTTGTCCGACAGTGCCCGTGGCACGGCTTATCGCATTATCGATGAAACGGCCGCGCTGGTCAGCACGCAGTCCTGGACTGACGCCGTTCGTGTGTCATGGGAGGCTTTGAATCACGAATTTCACGAGGTGATCCGAGAAGCTGCACAGAATGACTTTCTGGTCCAAATGATCCGCCGCACCGATGAGATCCCGTTCTTTGGATTGATCCGGTTTCAATGGTATGATGCAGAGTACATGCGCGGCGCACATCAGGAACATATCGAAATCTTGGATGCAATCACCAACCGTCAGGCAGGTCGGGCGGAAGCGCTTGAGACAGAACATGTGTACCGTTCCGGTCGCCGTTTGGCGCGCCAGTGGCAGTTGATTGAGGAACGCAAAAACACTTCGCCCCTCGACACAACTACAGGGGTGCGAAAGATTGGCTAGGGCTGGCGATGCGCACAGCCGTTTCAATTTTCATGTATGGACCATCCAGCCTCGATCATAGGCAATTCACAAAAGCGGCGCAGACACCTTAAATGGTATTCATCTTTCATTTTTTCTAAGCCGGGTGCCTGTCTTGCCCACCAGCCCGAAGATGGACACGCGCATGAGGTCGCGGGGGCGGGGTGCGGAGCAGGTGTGAATATCGGCGATTCTTGATTTGCGGCCCGACGCTGCACCAAAGCGGCGGCAAATTGCGGCGCGACCGTAGCTGCCCCGATATATGAACGAACAAAGCGGGATAACGGTGCATGGAGCTGTGGATAACCCTCTCGATTGCTGCGGCCGCGTTTCAGACTTTGCGCTTTATGCTGCAAAAGCACCTCAGCATGGGGGCGCTTAGTGTGGGTGGCGCAACGCTTGCCCGGTTTGTTTACGCGGCACCTTTTATTTTCGTGCTCGCGCTTGCTTATTTGACCTTCAGCGGTGCGGGTATGCCATCACATGCGCCCGTCTTCTGGGTCTATGCTGTGACGGGTGGAATTGCGCAAATTCTGGCGACGTGGTGCGTGGTCGCCCTGTTCGCTGCGCGCAATTTTGCAGTCGGGATTACCTTCAAGAAAACCGAAGTTGTCCAGACAGCGGTTGTTGGGCTTGTCATTCTGGGGGACAGGATCACATCGCTCGGAACAGTCGCCATACTTCTGGGTTTTGTGGGGGTGGTGCTGTTGTCCGATACACCCGGTCTGAAAGAGCGCGGTTGGCGGCGTCTTGGCAATCGTGCAATGGCGCTGGGACTGGCATCTGGTGCCTTCTTTGCGATTTCGGCTGTGGGATATCGGGGCGCAACGCTGGAAATCGCCAGTGCCGACCCGCTTGTTCGCGCGGCGCTGGCGCTGTGTGTGGTCACTCTTTTGCAGGCTGTCGGACTGTCACTCTGGCTTATGTGGCGCGAGCCTGGACAGCTTGGGCAGGTGATCGCGGCGCGGCGCACCGCAGTCTGGATGGGCATTACAGGTATGGCGGGCAGCCTGTGCTGGTTCACAGCGTTTACACTGGAAAGTGCCGCGTTGGTTTTTGCTGTCGGCCAAGTGGAGGTAATCTTTTCACTACTCGCGGCGGTGCTGTTTTTCGGCGAGCGTATCACAGCGCGTGAAGGTATGGGCATCGGGCTGATAACGCTGTCTGTGCTGGGCGTCGTGGCGTTTCGGTAGAACGAAAAGGGGCGTGGCCTATTACTGGGTTCATATTCCCCTACGATGAAAGACGCGAATTTGCCGTAAGGCGACCGTGCGGGCGTGGCATTGGGCTCGCTTATGCCCACATTTTGGGTCGAGCTATGGGTTCCGCAACATTGGCAAACCTTTCAGCTCACTTTCAATGCGGTGCTGGGGCGCCGCCCCGCATCCAGAACGCCCTTCCGTAACATCGCCACTCGGCCAGTAGTGAAACGCAACGC
>Ga0207421_10003053_pt1 | contig 20259 bp, 19 predicted proteins | sample SodLakKL_010_SED_4_FD_187542 | JGI IMG/M metagenome (GOLD analysis project Ga0207421, IMG submission 187542) | Alkaline sediment microbial communities from Lake Tanatar, Kulunda Steppe, Russia - 8KL_010_SED (SPAdes) (version 2) | ecosystem: Environmental > Aquatic > Non-marine Saline and... | reverse complement strand
GGCAATATTTGAGGGAGGTGGACGGGTTATGGGCAAAAAAATTTCCACTGTTCTGATATTGATAGCTCTTTCTTTTTTTCTTTGTTCCCCAACCCCTTTTGCCCGGGATAATGAAAACTCCTTTTATCTGATCCCCATCCAGGAAACCATAACTTCGGGCAGCGCTTCTTTTATTGAAAGGCATCTCCAGCTGGCGGAAGCCGAGGAAGTCCAGGCCACAATCATCCTGCTCGATACCCCGGGAGGCCTGGTTGATGCGACCTTAAAAATTAACCGACTTTTCCGGACTCACCCCAGGCCAATTATTGTCCTGGTTGCTCCTACGGGTGCCATGGCTGCTTCTGCCGGATCTTTTCTGGTCCTGGGTGCAGATATTGCTGTTATGGCCCCGGGTACCACAATCGGGGCGGCGCAGCCCATAACCATGACCCCCGCGGGAACAGAGCCCGCCGATGACAAAACAGTCCAGTTTATGGCTTCCCACCTCCGCAGCCTGGCCCGGGAGAATAATCGGCCGGCCGACATCGCGGAGCGTTTCGTAACCGAAAACCTTACCCTGGATGCCTGGGAAGCCCTGGAAAAAGAAGTTATCGACTTAATGGCAGCAAACACAGAAGAAATGCTCGGTCTGCTCGAGGGATATACCCTGGAAAAAATGGGGCAGTCTTTTACCCTCCAAACTCAAAACCCCGTAATTATTGAAAGCGAAATGAACCTGCGGGAACAGGTCCAGAATTTTGTCAGCAATCCCCAGATCGCCTTTTTACTCCTGATGCTTGGTGGACTGGGAGTCTACCTGGGGCTCAGCGCTCCCGGGACTTTTGTTCCCGAAATTCTTGGTTCCCTGGCCCTGGTTCTGGCTATTTATGGTTTGGGACTCTTCTCAACCAACGTAACCGGAATTATTCTCCTGGTTATCGGAATTGGCTTAATGATTGCCGAAGCCTTTACAGCGGGTTTCGGAATCCTGGGAATATCGGGAGCCGTTTCCCTGGTGGTCGGAGCAATCCTGCTTCCTCACGAACCCCTGATGGACCCTGACTGGTACAAGGCTTTCAGGACTACGGTTCTGGGAGTCGGTATTGCAGTCTCGATGCTTCTTTTGGTAGTAATCCAGCGGGTAATTAGTTCACGCCTCCGGCGCCAGCAGAGGGGACCCTTCATGGTCCCCAGGACCGGGCGGGTTACCCAGGCCCTCAATCCAAGGGGGACTGTTAAAGCCCAGGGCGAACTCTGGAACGCCCGGGAAGTTGACGGAAAGGCAGTACAGGAAGGTGAACAGGTTAAGGTAGTTGGACAGGAGGGTTTGGAACTCCTGGTTAAAAAGGAAGACCAAAGCTAAAGAGGGGGGAAAATTAATGCCGATACAGGTTCTTGGTATTGTTGCGGCTATTTTGATCCTGGTCCTGGTTTATGCCATTAGAATTGCCAAGGAATACGAAAGGCTTGTTATTTTCCGCCTGGGTCACCTGATAGCTGAAAAAGGTCCCGGGCTGGTAATCATTATCCCGATTATTGACCGTGCGGTCCGTATCTCGCTGCGGATTGTTACACTCGACGTTCCAACCCAGGAGGTAATTACCAGAGATAACGTTACCTGCAGTGTTAACGCCGTAATCTATTACCGGGTTGTTGAACCCAGCCGGGCAGTTGTTAATGTAGAAGAATACCGGATGGCTACAGCCCAGCTCGCCCAGACAACCCTGCGCAGTGTAGCCGGGCAGGCCGAGCTGGATGAGCTCCTCGCAGAGCGTGATAAACTTAACCAGAAAATCCAGCAGATTCTCGATGAAGCAACTGACCCCTGGGGAATTAAAGTTACCGCAGTTGAAATCAAGGACGTGGTCATCCCGCAGGGACTGCAGAAAGCTATTGCCCGCCAGGCCGCTGCAGAAAGGGAACGCCGGGCAGTAGTTATCCAGGCCGAGGGAGAAAAGCAGGCGGCACGGAGGCTCTCCCAGGCAGCAAAAATTCTTTCTTCGGAAGAAGGGGGGATGTTTGTCCGACTCCTGCGGACAATACCCGAGATTACCGGACAACCCGGGTCTATTCTGGCCTTCCCCTTACCCCTTGAATTAAAACACCTGTTTGACGGATTGACGAAAAAACAAGAAAAGGACAAGGAACAAAAAGACGAAGAAGAAAAAGAGTAAAATATTCAGGGCTCCTGCCGGTTCGGCAGGAGCCCCTTTATTTTCCGGGCCTTTTCCTTTTTTATTCTTCTTCCATGTAGGGGTAGCGGTAATCCTTTGGTGGAACAAAATTTTCCTTGATGGCCCGGGTCGAAATCCAGCGGTACATGTTGATCTTGCTTCCCGCTTTATCGTTTGTTCCCGAGGCCCTCGCTCCCCCAAAAGGCTGCTGGTTAACAATCGCAGCCGTGGGGTTGTCATTGATATAGAAGTTTCCTGCCGCCTGCCTCAATATACGGTCGGCTTTTTTGATAGCCTTCCGGTCCCGGGCAACAATGCTTCCGGTTAGACCGAATGGCGAAGTTTCATTGCAGAGGTAAAGGGTTTCTTCGAATTTTTCGTCGGGATAAACGTAGACAGTTAAAACGGGCCCGAATATTTCCTCGACCATGGACTCATAAAATGGATCCGTGGTTAATATTACCGTTGGATCGATGAAATAACCGACGCTGTCGTCGTAGTTTCCCCCGGCAATTATTTCAGCTTTATTTGCTGCTCTGGCCCGGTCAATATAGCCGGTTATTTTATCAAAAGCCTTCTTATCAATAACCGCACCCATGAAGTTGCTGAAGTCATTAATATCGCCAACTTTAATCTCTTCAACAGTTTTTACAAGAAAGCCCTTGATCTCCTCCCATAAAGATCTGGGGATATAGGCGCGGGAGGCTGCAGAACATTTCTGTCCCTGGTATTCGAAAGCTCCCCTTATCAGGGCAGTAACCACTTCAGCGGGCTCCGCAGTATTGTGAGCAACCACAAAGTCCTTGCCCCCGGTTTCTCCAACAATCCTGGGGTAATAGTGATAGTTTTCAATGTTTTCGCCTATCTTTTTCCACATATGCTGGAAAGTCCCCGTAGACCCGGTAAAGTGGACTCCGGCCAGCTGGGGATGGGGTAAAGCAGTATCGCCAATTACAGAACCCGGGCCGGGAATAAAGTTAATTACTCCCTCGGGGAGGCCTGCTTCCATTAACATCTGCATGAAGTAGTGGGCGGAATAAACTGCAGTTGATGCCGGCTTCCAGAGGGCTACATTGCCCGCCATGGCTGGTGCTGTGGGCAGGTTACCCGCAATTGCGGTAAAGTTAAAGGGAGTAACCGCCAGGACAAAACCTTCCAGGGGCCTGTAATCCAATCGGTTCCAGGCCCCGTCCGGCGAATAGGGTTGATCCTTATAGATTTCGGTCAGGAAATAGCTGTTAAAGCGGAGAAAATCCGCAAGTTCGCAGGCAGCTTCTATTTCTGCCTGATGGACAGTCTTGCCCTGCCCCAGCATGGTTGCTGCATTTATGGTTGTCCGGTAGGGGCCGGTAAGCATGTCCGCGAGCTTGCGGAAAATTACCAGTCGGTCTTCCCAGGCCCAGCTGGCCCACTCCTTCTGAGCCTGCAGGGCAGACTCAATTGCCATCTCAACCTCCCTGGGGCCCGCCTTGTGATAGCGAGCCAGGACATGCCCATGTCTTTGGGGCATCACCACCTCGCCCAGTTCACCAGTTTTAATCTCCCTGCCCCCGATAATCAGGGGAATTTCTAGCTCCTGTTGCTGCATCTTCTCTAGCTCGTTTTTTACTGCTTCTCGATCTGGACTTCCAGGAGGGTAGTGTTTTACCGGTTCATTTTGGGGCTTTTGTAAGTAATAAAAAGCATCACCCATTGCACATACCTCCTCTTGACATTTTTTCCATTCTTTAAGCGTACTAATATTATAACATATTATTCAAGAAATTAGCCGCGCACCTCGTTAACCAATTACAGCAATAGAAAAAGGGCGCAAAGCGCCCCGAAATTTCTTCTTAATCAAAAATCTGGAGTTTTGTTTTTAAGAACGGCTCTATCTCCCTTTTCTTTCCCTATTCATAGCTCAGGGCTTTTACCGGGTCCAGGCGTGATGCTTTATAAGCCGGGTAAATTCCGAAGAATAGGCCCACCAGGAGGGCAAAACCAAGGGCAAGCAAAACTGAGACTGTCGATACAACAGGGGCCCAGCCACCAAAACGGGCTATTGCTCCTGCTCCCAACCGGCCGAAACCTATCCCTACTACTCCGCCAATCCCCCCGAGACTCAGAGCTTCAATCAGGAACTGGCGCATAATATGCCGGCGTTTTGCTCCAAGGGCCTTCCTGATACCAATTTCCCGAGTCCTTTCTGTTACCGAAACCAGCATGATATTCATGATACCGATGCCGCCTACCAGCAGGGAAATACCCGCGATCCCCCCCAGCATTATATTTAAAGTACTGGTTACCTGGTCAATTACCTCCAGGATCTGATCCTGACTGGTTAACCGAAATTTATCAGAACTTCCCAGGCTCCTGGTTAAAAAATACTCAATCTGCCCTACAGCAATTTTGGCATCGGTCGAAGAACCGGCCTGGGCAACGTAAGAATCAACGTAGCGGGTATTGGCCACTTTCTGCATATAGGTGGTAACAGGGATATAGACCTGGTTATTAAAATTCCCCGCCAGGCCCATACTTTTTTCCTGCATCACTCCTGCAACCGTGAAAATATGGGTCCTGTTGGCAAAGTTCATTCTTACCTTTTTCCCCAGGGGTTCCTCTGCCCCAAATAAATCAACAGCAACCTCTGAGCCCAGGATTATTACATTGCCGGTCCCCTCAAGATCCTCAGCAAGTAAAAACCTTCCCCGCTCGGGGAAATAATCGTTAATTGTTTGATAATCCGGGGCGGTTCCCACGACTGTGCCCCGAATATTGGCACTCCCGCTGATTAACAGAGCTGTTCCCTGTCCAACGGGAACAATTGCCTGCACCGCAGGACTGAATTTTTGGATATTTTCACCAAGTTCCAGGTTAAAAATATCGGTATAAGGGCGGCTGATTCGGCCTCCCTCACCCCTTTGTATCCCCGGGCTGATATTTATTGTGTTGGACCCCAGGTTGGCAATCTGGCTTGTAACCTCTCCCCGGGCTCCCGTCCCAATAGAAACGATAGCGATAACCGCGGCCACCCCTATTATTATCCCCAGCATGGATAAAAAAGTCCGGAGCTTGTTGCTGGCCAAACTGCGCAGGGCAATCCGCAGGGTTTCCAGGATCATACTATCACCTCATCTTTTAAGATTATCCCGTCGCGCAGCTCAATAACCCTCCTGGAATATTCCGCTATTTCTTTTTCATGAGTTACGAGAACGATTGTATGTCCCTGCCGGTTAAGGTCGGTAAAAATCTCCAGGATTTCCTTACCGGTTTTAGAATCTAGGTTGCCCGTCGGTTCATCTGCCAGGATAATGGCCGGGTTGTTTACCAGAGCCCGGGCGATAGCGACTCTTTGTTTTTGTCCCCCGGATATTTCATTGGGTTTGTGAGTTAACCTGTGGCCCAGTCCAACTTTTTCCAGAGCCTCCCGGGCCAGTTGCCTTCTCTTCCTTAAACTTACCCCCCGATAAATTAAGGGAATTTCGACATTTTGCAGAATGGTAGTCCGGGAAAGCAGGTTAAACTGCTGAAAAACAAAACCGATTTTCTGATTGCGGATTTCTGCCAGCCGATCATCGGAAATACTACTGATTTCTTTTCCATCAATCCAGTATTCTCCTTCAGTCGGGTAATCGAGACAGCCCATCAGGTGCATCAGGGTAGATTTTCCCGACCCGGAAGGGCCCATAATTGCCAGGAATTCACCATCCTTAACCGAAAAAGAAACGCCCCGTAAAGCGGGAACTTTTATCTTGCCTATGAAATAGGTTTTATGCAGTTTCCGTACTTCGATCATCAAAACCTACCCCCCGGCATCCCGGGCATCCTGTTTCCAAAGACTCCCGGGTCCAATCCAGTCCCGATTTGACCCAGAACATAGGCGTTAATTAAAACAGTATCTCCTTCCTGGAGGCCTTCCTGGATAATTATCCTTGCTCCATCATCAATTCCGGTCTGCACTTGGATTTGAACCGGTTTCCCGTCTTCAACCTTGATAACCCAGTCCCGGTTTTCCCGGGTATAGACTGCGCTGATGGGAACCACCAGGTTATCGCTGATTTCTGCAATTATTATCTCCAGTTCTGCAGTTAAATTGGGTCGGAAAGCGGGATGATTATCCGTAAGCAAAACCGTAACGGGAAGGGTAATTACACCGTTATTATCCCGTGCTCGAAAGGCAATTCGGTCGATAACTCCCCGGAAATCAGCACCTGGAATAGCATCGATACGGACTATAGCTTCCTGCCCTATTTCCACCAGGTTCATCTCAATTTCATCAATCTCAACTTCCACTTTAAATTGATCGGTTTCAATCAGGTTGATTACACTCTGTCCGGCAGAAACCCGGTCTCCCTCTTCCAGAAACACCTCACTTATCAGCCCCGAGAATATTGCTGTCATTTCCGTTTCCTGCAGGTCACTTTCGGCAGCCTGCAGATTCAATTCCTGTTCGCGAACTTCGCTGGGAGTTCCATTAATCAGGGCTCTTTCATAATTATTCCTGGCCCGGAGGTAATCCAGTTCCTGCCGCGTTTTATCCGTTCGGGCAAGAATCTGACCTTCTTCCACCCGGTCACCTTCTGTAACCAGGATTTCTATTATTTCACTGGAAAAAGGAAAGGAAAGATTTTTCTCCCGAATGGGAGAAAGATTGCCCGTAAGCTGAATGGTCTCCCGGACAGTGCCCCTTTCCACCCGGGTCAGCATCCTTTCCTCCAGTTGAATACTGTCCAGGGAAAACTCAGCAGAAGTCGGGGTCAACATCCGCCAGGCTGTAAAACCCCCTATGAAAATCAAAAAAGCAACACTTAAAATTAATATTTTCTTTTTCATCAATTCACTCCCTGTTCCCAGTCAAAAGAATAACCCAGAAAATAAGCGAGCTGAAGGCGGGCAATTAACAGGTCATCCCGGGCTACACTGTAGTCAAACCGGCCCTTTTCCAGCTCCTGAAGCGACTGATTGTAATCGCGGGTAGTAGCAAGCCCCGTCCGATAATTCCCTTGTTTAATTTCCGCTTCCAGTTTAGCCCGGCGCAAAAGAAGTTCTTTTTCTTCAACATTGCTCCAGGCGTTTTGGATGGAATTCTCCAGAGAAATAAGCTGGGTTTTAATGCTTGTTTTTAAATCGTCTTTTTTATTTTCCAGCTCTTTTTTCTGGGCCTCGAAATCCTGTTTCTGGAGTTCATCTTTCCCGCTATCAAACAGGTTATATCTAACCTCGATTCCAATTCCTGCTCCCCAATCGTCATGCCAGCCATCAATATTCCCACTTATGTCCACCCTGGGTTTTTGTTCCTGTTCAAACCAACCCACCTGTTGAGCAAAATAATCCATTTCCAGCTGGAGATTCTTTAATTCTGGATTGGCCGAAAAAGCAGCTTCTATTTTTTCTTCCTCTTCCATCTCTTCCAGGCCCAGGTTTGCAACCCAAACACCCAGTTCATCAATCAACCCGGTATTTAAGTCAAGTTCAATTTCCTTGTCCCCGGGCAAACCCAGGACCCTGTATAACTCTTCGCGGTTTCTTTCAATACCCTGCTTTTGGTTCTGGACGGAATTTTCCGCCCGCAGGAGAGCTACCCGGGAATCGATGACCTGGATTTCCCCGGCCTCCTCGATTTCTTTACGACGGAGAATTTCTTCCAGTTCCTCCTCTACCCGGGCCAGGTTCTGCCTTGTAGCAACCAGATTTTCTTCCTGGCGGACCAGGTTGAGGTAATCTTCAACCCAAGCCAAAATATTCTGGGCCTGTTTTTGCGGAATATTATTCTGCAGTCTTTCCAGGGAGATCTGGCGGGACATCAATTCTCTCTGGGTGGCAGAAGGAGTTCGGGGAAATACCTGGTAGGCTAAAGAAATACCCAGGTCCGGTTCATATTCACCTCCGCCGAACCCCCCTGAACCTTTGCCATAGGAAAGATTTCCCTGCAGGGTAAGGCCCGGAACAAAACGCCTGTTCAAATCAAGACTGACAAACTGGCGCTGGAACTCCCTTTCTTTAACATTAAAGTTACTCACACCCCTCATATCGAGCTGCCAGCCTGCACCGGCCAGGGTTTTCTCTATTTCCCGCAGGGCCTTATCCAGTTCAGCAAACATTTCCTTTTGGGCGGGAGCATTTTCCAGTCCCCAGTGCACTATTTGTTCCAGGTCAAGGGAGTTGGCCTGCCCGGGGACAGAACTCAAAAGCAAAAAGCCTGCTGTAAATATTAAAAGGATTTTAATTCTGCAGAATCTCATCGGCGACCTCCTTCAAGTTATGACCCATTGCCTCGTAAATATCGAACAGTATCAGGTAGTAACTGTTAACCCCCTGGGAAAAACTCTCCTTTGCTCCCATAAGAGAAATTTGGGAGGACAATAGGTCATTGATTGTTCTGAGTCCCAATTCTTCCTGCCGAACAATTATTTCGTGGTTCTTTTCCGCCTCTTCCAGCCTCTCCCCGGCCAGCTGCAGGTTATTTCTCGCCCGAACTAAGCCGTTATAAATCTGCTGGAACCGATGTCTTACATCCTGTTCAGTTTTGGTAATATTCAACCTGGCTATTTCCAGGTTGTTTTCCTTTTGCTGTAGATCCAGGGCTGGAGTTGAGGCTTCCCGGGCTCTATTCAGGTCGATTTCAGCCAGTTCCAGCTGCTTTTCCCTGACCCTGATTTCAGTAGCCGATTCCAGGGCTTTTTCCAGAAAATTCTCCGGGTCAATTTCAATGGTTTCCACTTCCAGCAGGATATCCTTTTTTATATACGGAAGTTCCTCCAGCCCCAGTTTATACCTGAATTCCTCCCGATCCTGGATTAAATCCTGGCGAACTGCTTCCAGCTCAAAAGTAGCGCTATTGTAACTGCTCTGCTGTTGAATCAAATCCAGCTGACTGCGGTGTCCGGTCTGGACCTGTTTTTCAACTTCCTCCAGGCGCCTTTTTTCCAGTTCCAGGCCTGCTTCTTTTCTCCCCAGTTCCATTTCCAGGAGAATCAGCGTGAAATATTGGCTCACCGTGTCCCGAACCAGCCTGTTCTCAGACTGGAAAAAACTATTCTCAGCCTGCATTAGACCCAGCTCATTTTGCAGCTGGGCATATCTAGAGCCCGTCCGCATTATATCCGCTTCGGTTTTTTTATAATTAATGCGGGAATTTTCCAGGTCGATTGTTGCAATCTGCAGGTCAATACTGTTATCCCAGGATAGATCGATTGCCTCTGTAATTCCTACCTCCTGAGCAGAAGTGCTTAAACTTAAGGAAACAAGAATTAAAAATAATAAAAAAATTACGTTTTTCCCCGAATTGATCAAAACAATGCACCCCTTTTCTTTATTATTTCCCCAATTCACCCGTTTATGAAACTTAAATGGGCTTTTCCCCCGACCGAGAGCAATTCTCTTCTTCAAATACCTCTGAAAAAATGTTCTGTGTCATCTTCTCCATTAACTGAATTAACATTTTTTCTTCCTCTGGAGAAAAGCCACGGGTCAGTGTAGAAACAGCATCAAAAATTATTTTTTCTATCTCCCCGCCTATTTCCTCGATTTTCGGAGTAAGGTACAGCCGCTTGACCCGCCTGTCTTTTGGGGATCTCCTTTTTTCCACGTAGCCCTCACTGATCAGCCCCTTTAAATTTTTGGTCACAGTAATTTTGTCGAGGAAAAGCTTTTCTCCCAGTTCATTCTGGGAAAGACCCTTAAAATAAAAAAGAACCCCCAGCATTTCCACCTGGGTTTTGTTAATATTAAACCTGGAAACTTCGTTATTGATCTTTGTTCCCCAGAATTTAGAGATAATTGCAATGTATTTCCCCAGCGATTCCTTTTGCATGGCCCCATCTCCTTTGTTTCATTATCATACCAAAAAAAATAAATAGTTGCAATAAGAAACTTTCCGCCGGGGCAATGGATTTTTGGAATTAATTTCCTTTTCTGCGGGAATTTTTTCTTTCCCCGAAAAATTAGGTAAGAAAATCCCAAAAAGGAGGGGCTTAACTATGAAAAAAATCGCCCTTGCTTTTTTAATCCTCCTGGGAGTTTTCTGAAAGTAGAAGGTGTCCTTGAAGGAAAAACGGCAGAATTTTTTAAGGAAAATCAGGATATAATCGACCTCGATAACCTCGAAGAAGCTTTTTCTCTTCTTGACCCCTACCTTGAGAAAAATGAGTTCTTTTTTGCCGGAGAAACCCAGGCCATTCTCCCCAATGAAGAATTAAGACTCGCCTTATTAAAGTATCTGCATCAGCATACCAGCGTTCGCTATTACGTTCTCAAAGCAACCCCTAGGATCGCCTATTTTTTAAACAAATATCTCCAGACCGGAAATGAGGAATACCTGGACTTTGTTCTCCCCTACTGGCACAGGAATTACGAAATGTATGAATTTTACCGCCAGCTACGGGAATTTAACCTGACCCTTGAACCAGGGGAAAGAATTGAAATCATTGGCTTTGATATAACCGGAACTTTCCGGCAAATAATTGCGGTTTATCATCTGCTGAAAATTATTACTCCCGAAGAGGCTCCTCCCGGCCTTGATAAACCTCTTGCAGAACTGGAGGAATTAAAACAAACATTTGCTGAAAAAAGGCAAAAACCAGACCACTACCGCAAAGCCCAGACCGATTTCTATGCCGGTCTCCCCGATCATTTCTTCGAGGGGATTCTGTCTCCCGTCGAGGAAATAAATGAACAGATTAAAGAAAAATCCCACGCAGTTGAAAAAGCCCTGGGAGAAGATTTCTTTTCCTTTCAGCTCGTTGTTCAGAACATAATTGACGGTTTCCAAGCCTTTGAACTAATGTTAACCGGGCGCTGGAATTCTTCGGAATTCAGGGATGAGCGTTCTTTTGAAAATTTCCTAAAATTATATCCTCAGCTTGACCGGGGTAATTTCTTCGCCCAGTGGGGGGACCTGCATACCTTCCAGAGAGATTACCACGGGTTCTCCTGGCTGGCCGCTCACCTGGCTTCGGAAAAATCTCCCCTCCGGGTTAAAGTGTTTTCCATACTTTACACCTATGAAGACTGCTATCGCCTTGAACCCTATTCTTTGGATGACTCTCTCCCCTATTCTTCGGATTTCCAAAACATGGACCTGCTAAAAGAAGCAGCACCAGGAAAACTGGTTTTATTTGACCTGCAGGGAAAGGATTCTCCATTCGCCAGAGATTTATTCTTCCTCGGGGAGGATGCTTCCGGGGGAAACACCCTGGATTATTTCCAGATGGCCATTTACTTAGAGGGCTTTGAGGGAGCGGGCCTCCTTTATGGAAACAGGGAAATATTTAAAGACTGCACTCTGCTCAGAGTGCAGTCTTTTTGTTTTGCTCTAATAATTTCCTGACCTCTTCTTTAGTTTTTAATTCCAGGGCTTTTTCGGTAATTTCTCTGGCCTCCTCCCGGGTCCAGAAGCCGAGAAGTTCCTTAATTCGCAGAATAGAACCCGCGCTCATGCTGAATTCATCTAGCCCGGCTCCCAGCAGGAAAGGCATTAAGAGCTCATCCCCGGCAGCTTCCCCGCACATACCCACCCAGATATTATTGCGGTGGCCTGCGGCTATGGTTTCTTTGATCAGCCGGAGCACTCCCGGGTGATAGGGAGAATGGAGGTAGGCAATCCTTTCATTGCCCCGGTCTACAGCCATGGTATACTGGATCAGGTCATTGGTCCCAATGCTAAAGAAATCCAGCTCCCCGGCCAGGGCATCCGCTATCATTACCGCCCCGGGCACTTCAATCATTATTCCTTTTTCCATGTCCCTGTCAAAAGGAATTCCCTCTTCTTCCAGTTCTTTCTGGCTTTCTTTCAGCAGCCTGTTGGCTGCTAAAACTTCTTCCAGGGTAGCAATCATAGGGTACATGATTTTTGCATTTCCATAATGGCTGGCCCGCAGGATTGCCCTGAGCTGAGGTTTAAATATTTCAGGCTGATCCAGACAGAGCCTGATGGCCCGGTAACCCAGGAAAGGGTTCATCTCCTCGGGCTGTTCGAGGTAGGGCAGGTCCTTATCCCCCCCAATATCAAGGGTCCTGATGATTACGGGGTAATCCCCCATAGCCTGGACTACTTCCCGATAGGCTTCAAATTGCTCTTCTTCCCCGGGTAGATCGTCCCGGTCCATGTAGATAAACTCCGTTCGGAAAAGCCCAATTCCTTCTCCACCCTGCTCGAGAAGAGGTTTCACATCTTCAGTACTGCCTATATTTCCAACAACCTCGATTTCTTCTCCATCTTTAGCAACCGCCTTAACATCTTTGAACCTGGCCAGGCGTTCTTTTTCTTTTTTGTACTCGGCCAGTTTTTCCTGGTATTCTTCCAGTTTTTCCTCGTCAGGATTTAAGTAAATATCCCCCTCATTGCCGTCAACAATTACCTGCATCCCGTCCTCAACTTCCTCCAGAAAGTCCCTGCCCAGGCCAACAACAGCCGGAATCCCCAGGGAGCGAGCCATTATTGCAGAATGCGAGGTTCTTGAGCCGTCAGCTGTAACAAAAGCCACCACTTTTTCCTTATCCAGACGGGCGGTATCCGAAGGTGTCAGATCGCGGGCAATTATTATTGAATCCGGAGACAGATCGGTCTCTTCATCACTTTCTCCTTTAAGGATCCTCAGGACCCGGGCTCCAACATCCCGGATATCCGCTTCCCGGGCCTGCATGTATTCATCGTCAAGTCCTGCCATGAGAGAAGCGTACTGTTCAACTGCTTCCTCCAGGGCTTTTTCCGCATTTTTTTTCTCGTTTTTTATTCCTTCTTCAACTGTTTGGACCATTTCCGGGTCCTGCAACAGCATCTGATGGGCTTCAAATATTTCCGCCTCTTTGGGTCCCAGTTTTTCTTCGGTTTCTTCCTGGAGTTGTTTCAGTTCTTCAACTGCTTTATCCAGGCCTTCCTGCAACCTCTTCAGTTCGTCTTCAACTTCTTCAGGGCTGATTTCCCGCTGATCCGCCTGCAGGGCCTGGTCCTTTTTTTTGACCGCCGTGCCAATGGCAATTCCAGGTGATGCTGCAACTCCGCGCATTATCCACCCTCCTCTTCTGTTAAACCCTGGTCAATAAGTTCGGTCAGGGCTTTGATAGCCTCCTTCTCGTCGTCTCCTTCAGCCTGCAGTTTGACAGTACTGCCCTTGCTGGCCCCCAGGCTCATCACGCCCATAATACTCTTGGCGTTTACCGTTTTTTCGTCCTTGGTTATTTTTATTTCGGCGTTGAAAGAACTGGCTTTTTTTACAAAGATATTTGCTGGACGGGCGTGTAGGCCGGTTTCGTTTTTAATGGTTAATTCTTTTTCAACCAAAGCATTTCATCCTTTCCTCTTGAATTCGTTTTCTGAAGTTACGCTGATCCCTTCGCGGTAAAATAATTCTGCTGTTACTCCCCTCCCCGCGACAATCCTGCCGCAGAAGGTTCCGTCATAAATGAAATAAGGGCCGCAGGATGGACTTTTTTCCTTTAAAATTGCCCTTTCGGCACCCACAAGGCGGGCCAGGTTTAAGGCTTCCTTCGCTCCCCGGATGAAAGTCTCTGCAACGTCCTCTCCGTGGGGAGTTATTAAGCGACTCTTGCCTTCCAATATGTCCCCTCCATCCCCACCCCTGATCTCGGCAGGGGGGCGGGGAGTTGTAAGTCCCCCCAGCTGTTCGGGACAGACTGGAATTACCTCCCCTTTCCGGTAAAATTCTACCAGTTCGGGGACCGAATTATTGCCTCCATCATATTTGCAGTTAACTCCAATCAAACAGGCACTAACTATCAGCATCAACAATCACCCCAACCCCGTCCGGGATAACGGTAATTTGTCCCCCCGAATCAATCATTTTTAAAGCCTCCTCAACTGACGGGGCCCATTCCATGTGCATACTTTCCACCATATGCCGGGGAGCCCCGGTAACCATAATCACCCTGCACCTGCCCAAAATCCGGGCCAGAATCTGGGCCTGCCACTGGTCGGGCCGGGTTTCCTCCCTGGACCTGTTGCAAATTTCTTCCCAGGCTTTTTCCGGGGAAGCAGATTTAACCAGTTCTTTAAAAAATGCTTCGCTTCCGTGACCGTCAATGCAGCGGGAAAGGGCAATAATTGTGCCCCCTTCCTGGCAGGCCGCTTCCGCAGCGGTCATGCCCTTAACCGCCTGGTAAATGTTCTGATCGAGGGGATAACCGCCGTTTGTTGTTATTACAATCTCTGCAGGAGAGGATTTTACCCTGGTAAGACTGTCAACGTATTCGCATCCTTTATTGTGGGCTGCTTCAGGTTCACCTGCAAAAGCTCCGATTACCTGATGGGTGCTATTTAAAGCTACATTTAAAATAAAATCGAGTCCGGCCAGCCGGGCTGCTGCCCGGATATCTTCCTGCACGGGGTTACCGGTTAAAATTCCGGTTCGAGCCCGGGGATGGGCAATAAACTCGGCGCAGTGGTTCCCGAAAATACTCGCCTGCCCTGCAATTCCCGGGAGAATGCTTTTCCCTCCCCCCGAAAAACCGGCAAATAAATGTGGTTCTATAAAACCTTCGGCTAAAAGGAGGTCTGCCTCCAGGGCTGCGCTGTTTAATTCAAGTTCCTGCCCCGAGGGTAATCTTCCCACAACCTCCATCTGCTCTTTTTCCCGGGCACTATGGATTAATATTCTTTCCTTCCCCGTTATTTCCTGCCCCAGTTTATCTTCCAATTCTTCCCGGGTAGGGGCCCGGTGGTAACCCGTTGCCATGAGGATTGTTATTTCAGCCTGAGGATTTCCTCTGCGCACGGCTTTCAGGATTGGAGGAAGGGTAACTTTTGAGGGTAAGGGCCGGGTATGGTCAGAGGTAATGATGACAACTTTTCCTTTTCCCTGAGCCAGTTGGGAAAGGGGCAGCCCTCTTACGGGAGAGTCAAGGGCCATTTCTACCAGTTCACATTCCCCGCCCCTGGGTTTTTGTTCTCCCAGGGGAGTTGATAAAATTCCCTTTATCCTTTCCCCGGGCAGTTCAATATTCAGTTCCTCTTTTCCGTATGGTAACCGGATCTCCATGCAATTCACTCCTCGGTTTCACCTGGAATAATTATTTCCAGAATCCTTCATTCATTTCCTGCCCCCGCCACAAACATTGGAAACAGTTAGCGAGAATACAAACTCACCCTTCTGATCTGCCTTTTGGGAAATCTGTTTAAGCAGTTCCCAGAGGGCCTCCTGAGGACCGTGAACCAGCGTACTCATTGAGCCCACTTCAATATCCAGGTCCTGGGCTTTTTCCAGTTCTTCAGTGATCTCCCCGATGATCCTTTCATAATCTCCCGTCCCCAGGGGATAGAAGGAAAGCTGACAGGATAGCTTACTTTTTCCACAGGCCACAAATAAACCCCCCATTTCGTTTCCGGGCCCTGACTCCTGCTTGTTCAATTTCCAGGGCCCTTTCTTTTTCTTCGGCAGGAAAATCCGGACCAAAATGCAGTCCCATTTCATATTCTCCCCTGACCCCGGGCAAAAGGTCCAGCAAATCCTGGGGCGAAAAAAACCGGGCGTGCTGGAAAACCGGATCTCCTTCCCGGGCCAGTTTTCGGTAAAAGTCGGTCCAGGGGCTCCTGTCTCCCAGGACCCCGATAACCATCCTTCCTCCGGGCTTTAAAACCCGCAAGGCTTCCCGGGCAGCCTCCTGGGGATTTTTCAAGAATTCAAAAACGGTGATACCCAGGACCAGGTCAAAACTCTCTTCCGGAAAGGGTAATTCGTAAACACTGCCCTGTATGAATTCAACCGGGATATCCCTGCCCCGGGTCTTTTCCCTTGCTTTTTCCAGCATGGGGGCAGAAATGTCAATGCCTTTAACCAAAAGCCCCTGCCGGGCCAGCATCAGGGTATGCACACCCGTTCCGCAACCGAGGTCGAGCCCTTTTTCACCGGGGGAGGGTTGAGCCACCTGCAGTGTAAGGTCCTTTTCTACCTGGAAAACCAGCTTTCCCAATGGGGTTTCATACCAGGCATCGTATCCTTCAGCAACTTCACTGTCGAAAATATTAATGTTTTCACCTCCGGACTGCCAGGTTTATTTCTTTATTCTCCTCTTCCCTCCCAAACCCTTTCCTGTTTCCATGGTCCGATTCCGGAAGCTAAAGTAAAAAGGGACCATTCCGGCCCCTAAATTTTTTCCTTCTTTTCCTCAATTATTATCCCCCGTTTATTCAATTCCCCGAGGAAAACTTCGGGATCAATGGCTCCCTCTGCCTCCGGGGAGAAAACTCCCCGCCGTTTAATATCTCCCCGACCGACCATAAAGGTCCCGATACTCAGGGGAATCGAAGTCAGCCGCCGGGGGTTATCTATTGCTGCATAACTGTAGCGGATTTTTTCTCCGGCTTTTTCCCCTTCCACATCAACCCTGACCCCCGAAAAGGAACGCTTCCTATTGATTGGGAAAAGGGGCAGCAGGGTTTTCAAAAGCTCTCCAACAATTCTATTACCCCGCTGGGTTTTGGTTACACCCACCCTGCTTAAAAAGCGGATTATCCGGTTAAAATGATTTTCCACCAGCCCCCCTTTGAGCCGGACATCCTGGATCCCCTCAAAGTAAAGGGGCATGGTTATGGGTTCGGGATGTCCCAGTTCAAACACATTAATTTCGCTTAAGGGGTGGGGGAATTCAATTTTCTGATGTCCGCTCCCTGCAACAACCTCCACCTGGCGGCCGCCCTGGAAAGAGGGAACCTTTCCGCTAAAAACATGGATCAGGTGAAGCAAAACAGTCAATCCAACAGCGTCTCCGGTACTACCGGTCCAGTAAATATGGACTTTTTCGGTCCGGTCCATTTCGTTAAAACCCTTGCGGGCCAGAATATTGCTCAAACCCGGGGTCCAACCCATCCCGCTCATAATAATCTGGCCGGATTCCTGGGCTTCATCATCCAGGGGAAGAATCGAGGCGATGGCATCATGGTCATCACAGATGCTCACATAATTTACTCCCGCTTCGAGGGCTGCCTCCACAATGGGTCTTTCAAAACGGAAAAAAGGACCCAGGGCCCCTGCTACTACATCGTGACCCCGCATTGCTCCGACAAGGGCATCTCGTGACGTAGCATCAACCATCTGGACTCTTGCTTTATCCTTTCCAGCAGTTGCAGCCAGGTTTTTGGCGACCTTAACATTGATATCGGCTATTGTGACCAGTTTTACCTCGGGAATATTAACCAGATCGCGAACTGCGGCGGCACCCATATCTCCGGCACCACCTAATACCATTACCTTCATGTAACCACCGCCTTTTCTGCAGTTTTTGCAGCATAATCCAGGCTTAATTTAATTTTTTCCTGGATTGGTTATCAACTTTTCCCGGACACTTCCAGGTTTTTAATTGCCTGTTTTTTCTGCAAAGCAAAAGCTAAGACAAAAAACAATTAACTTGGGAGGAAAATTGGAGCTGGAAATTTATACCCCCCCCCAGAGAAACTACGTTAAACCACTTATTCCTTTTCGTAGGGCTTGCCAATGGCCTTGGGAGGAGTCGCCCGCCCAATGAATCCGGCCAGGGCAACCATGGTCAGGATATAGGGGATCATCTGCACAAACTGGGAGGGAATACCGAGTTCCTGCAGCCGCATCTGGACGGCGTTGGCGAATCCAAAAAGGAGGCTTGCCCCCAGGGCGCCAAAAGGAGTCCACTTTCCAAAAATCATGGCCGCCAGGGCAATGAAACCGCGGCCGGCGGTCATCTGATCTCCGAACCGGCTGAGGTGAGCAATTGATAGATAGGCTCCCCCGAGGCCGGCCAGGGCACCGCTGGTTATTACCGCAAGATACCTGGTCAGGAAAACATTAATTCCCACGGTATCTGCAGCCTTGGGATGCTCTCCCACCGAACGCAGGCGCAGTCCCCAGACTGTCCTGAATAAGAAGATGTGGACAAAAACCACCAGGACCAGGGCAAAATAAACCATAATATTGTGCTGGCCTATGATCGGCCCAATTACTGGAATTCTGTTAACCAGTGGAATGGTCACCACGGGAAGCCGGGAAACAGAAGGGGAGGTTCCTGCGACATCGAAAATCCAGCGCAGGAGAAAAACAGTTACACCTACAGCAAAAATATTGATTGCTGTTCCGCTAACCACCTGATTCACTTTATAGGTAACGGCTGCTACGGCATGGACAAGGCCCATCAGGCCTCCAGCAAAAGCTGCCCCGACTAGTCCCAGCCAGGGTTGCCCGGTAAAATAACTGGTGAGCATTCCGGTAAAAGCACCTATCAACATCATCCCTTCCAGGCCGATGTTAATGACACCGCTCCTCTCTGCAAAAATACCTCCCAGAGAAGTAAAAATCAGGGGCGTAGCCATGCGCAGAGCCGCAGCCAAAACGGTTGCATTAACAAAATATACTAGGTAATTCCACATATCAGGCACGCCTCCTTCTCTCGATAAGGCGTCGGGTTAGTTCTTCGGCGGCAACGAACATGATAATCAGGGCCTGGATTATTATCACCAGTTCCCGGGGAACGTCGGTCAATCGGTCCATGGCCGCTGCCCCTGTCCGCAAAGCCCCGAAAAGGACCGCTGCAAAAAACACGCCCACGGGGTGGGTTTTCCCGAGCAGGGCCACGGCAATTCCCATGAAACCAAGATCCGGGGAAAATCTCTGGATAAAGCGCCCGTGCACCCCGAGTATCTGTTCTACTCCGGCCAGGCTGGCCAGGGCCCCGCTGAAAACCATGGCCATGACCATATTGCGGGAAACACTTATCCCCCCGTATTCTGCCGCCGTCGGGTTAAATCCTACTGCCCTGATTTCATAGCCCAGCCTGGTCCTCCAGAGAATAAAGTAAACCAGGATTATGGCAGCAATAGCGATAAATATCCCGGTATTAAGACGTGTTGGGGGAAACAACCGGGATAGTTCGGCTGTGGGGAAAACCCTTGCAGTTTCCGGAGTCCAGCGGCCGCCGTGGAACGGACCTGTTACAAGGTAATCAGTAAGGAAATAGGCAATAAAGTTCATCATTATCGTATTGATTACCTCGTGAACTCCCAGTTTGGCCTTGAGTAAACCGGGAATAGAAGCCCAGAGCCCCCCGGCAAGCATACCCGCGATAATTGCCATGGGCAGGTGAATTATCTTGGGAATTCCACTGAAGGTAACCCCCACAATCACAGCAGCCATGGCTCCCACATAGAGCTGACCCTCTGCCCCGATATTAAAAAGTCCGCAGCGGAAAGCAAAGGCAACTGCAAGGCCTGTAAAAATCAGGGGAGTGGCCCGCTGCAAGGTTGCGGCGATACTGCTAACTCCAACCAGGGAATTGGAAAAAAGGACCCAGTAGGCTTCGAGGGGGTTTTCTCCAACAATTAAAATAAAGACTGCTCCGACCAGGAGGGCTAAAATAACTGAAATTATGGGAGTTATTATGTCCCTAGAGGTTAAGCTACTCTGTTCCAGTTTCAACTTCATCCCCTCCCTTTTCTTCACCGGCTCCGCCGCCGAGCATCAGGCTACCCAGTTTCTTTTCGTCAGCCTCTTCCACTGGCATTTCTCCAACAATTCGGCCTTCATACATTACGGCAATCCTATCACTCAGGGAAAGAATTTCATCCAGTTCGGCAGATACAAGGAGAATTGCAGCTCCTTTATCTCTCTGTTCGATGATCTGGCTGTGGATAAATTCTATTGAACCAATATCCAGTCCCCGGGTGGGTTGAGAACAGATCAAAAATTTTGGCTTGCGGGAAAACTCCCGGGCCGCGATAATTTTCTGCTGATTTCCCCCGGAAAAGGTGCTGACCTGCTGCTGGATATTGGGTGGCCGGACGTCATATTCTTCAACTAGCTTCGCGGCATTCTCCTTTATGGCTTTTTCATTCCTGATAAAAAATCTCTGCACGAAAGGGGGTTCAGTATGAAAGCCCAAAATCATGTTATCGGCCACATTAAAATCAAGGATAAGTCCCCGCTTGTGCCGGTCCTCAGGGATATATCCAATCTTCCTTTTCTTAACCTGCATTGCTCCCAGGTTTTGGAGCTCGCTTCCTTCTAAATTTATCTTCCCTTTTTCCGTCCTTAAAAGACCGGTTATCGCTTCAACCATTTCCTGCTGGCCGTTCCCTTCAACCCCGGCAATACCCAGGATCTCGCCGCTGTGAATTTCCAGGGAAACTCCTTTTACACGTTTGGTTCCC
>Ga0207421_10003052_pt1 | contig 20261 bp, 16 predicted proteins | sample SodLakKL_010_SED_4_FD_187542 | JGI IMG/M metagenome (GOLD analysis project Ga0207421, IMG submission 187542) | Alkaline sediment microbial communities from Lake Tanatar, Kulunda Steppe, Russia - 8KL_010_SED (SPAdes) (version 2) | ecosystem: Environmental > Aquatic > Non-marine Saline and... | reverse complement strand
AGTCGACACACGTCATTCACTAAAAAACGGGTCGGGAAGTTATCCGAGGCGTCAACAACCAGATCGTAGCCCGCGATAATATCCTCGGCATTCGATTTTGAGAGGCGCGTCTCGTAGGTTTCGACCGTGGTATCGGGGTTTAATCCCGTTATAAACGATTCCGCGCTGTCGACTTTCGGCGTCCCCACGTCGCTGTCGGCGTGGATCACCTGTCGCTGAAGATTCGAACGTTCGACGACATCGTCGTCGACGATTCCCAACGTGCCAACGCCCGCCGCGGCGAGATACTGGAGGACGGGCGCGCCAAGCCCGCCGGCACCGACGACGAGCACCCGACTGTCGAGCAGCGTCGACTGGCCGTCGGGACCGATCTCGTCCATAATAATATGCCGCGAGTACCGATCCAGTTGGATCGCATCCAGCGAGAGGCTCATGGGGACGATTGGGCTGCTCGGAGAATAAGAATATGGTCTCAGCCGTCAGTCGCTCGAAATCACAAGCGGCTTGTCACTGTCAGCGTGTTCGCTGTGGCCGTCGTCTTCTTGATCGGTCGCCCAGTCGAACTCGTCGACCGACTGCTGGGGTTCGGTCTCCTCCGACATGTTGGTCCATTCGGTTGCGGCCGCAGTCGACGGCTGCTCGCGGGCCTCGGGCGCATCGGTCGACTCGGCGGCCACCGCGTGTGTGCCATCGTCTTCGAGCTCAAACGAATCAAGCAGTGCTTCGAGTTCACCGGCTTCGTCGGCCAGTTTCGAAACCGTGTTGGCGACCGACGAAATCGAGGCCGTCTGTTCTTCGGCCGCAGCGGCCGCGTCCGCGGCGTCGGCGGCAGTCGAATCACTGATCGAAGCGACGTCGTCGACGACGGCGGCGACGTCCTCGGCGGATTCGGCCTGCTGGTCGGTTGCGCTGCTGATCTCGTGGACACTGTCGCTGACTTCGGTGACGACCGCGGCGATCTCATCGAAGTGACCCAGCGAGCGTTCGACCGAGTCGGTGCTTTCGCGGACGCGATCACGGGCGGATTCGACGTCTTCGATGGTCTCGTCGGACTGATCTTGGATCGCATCGAGTCTGTCTGCGATGTCGTCGGCCGCCTCGCGGGTCTCTTCGGCCAGCGATTTCACCTCATCGGCGACGACCGCAAACCCTTCGCCGCCATCGCTGACGCGGGCGGCTTCGATGGAGGCGTTGAGCGCCAGCAGGTTGGTCTGCTCGGCGATCTCGGTGATCACGGTCACGATCTCATCGACCTCGTCGATCCGAGCGACAAGTGCGTCGACTGAGTCGGCGACCTCCATGATCTCGCCCTCGATTGTCGAGAGTTCGGCGGCCGTTTCGGTGGCCTCCTGTTTGCCCGTCGTGGCGGCCTCGCTTGCGGTTTCGGCCGTCCGGCTCACCTCTTCGGAGGAGGCAGCGATCTCTTCGACGGTTGCCGACAGCGTGTTGACCTCTGAGACGGCAGTCTGGAGCTTGTCGCGCTGGGTGTCGGCTCCGGCGGCGATCTCGTCGGTCGCCCCGGCGATCTCGGAGCCGGCCTGGTCCAACTCAGTCGTGCTGTCGACGACCTGGTCGGTCGAGGCCCGAACCTCGGCGGCGAAGTTGGCGGTCTCGCTCAGCGAGTCCTGCAGTGTGCGAAGCAGCTCGTTGTAGCGGTCGACCACGACCGAGTAGGTTCCCTCGGGGTCGTCAATCGCGTCGGGATCGATTGTTGCGGTCAGATCGCCGTCGATCGCTTGGCCCGTCGACGTCTCGAACGCCTCGACCAGTCGCCGGAGGCGTGCCGAGCGAGCTTCGAGTTCGTGGGTGTGGGTTTCGAGGTTCTCGGCCATCCGACGCAGCGACTCACCGAACGGACCCGGCACAGGCTCGTCAAGCGCAGGGTCTTCGAAGTTCTGTTCGGCCAGTGCGTCAGCCTGTGCGGCGACGGTCATCAAATACGACTGGAGCCCGCCAAAGGAGTCACCCAAACTGCCGACCTCGTCTGATTGATCGACGGTCACCTGCTCGGTGTCGACGTGGCCCTCGGCGATCCGCCCTGCAGCGGTTTCGATCTCGTTCAGTGGGTCGAGAAGGTCTTTTTGAATAATCAACACGGTGTTGACAAAAGCGACAATCGCCCCGAGGAAGATCACGCCCTGGGCGACCCGCAGGACGGTTCCAGCCAGCAGAATCGGGAGAACGAACAACCCGACTGCGGCCGAAAACTGGAGTGCGACCGCCGCCAGCATCTTTCGGCGAAGCGAATCGGTGATGCCGAGCCAGTCCATCATCCCCCAAAGAACGGCCTCGTAGCTATCGGTGAGCGACATATCTATGCTGTTTACAACCTGTATTAATAATCTACCGCAACGATTATCAGCTACTGAGAATGCTTCGGGTCGACAACGGACGTCGACTGGGTTATTTGCCGCGGCCGCGGTCGCTGTTGATGCTCGGTCGGACGTGCTCAGTACCTTTGCCGCGTTTCTGCATGCCGCGGCCCGAATCACCAGCACCAGTGAGTCCACGGAATGCGCGGCCTTTGTGCTGTGATTCGCAGATCCAGTTGAGATCATCGTCGTTCTGGATCGCTGGGTGTTCGGGATCGACGAGAATCACTTCGTGCCATTTCTGCGAGCCGTCTTCGCCAACCCAATACGAGTTGAGCACTCGCAGGTTGGGGAACTTCCGGGAGGCTCGCTCTTCGGCGATGCGCTGGATCGATTTTCGGCGGCCGATCCGGTTGACACCTTGGCGTTTGGTTCGTCGACCGGCTTTGTGTCGCTGTTTGCGAGCGTTACCTTTCCGGACCGAAACACGGGCGACGACGATGCCCTGTTTGGCTTTGTAGCCCTGCGAGCGGGCTTTATCAAGGCGAGTCGGTCGCTCAACGCGTTCGATTGCGCCCTGTTTCCGCCACTCCTGTTTTCGCTGCCACTGCAGTTCGGCGAGTTTGCCCTCGCCGGGGTTTTTCCATGCGTCTCGAATGTGCGAGTATGCGCTTTTTGCCATTGTTTGTCCTCGGGCGCTTGCGATTCAGTCGAAGAGTCGACCACATTTCGTCCCGGCGAACCGGGTGCCCACTGGTGGCCCGTTTGCCAGCGAGTTAGCCGTTCTACTCCCGAGAGGCGTTTAATGGCTTCGGACCGCTGTCGCCACGAGACACGGTGTCACGACCCGAAGTGTGGGCCGAATCAGTCGGCGAGTAGACTCACACTGTACACACAAAAACAGCAAAATAGACTGGCTTGCTGTTCAATACGTCATAACAATATGGCATAAAGCGCTATTTTTTGGGATACTCCTTTATCCATGCCATGCAAAGGCACTACCATGTCAGTCGAAACGGATTCCCACGGGCGGTTGTACCTCTCCGCAGAGCTCCGCCGAGAGTATGGCGAGAAGTTCCACGTCGTCACCTACGAGGACCGGATTGAACTCATCCCGATTGCCGAAGATCCACTGCAGGCCGTTCGGGACGCTGCTGGCGATGCCTTTGAGGATGTCTCAGTGGACCAGCTCCGCGAGGAGGCCCAAAAACAGGCGAAAGCGGACGCCAAAGCCGGGCTTGCGCGTGGTAAACGCAATGCAGAGGACAGCGACGAATGACAGTCTACGTCGAAACCGACTTTCTTCTCGCGCTGATCAAAGACTCCGACTGGCTTCAAGAACCAGCAGAAAACGCAGTTGAAGAATACGACGTAATCACATCATCCTACACGTATCTGGAGCTGCTACTCATCCGCGAACGCCACGAATTTGAGTATATCAAACTCTTCTCAAACATGCTTGATATCGCCCCCGTCGAGACCGACGCAGAACGGCAGATCGTTCTCAAAGCTGTCCAATATTTCGAAGACGGGATGACAGCGTTCGATTCCTTCCATGCAGCCACTGCCGAAACCCGTGGTCACCCAATCGTCGGCTCCGACAAGGCTTACGACGACGTCGACGCTGAGCGGATTCCGTTGGAGCCCGACACTGACGAATAAGACCGTTCAACACGACCGGTAGCGGGACATCAGTTCACAAAAGACGCTTGACCGGCCTCAGTCGGCGGCTGCGATCCGATGGGCGGCGTACAGAATGCCGCGTTCATCCATCAGTGCGACCGTCGCCAGCCGCAGCGCGTGGGGCCACCCCAGCGGGGTCGCACTGTCCGGTTCGCCAGTATCGAAGAACTGCTCGGGCAGGTAGCTGGTGTCTTCGCAGAGCACGCCACCCGGCAACACGAGTTCGAGGAGTTCACGTGCACGCGCGGCGGCCTCGACTGCGCGGTCGTCGTCGTAATCAGCCAACAGCGCGGCCAACTGGGCGGCGGCGTTCGCCCCCCATCCAGTTGAGACAGTCCAGATTTTTTCATGACCCTGGTGGGCCTGCCGCCAAGCGTCACCCTCGTAGCGGAACAACCCCGCGATCTCGCTTTCGTCGGGGTCGTGCCACAGTGCTTTGATAATCGTGTGGGTGTGCGAATCGAGTTGATCGAGTCGGTAGTCGTCGACCTCGGCGATCTTGCTGTACGCCCGGTGGGCACCCACTAATGCGAGCGTTCCCGAGTCGGCCCGTCGGTCAAGCCCGCCGCCGCCGTGTTCACGCAGCGCGAAGATGCCACGATCCTCGATCCACAGATGATTGATCGCCTCGTAGACTCTGTTGGCCTGTTCGTGAGCGTGATCAGCGAACGGAAGATCAGTTGCGGCCAGCGCGCTGTAGGCTTCCAAAAAGGTCGCCGTCGTGTGGGTAAACCGCCCGATTGCGTCCTCCCAAGCGTTCTGACAGACCATCGGTCGACCGTCGTGCTCTAAGGTTCCATCGAGGCTTTTCAGGGCTGTTTCGAGGGTGTCGACGACCTGCTGTTCCAACGCAGAGTCGTCGATGCCGTCGGCATAGTAGTTGGCAAGAAAGGCGATGACGCTGCCAGTTTGGTCGGCCTGATAGTCGTGGTCGGGACCGGCTTCGAGTTTGGCGTTGGCCCATCCCGGTGCAAGCGCGCCGTTGTGGGGCCACACGCGGTGCGGCCAACTGCCGTCCGGACGCTGGGTCTCGCAGTACGCACGCGCGCTTTCGGCGTGCCACTCGGCGAGACCGAGATTGAAGTGGTGGTCGGATTCGAGTACGAACCGCGAGATTTCGGCGTCATCACGGAACCACGTGTAGCCGTAGCCGCCCGAATAGCGGTAGTACGGATCGAAGTTCGGCCCGGCAATCCGCAGGCCGGTCTGGCCGCGCAACAGCGACAGTACCCGGACGTCGGAGCTAACCGACTCTCGAAGCAGCTCGGAGTAATCTTCGCCGACAGGAGTCGACAGGGCGTCGGTAGCTGCCGTCTCAAAATCCTCAGCGGTGTCAAACGTCGCCCGAAGCTCGGCCAGCCGGTCGAGCGCCTCGGCTCGGCTCAACTCGGTTCGATCAGAAAGCAGCGTGATGAGCGTTGTTGTCCCCCCAGACAACGGGAGCGAACAGATCAGATCGCCGCTGAGCCGGTCTTCCGAATAGCGGTGGTCGCCCGCTGGTCTGGGGTAGTCGGTCGGCTCGTCGTCGAGCAGGTCCTCGAAGGCGACTGGAATCTGTCCGCGAACGTTCGAAAAGCCGGTCGTACTGGAGACGAAATCGTGTTCGCGCTGGTGGTAGACTTCGACGACGTCCTCGTGGTGGAGTTGGCCGACTTGGCTGTCTTGGCCCTCTGGAGCGATCGAAAGGTAGGCGATTAGCTCGGTGTGGCCGTCGACGGCGATGTCGCTGGCGTCGAAGCGGGACAGATGCGCATCGCCGACGGTCAGATCGAGTTGTGTAAGCTCGCCAAACGGGGTGTCGTAGACCGTCTCGACGAGCGTTGTCGCTCCGTGGTACGTCTGTGTTGATTCGACTTCGTCGAACCAGAAGGGCGTCCCGTCGACGCAAATCCCGAACCGTGAGCGCTCGATGCCTGTGAGTCCCGAAAGCGGATAGCCGAAATCCCGCAGACTGCCGCCGTCAATATGAATGAGCCGACGACCGTCACCGGAGAACCGACCCGTGATCGTGCGTCGTTCCCCCGGAAACTGCGTCGTCGTTCCCGATGACTCTTTAAAGTCATCGAGTGCGTCACGTAGTTGCACACCTACCCTGCAGTTCCCCTGAGTATTAATTCTTGGTGTATTTGTTGTTCACACGTTTTTTCCGACGGCAACAGTCAAGACGGTTGGCTACTGGCTAGTTCGCATGAACGCCCCAGGCCCGCCGCGGTTCGTCACCGTCGGCGAGACGCTCATGTTGGCACCACAGAGCCCCGACCCACACGGGCAGTATCACTGGCGAGTGATCGAAGCACCGACAGGAGCCGATCCGACAGTCGACGACACACCGGTCATCGAGTTTAGCCCCCAGAGGCCCGGTACTTACCGGTTCGAACTCCAGACAGCCGAGTCTACCCACCTCCAGACCGTCCGAGTCTACCCCGACGAACGACACGCGACGCGGGTCGAACTGCCGTTCGAGGAGCTACCCAAACCGCTTGCAGAGATCGATTCGATCTCGGTTGTCGGCCCGTTCAACGACCAACTCGCCGGCCGGACCCGACCCGTCCGCGAGGAAGATCGATTCGCCGTCGACCTCGAGCTCCCACCGGGAACACACCCGTATGGCTTCTGTCTGAACGACGATTTCGCCCAGCAGGTCCACGGTGCAGTGACCGTCGAGGGACCGGGTCGACCCCGCTGTCGACTCGACAGTGAGGTGTGCGAGGAGATGCTCATCGTCCGAGCAACGCCGACGCCAGCCCCGGACACCGACGCCGACAGCGAGGACCTCACAGTCGACCTCCTGATCGATGACCGCGATCGGATTCCCGACTCGGCGGTCGACCGCGGTGAGCGCGAACTCCGGATTCCACTCGAAGCCCTCACCGAGACACTCAGGGTTCACGCCGTCGCTGTGGGTCAGCGGCTGTCGGTCGCTGACACGCTCACGATTCGACAGGCCGAAAGCGGGCTTACCGTCGACCGGCCTAACGACCCACCCGAGTGGGCACAGTCGCCGACGGTGTACGAAATATTCGTTCGCTCCTTTTGTGGCGACACGCTACCGACGACGTTTGCCGAAATCGAACGCCGGGTGCCGTATCTCCAGTCGATGGCCGTCGACTGTCTGTGGCTGACGCCCGTGCTCGCCAGCCCGACCGACCACGGCTACCACATCACGGACTACTTTTCGATGGCCGAGGATCTGGGTGACCGCGAGGCTTTTGAGTCGCTGGTCGACCGCTGTCACGAGGCGGGTATCCGGGTTGTCTTCGATCTCGTTATCAACCACACCTCGCGAGACCATCCGACGTTCCAGCTGCACGCCGCGGGTGTCGAAAACTACGAGAGCCACTACAACCGCGTGCCGAAATCCTGGGACGGAACCGGCGTTGAGTGGGCCGGCAACAGCGCGCCAGAGTTCTATTTCAACTGGCAGCGTATTCCGAATCTCAACTATCGCTCGCTGGACGTTCGGCGGTGGATGCTCGACGTTGTCGCTGAGTGGGCCGACGTGGTCGACGGCTTTCGGTGTGATGTGGCATGGGGCGTCCCCCACAGCTTCTGGAAGGAGGTCCGCGAGCGCGTGCCCGAGGACTTTCTGCTACTTGATGAGACGATTCCGCGCGATCCACACTACCACGAAGCCGAATTCCAAATGCACTATGACACCGCCCTGTATGGCACGCTTCGGGAGATTGGCCACGGTGAGGCCCCCGCCGACAAGCTCTTCGAGGCGCTCGACGACGCCGTCTGGCAAGGATTCCCGGACTCTGCGGTCCACCTCAGATATATCGAAAACCACGACGAACAGCGGTATCTCGACGAATGCAGCGAAAGTGCCCTCCGGGCGGCAGTTGCGGCCACGTTCACGCTGCCCGGCGCACCGATGATTTATTATGGTCAAGAACGCGGGATGACAGAAAAACGCGGCCCGATGAAATGGCATGACGGTGACGCCGATCTCACGGCGTTCCACCGTTCGCTCGCCCGACTCCGTCGTGAGCAGTCGGTACTTAAAACTGGGACCGTCGACCCACTCGACGTCGACGTCGCTTCCCGGCAGTCGACGACCTCGGCAGTCGAAACCGAACGCACAACTGATGGACAATCGGCCGAGCCGGCGGATGCGGCGGCCGAACGCGTCGTCGCCTACGCCCGCGATGATGGTGACGGGCGGCTCGTCGTTGTGCTCAACTTCGCCGAGACGCCGCAGGCAGTTCGGCTGCCCGAGGCTGTCGGCTCAACCGATCTCGTGACTGGCGAGCCACTCCGCAGACGCTATACAGCCGAAACAACCGATGACCACTATCTGCTCGTCGACAGTGTGATTGTCTGTCGAACCAGCGAATAAAAGCGAAGACGCGAAACCGGGAGACAACCCAGCCCACTCTAACTGACAGACAAGGAGACTCGTTCGGTGGTAGTTTCAGTATCCAGACATCTCGAATACGCATACAAGATACGCATCAAACTACTCAAACGGACGTATGCTATCACAGCTGCTGCGGTATTTAATACCTCAGCGAGCATATGTGTTGTTCGGTGAAAGACAAAATGATGCGACGATACACACCGTTCGACGAGTTTGATAGTTTCTTCGACCGCATGGGCCGTGGTTTCGAGCTAATGGGGACACAACAGACGCAAGTGGCCGTCGACATCGCCGATGACGACGAAGAATTCACGCTTACGGCGGATCTGCCCGGATTCGACCGCGAGGATATCGAACTCACCGTCGACGACTCAGTGGTGACGATTGCGGCCGAACACAGCTACGATCAAGACGAGACAAGCGACGATGGCTCGTATCTGCACCGCGAACGGCGAACGGCGTCGGTCCAGCGACGGGTTCGACTCCCTGAGGCAGTCGATGACGAGGCCGCGAGCGCGGCGTACCACAACGGCGTGCTCACAGTGAGTCTGCCCAAACGGTCGACAGTTGCCATCGAAGACGGTCGACGGATCGACATCGAGTGACCATCGCCCACCACACCCAGAGTTCGGTTATAAGTAGTAGCCGAATACTAAACTGAAGGATTCATCAACGGCTGAGGCCGCCGGTCGGCGATAGATGCTATTTTAGGTTCGACACACAGAGAGGCCCGTATGGACTACAACCCGCAGGAACTCGAAGCCGACTGGCGGGAGCGGTGGGCCGAGACGGGTAAATATGAGCCCGAACCAGCCTTGAGTGCCGATCCCGACGACGAGGAGTCGACCTTTATTACGGTACCGTACCCCTACCCCAGCGGCGGGATGCATATCGGCCACGCCCGAACGTACACCGTCCCCGACGTATACGCTCGGTATCGTCGGCAACAGGGCGACGATGTGCTGTTCCCAATGGCTTGGCACGTCACCGGGACGCCGATTATCGGCGCGGTTGAACGCCTCGAAAAACGTGAAGAAAAACAACTGTCGGTCCTCCAAGAGACGTACAACGTCTCGGACGACGTGCTCTCGGAACTCGAAACGCCGATGGGGTATGCCCGACACTTCATCGACGAACACTACAAAACGGGCATGCAGTCGCTGGGACTCTCAATTGATTGGCGACGAGAGTTTACAACCAACGACGACCGTTACTCGAAGTTCATCACTTGGCAGTACGAAACGCTGCGCGAAAAGGGTCGGCTTGAAAAAGGCCTCCACCCTGTCAAGTTCTGTACCGAACAGGAAAACCCGGTCACGACGCACGACCTCCTTGAGGGCGAAGATGTCGAGTACCAAGAGTACACGCTCGTCAAATTCACACAGGGAGAAACCACGATCCCGATGGCAACGCTCCGCCCGGAGACGGTTCGGGGTGTCACCAACGCCTACATTAATCCCGAGGCAACGTACGTCGAAGCGACCGTCGACGGCGAGACGTGGATCATTTCCGTGGAGGCGGCCGAAAAGCTCGAACTCCAAGATCATGCCGTCGAGATCGACCGCGAGTTCAAGGGGTCGGAGTTCGTCGGCGAACGCGTCACCAACCCCGTCACCGGTGACGAGGTACTCGTGCTCCCTGCGGAGTTCGTCGACAGCGACAGTGCGACCGGTGTCGTCATGTCAGTGCCGGCCCACAGCCCTGACGACTATCTCGCCTTGCAGGAAGCGAAAGCCGACTTCGACCGCCTCGAATCCTTTGGCATCGATTCTACCGAAGTCGATGAGATCGAACCAGTCGCAATTCTCGATGTCGAGGGCTACGGCGAGATTCCCGCCAAAGACGCCGTCGAGTCAGCCGGCATCACCGACAGCAACGATCCGGATCTCAAGGAGGTCACCCAAGACGTCTACAACGCCGAGTTCCACACGGGTCGACTCCACGAGGTGTACGACGAGTACGCCGGCGAGGTGATCGAAGACGTTCGTGACGAGTTAGCCGCCGCCTACCGCGAAGAGGGCGCGTTCGGCGCAATGTATGATTTCCCAGAGCCCGTGATTTCGCGGGCTGGCGGGAAGGTAGTCGTCGCCTACCAAGACACTTGGTTCCTTACGTACAACGACGAAGACTGGAAGCAGGAAGCAAAACGCGTTGTCGACCAGATGGATACCACCCCCGCCAACACGCGCGGGGAGTACGACCACACCATCGACTGGCTCAACGAGTGGCCCTGTATCCGCAACTACGGGCTGGGTACCCGACTGCCGTGGGACGACAGCTTCGTCATCGAACCGCTTAGCGATTCGACGATCTATATGGCCTACTACACCATCGCCCACCGGCTCGAAGAGATTCCCGTCGAGGATCTCGATCAGGACTTTTTCGACGCGCTGTTCTACGGCGCGGATGCAGTCGAAGGCGAGGTCGACGAGCGCGCGCTTGAGCTCCGTCAAGAATGGCAGTACTGGTATCCCGTCTCCCAGCGGTTTTCGGCCAACGACCTCATCTCGAACCATCTCACCTTCTATCTGTTCCACCACGCCGAGTTGTTCGAGAAGGCCCAGTGGCCTGAGGGAATCACTATTATGGGAATGGGCCTGTTGGAGGGCGAAAAGATGTCCTCTTCGAAAGGCCACGTCGTGCTGCCCGGCAACGCCATTGAAAAGTATGGGGCGGATACCGTCCGCTTTTTCCTGCTCAACTCCGCCGAGCCGTGGCAGGATTACGACTGGCGTGCCGACCAAGTCGCCGGCGTCGAAAAGCAGCTCCGGCGGTTCTGGAATCGCGCCCAGCAGTTGATCGATGGGGAAAAACCGGACGTCGACCCCAAAAACGATCTCGACCACATTGACCACTGGCTGCTGTCGAAACTCCAGTCGACGATCAGCACAGTGACACGAGCACTTGATAACTCAGAGACCCGAACCGCCTCCCAAGCGGCGTTCTACGGGTTCGACGAACATCTCAAATGGTATCGTCGGCGCACGGATCTGGACCGTCCCGGCGCGCAGTGGACGCTCCGATACGTCCTTGAGACCCGGTTGCGGCTGTTGGCTCCGTTCGTTCCGTTCATGACGAACGAACTCCACGAGCAACTGACAGGAACCCCTGCTGAGGACGCGCCATGGCCCGAGATCAACAGTGAATGGGAGTCGACCCGAACAGAAACCGAAGAACGACAGATCGAACGCCTCACCAACGACATTCAAGACATTTTGAAAGTCACCGAACAGGACCCCGAGACGATCCGGGTGTACGTTGCGGCCGACTGGAAACAATCAGTGTTCGAGACAGTTCGAGAGACGGGAACCAACGTCGGCCAGATTATGGGCGAAGTCATGCAGGACCCAGACCTCCGCGAGCGCGGCAACGAGGTCAACCAGCTCGTCCAAGATCTCGTTGAGCTGGTCCGAAGTCTCGACGACGAGACACTGGCTGTGATGGATGACGTCGACGAAATCTCGACCTACGAGACGGCCGTCGAGTTCCTCGAACGCGAATACGACGCCGAGGTTGCCATCTACGCCGAAGACAGCGATGAAATCGAGGATCCCGAAAACCGGGCATCAAAAGCCGTGCCGTTCCGTCCGGCGATCCACATCGAGTAACTCAGTCAGCGAACCCGAGTAGATCGAACGGTGTGCCGCTGTTGGTCTCGGTGGCCGCCGTGTAGACGACATGGGCCGCTGCCACATCTTGGATCGCCAACCCGGTCGAATCGAACACCGTAATTCCGTCGTCCGCTGTCCGTCCCGTCTTTTCGCCAACCACGATCTCGCCGAGCGAGCCGTAAATATCGCTGTCGGTGAGCGTGCCCGCGCTGTAGGGGACGTTGATCTCGCCGGAATGGGTAGTCTGTTCATAATCGTCAATAACGAGTTTCGAATCAAGAAGAACCTCGTCGCTCAGTTCGTGTTTGCCAGCAGCATCCGCGCCGATGGCGTTGATATGCGTGTGTTCGCCCACATCACCGCGGTCGACGATCGGTGATTCGACCGGTGTGACCGTCGAGAGCACGTCGCAGGCGGCGGCCTCCGCGACCGAACCCGCCCGAATCTCGAATCGGTCCTCGAACTGATCGATAAATGCGGCGGCACGCTCGGCGTCGACATCCGAGATGACGACCTCCTCGATTGGCCGGATTGCGGCGATGGCTTCGAGCTGGGTGTAAGATTGCACCCCAGCACCGACGATCCCGAGCGAGGAGGCATCGTCGATTGCGAGATAGTCGGTGGCGACGGCGGCGGCCGCGCCCGTCCGGAGCATCGTCAGCTCGCGGCCGTCCATGATCGCCAGCGGAAAGGCGGTTTTCGGATCCGAGTAGATCATCGTCCCAAGGACGGTCGGCAGATCGTACGCCTCTTGGTTGTCCGTGTGGACGTTGACCCATTTGACGCCCGCGGCATCCCACCCCTCATCACTGTGTTCGACGGAGTCGCCGCGAACACGGAGATACGCCGGCATCGAGCGGAAATCCCCGTTGTACTCCGGGAGATCGATATAGGATTTCGCTGGCATCTGGGCGTCGCCGCGCTGGTAGGCACCGAAGGCGTCTTCGAGTGCAGCGATAAGCTCGCCCATCGGCGCGTTTGCCCGAACGTCGTCGCCGGCAAGCAGGAGTGTGTGCATACAGAGTGGTTCGAGAGCGTGATATTAACGGATGGGGTCAGGTGGTCACGGTGTTGACTGCGTAGGCACAGTACACTGCGTATTAGAGAGCAGTTAACAGCAAAATCGGAGTTCGTCTGCGGATCGATTCGGTGAGTCAGCCGGTAGGTAGTGAGGAAGTCAGTGGCCTGACTTTCACATTGCGCCGCCCATACCACCCATACCGCCCATGCCACCCATGCCGCCGGGTGCGCCACCTTCCTCGTCACCGTCTCCTTTGGTCGAGAGATCGCCGGCGGCAATGATGTCGTCGATCTTGAGGACGAGGTTTGCGGCCTCTGCGGCGGAGGCAATCGCCTGCTCTTTGGCGTGGGCTGGCTCAACGATGCCGGCCTCATACGTGTCTTCGACGTTACCACTGAAGGCGTTTAGTCCAGCGTGGGTGTCGCCGCCCTCGTGTTCGGCACGGAGGTCGACGAGCAGGTCGATCGAATCGAGACCAGCGTTTTCGGCAAGCACGCGAGGGACGAGTTCAAGCGAGTCGGCGAACGCTTCGACAGCTAGCTGTTCGCGGCCCGAAACGCTGTCGGCGTAATCGCGGAGCCGGGAGGCGAGTTCAACCTCTGGTGCACCGCCGCCGGCGAGCACGCGGCCGTCCGAAACCGTAGTGGAGACCACATCAATCGCGTCGTTAATTCCGCGTTCGAGTTCGTCGACGATGTGGTCGGTCGAACCGCGGAGCAACAGCGTGACGCCGTGGACCTCATCGCCAGTGCCTTCGACGTAGAACAGCTCGTCGTCTTCGTCGCGGCGGACCGACCCCGCACCGAGGTCGTCGGCAGACAGCGAGTCGAGATCGGAGACAACCGAGCCACCGAGGACGTTTTTGAGGAACTTGATGTCGGATTTCTTCGTCCGACGGATAGCCAAGATTCCCTCTTTGGCCAGATAGTGCTGGGCGAGATCGTCAATTCCCTTCTGACAGAAGACGACGTCTGCGCCGCTTTCGACGATCTGCTCGACTTTCTGTTTGAGCTGGGCTTCCTCTTTGTCGAGGAACTGCTGGAGCTGTTCGGGCGTCTCGATCGACACTTGGGTGTCGACGTCGGCCTCTTCGATCTCGATTGGCTCGTTCAACAAGAGCGTGTCAGCCGACTCGAAGTTCGTCGGCATGTCGTCGTGGACCGGGTTCTTGTTGATAACCGCACCAACAAGGAGATCTGACTCACCGGCCGACCGACCGGTCTGAGTCTCGATTTTGACGTTTTCGAGATCGACGACGTGGCTGCCGTCGTCGGCTTCGACGGTGACCTGCTGGACGGCGCGGACGACGAGATCGGCGAGGACGTCTTTTTCGAGCTCGGCACCCTTGCCGGTCATCGATGTCTCGGCGACTTTTTTGAGGAGTTCCTCGTCTTCGGGGTCGACGGGTTCGGCGATGTTGTCGACTTCCTCGCGGGCTTTCTCGCTGGCGAGATGGAAGCCTTTGATGATTGCCGTTGGGTGAATCTCCTGTTCGAGGAGGTCTTCAGCGTTTTTCAGGAGTTCGCCGGCGATTGCGACGGCCGTGGTGGTGCCGTCGCCTGCTTCGTCTTCCTGTGTTTCGGCGACCTCAACGATCATCTCGGCGGTCGGGTTGTCGATGTCCATCTCGGTGAGGATGGTGACGCCGTCGTTGGTGATGGTGACATCGCCCATCGAGTTGACGAGCATTTTGTCCATTCCCTTCGGACCGAGTGTCGAGCGGACAGCTTCGGCGACCGACCGAGCTGCCGAAATGTTGTACTGCTGGGCGTCCTTATCCTGGACGCGCTGGGAGTCTTCTCCAAGAATGATCATCGGCTGGCCTTGCTGCATGCGCTGACTCATGATTCGTTCGACTGATTGTTTGTGATTCTATATAAATCTTTTGAGTGCAAACACAGGCACAGACTCCAACAGACCAGCCGGACAGCCATCAAAATACGCAGATAGCAGTCGGGTTGTGAATTTTTGTGTGGATATCTACCACACACCAAGACTGCTCACGACACCGTCTTCTGGCGGCTTTTATATACCATTATGAGCGCATCAATCGAGTTGGTAGTCGACACTAGGGAGTTACGTCGTGAGAAAACGAAGACAACAGACAAAAGGCCGACAGCTCAGGTTTCGAGTTCGCTCGGATCAGTCAGAAAGTCGCTGTCGACACGCTCAGGCTCCGGGGGCTCGTCGTGTTCGCCCAGCAACTCACGCTCGCGTTCGTTCAGTTTCGATTCGAGTTGGGCGCGTTTGTTGCGGCCTTTCCGTTCGCGGCCTGCTTTCGTGTCTGGCATTGTCAACCATGACAACACCACACATACATATGAGTCTTTCCCTTTTGACAACATTTCACACAGTAGCAGGTGAGTCCAGGATACCGAACGGTGATGGCGCGATAGTAGGCACTGATAATACCGGAAATGGGATTTGAACCACGGTCGCTTCGCTCCCTGATTCAAAACCCTCTCAGTTACCGTTTTACCGAGCAGCAGTGATTGCGGCGCGATGGACGCGCCGCTGGATGGTGCTGCTCTGAAAGAAACGCCAGGAGAGGGATTTGAACCACGGTCGCTTTGCTCTCTGGTTCAAATCCACTCAGAAATCGGTTCATGGATCAGCGGGAATCGTAGTGCGATGAAACGCACTGCTTGTGGGTGCTGATCCGAGAAAACGCCAGGAGAGGGATTTGAACCCCCGATCCCAAAGGGAACACGCTTTCCAGGCGTGCGCCTTACCGCTCGGCCATCCTGGCCCGTAGTGATAGTAGCCCGCTTGCGATTTTAAGTCCTTCCCTTCGTGGCCAGCCATGGCTCGGCGAAATACGAGACAGTTCCGACTGTCACGCCAACTAACAGCCCGATCGAGAGCATCCCCACGTAGCTCGTCGGCAGCGAGTCGACTGCGATCAGATACCCTTGGGCCAACACGACGAACAGCATGCCACCGATTATTCCCCACAGGAGACTGGATTTGGTTCGGCGTCTCACGGCTCCAGCGTGGCCACGGCTTCGATTTCGATGTCGACACCTTTCGGCAGCGCGCCCGCCTGTACGGCACTCCGGGCCGGCGGCTCATCATCGAAATACGTGCTGTAGACTTCGTTCATTGGCTCGAAATCGTCGATATCAGCCAGAAACACCGTCGTCTTCAGGATGGCGTCCGCGCCTAGGCCCTCTGAGTTAAGAATCGCCAGCACATTGTCAAGTGCCTGTTCGGTCTGGGTGGCAATCGAGGCCTCCTCAAGCAGTTCGCCGTCGGGCGTCAGCGGAATCTGACCTGCCGTGTACAGCGTCGACCCATCGGTCGTCGCCTGGCTGTAGGCACCAACGGCTTGCGGTGCATCATCAGTGGATATCGTCCGTTTCATACGTGGCTGTTCGATTCCAGCGCGAAAACTGCATCGTCAGCCGACCACTCAGCAGGGCTGAAAAACGGTTACCTACAGTGACGATCATGATATACTATGGCAATCACAGAGACACAATCGACCTCGCTGTGTCGACGCTGCGGGTTCACGGCGGCTTCGGGCAGCGATGAGTGGAACGAGATCAGTGCGCCACCGTTCGACCGTATCACGCAGTGTCCCGAATGCGGCAGTACCGACGTTATAACTGGGCGGTAGTCACCGACTACTGTTATTTTTCCACAGTCACCTCGTAGCCCGCATCGCGGAGTGCGGCCAGCAGTTCGGCGGCATGCTGTGGCCCGTGCGTCTCCAACTCGATTTCGACTTCGGTGTCGCTCATCCCAATCTCTCGGGAGGTGCGCTCGTGGTGAATGGAGTAGATGTTGGCCTGCTGGTCGGCGATAATCTCGATGAGCCCTTGGAGTGCGCCGGGTTGGTCTTTGAGAACGGTCGTAATCTTCAGATATCGACCCATCTGGACCAATCCGCGCAGAATCACGGTCGTCAGTACGTTCATATCGATGTTCCCACCACATAGCGCGGGGACGATCACCTCGTCTGCTCGGTAGTCGAACCGGTTTTCGAGCAGCGCGGCCAGCGCGACCGCACCTGCCCCCTCGACGAGGGTTTTGCTCCGTTCTAAGAGTAGGGTCAACGCGAGGGCGATCTCCTCGTCTGAGACGGTGACGACCTCGTCGACCCTGCGTTGGATGATCTCAAACGGTTGTGCACCGACCGACCGGGTCGCAATGCCGTCGGCGACGGTGTCGACGCTCTCGCGAGCCTGGATTTCGCCGGCCTCTAGAGAGTCCGGAACGCTGGCAGCGCCCTCGGCCTGAACACCGATAATTCGGACATCGGGTCGCTGGCTTTTGATTGCGGTCGCAATGCCGGCGATCAGTCCCCCACCGCCGATGGGGACGACAACGGTCTCAACATCGGGCTGTTGCTCAAGGATTTCGAGACCAATCGTCCCCTGTCCGGCCATCACTGCCTCGTCGTCGAACGCGTGAACGTATGTTCGGTTCTCCTCGCGTTCGATCTCATGGGCTCTGATCTGGGCTTCCTCGTAGTCGACGCCATAGAGAACGGCCCGGCCCCCGTACCGTCTGGTGGCTTTGACTTTCGAGATTGGTGCGTGTTTCGGCATCACGATAGTGGAGTCGACGCCCGCGCGTGTGGCTGCAAGCGCGACCCCCTGGGCATGATTGCCTGCACTGGCGGTGACGACACCGGCCGCCCGTTCGGCTTCGGTGAGCGTGGCGATCCGGTTGATCGCCCCCCGAATCTTGAACGCACCCGTCCGCTGGAAGTTCTCCAATTTGAGATACACCTCGGCGCCGGTCCGTTCGGAAAACACATACGAATACTCCAGTGGCGTCACACGAGCCACCGCAGAAACCCGGTCTGCGGCCGCCTGAATCGCATCAAATGAAAGCATATCCACTCTCGCCGGAGCGGCGGCTAATGGATTTCGGTGATTTCGGAAGGGAATTGGGGAATGCACGCGTGTGACGTGCAACTGGGACAACGGACTGTGAGTATAAAAACATACGGCACGCGGAGTGAAAGTGAAAATCGATAGACTGCGAAGGGACAGCAACCAGCGTCAGACGGTCGTCAGTCAGGAGTCATCTGCGGTTAGTTTCAGTGAGAATTTGAGTGAATTCGAACATCATATGATTCGATGTACTGGCTCACCCGGCGGCTGAGTCCACCCGAGTTCGGCCACTCGACGAGGTCTTCGATGCCGAGTAGGCGCGGGCTACCGACGTACACCTCGACTGTGTCGACCGCAAACGGTGAGTCAGCCCCAGCATCCGTCGACAGCGGCACCGACACCCGGCAGTACAACCCATCGTCGAGGCCCTCATATCTGTCGAGTACGCCCAACTCGGGCGTTGCGATGAGTCGACCGCTCGTCTGTCCACCGGGAGCCAGCGTCGGATACCGGCCGTCGACGCGGTGGAGCCCCTCGCATTGGGCCGGTGGACCGAGTGTGTACTGCTCGACGACGCTAGCGAGACGATCAGGATCGGTCAACGTGCCGTAGACGAACACAACCACCATTGGAGGTCTTTTCAACCGCCAGCAAGAAAATCACGGGGTCGGGAAAAACCGTCTCCGACCTGCGAACCATCTGGTAGATGGGTTTTTGGTTGTTCGGCAAAGAGTCCCGACAGATGAAACATCTCCCGCTTGCGGCTGTGGCTGTGATGCTGGTGGTCACAGTCACGATGGGTCTCGGTGTGGCTCCGCTGTCGGCGACGACCACCAGCGGCGAGCACGCCGAGGCCGAGGCGTTCGAGTCGCAGTCTGTAACGCCGTCGACGCACTCACCGCAACCGACCCACGCAATCGAAGCAAACAGCGGAGATGACGCAGTTCTCAACACGCTCGCACTGCCAACCGAGACAATCGAACGAAGCGACCTACGCCACCAGTACGCAGATCTCGGTCCGGCTTCAGAGTTCGATACCGGCGTCACAACCGACCGACTGGTGACGCGTTCGATTGTGGCCGAACTCGACGCCGCAGACAGCGACGACGAGCGGTTGGACCGAATCGATAGCGAACTCAGCGAACTCGAAACAGCGGTTATCGATCTCGAAGACCGACAACGAGAGGCGATTGATGCGTTCAATCAAGAGACACTCGAACCGCGAGAGTTCGTCGAAGAGCTGGCGGTTATCCATCTCAAAGCAGCCACCTACCGCGAGCGCATGAATACCCTAGAGGAGTATGCCGAAACAATCGACGGAGACGCGCTTTCTGATGATCGACTCCAGCGAACCGAGTACGATCTCCGGATGCTCGAAAGCCCACTTCGAGCCCACGCTGTCTCGGTGCTGCGGGGCGAACAGCCAGCGAATAAGATCATGATCGAAACCAGTAGTGACGAGCTCGCACTGACAGCGATTGAGGATGAGACGTACATTCGTGAGGTGAACCGCCAAGGACTGCGTGAATCCGGTACGCCAACGCTCTCGGCAGACCAGCCCGAAGAGATGACCCAAGAGCAGTACCCCGTACTCTGGGACCGCAGCACCTCGTGGAGTTCCGATGGAATCGATTCGGTATTTATGATGTCGGTGAACTACCCCGGTGGTGAGCTCCGAACGTTCATCGATGGCGTGAGCGAGCAAACGTTCATCGAACACAAACAGCTTCCGCTGGACGGGGTCAACACTGGGGAGACAACGAACAAGCTCCAAGATGGGCTCAACGTGACCGTCGACCAGACGTACGCGGGCGGGCCGTTTCGAGTGACAGTCACCGACGCCGAAACCGACGAGCCAGTCGAGGCAACAGTCACTGTCGGCCAAGACGGCCGGGAGAGCCAGCCGGTCGGGACGGTCGACGAAGACGGCATCGTGTGGGCGATCAGCCCGCGTGAACCGTTCACCGTGACCGTGCTTGGAGAAGGAACCTCCGCAGCCTTCGTCGACGTCACACCACAACCCCCTGAAGCCGTCACTGCAGGCCAGTAGCGACCGCCTACTTTTATACGAAACCGCAGCAGCCCGCCGTATGTTTGGGTCTACAACCTGCCAGCCACGCGCGGCCGAACGGGCGTCGGTTCCGGTGGTCGGGACAGTGCTGCTGATCGCACTGACGGTGTTCGTCGCGCTGGTGATGACGAGCACACTACTCGGCGTCGGCTCGACGGCCGAGCCAACACCGACAGCCGCAATCGATCTCGAGGTCGACGGAAACACCCTCACGATGAGTCATGATCACGGCGACCCACTGAACGTGACCGCGATTTCGGTTCGGATCACCGTCGACGGTGAACCGCTTGACGAGCAGCCACCAGTGCCGTTTTTCGCCGCCAGTGGATTCGAGTCCGGGCCAACAGGACCGTTCAACG
>Ga0207421_10003051_pt1 | contig 20262 bp, 15 predicted proteins | sample SodLakKL_010_SED_4_FD_187542 | JGI IMG/M metagenome (GOLD analysis project Ga0207421, IMG submission 187542) | Alkaline sediment microbial communities from Lake Tanatar, Kulunda Steppe, Russia - 8KL_010_SED (SPAdes) (version 2) | ecosystem: Environmental > Aquatic > Non-marine Saline and... | reverse complement strand
TTAGGGTTGTTAGGGTTGTTAGGGTTGTTAGGGTTGTTAGGGTTGTTAGGGTTGTTAGGGTTGTTAGGGTTGTTAGGGTTGTTAGGGTTGTTAGGGTTGAAACGGGAAATAAACTTAACTTACTATATTTTACAAGGCTCATAAGATAAAATTAATGTTTTTTTCTAGTCTTAAGCCTTAATTATTATATTCGACAAAATATCAATGAAAGACAAAAAATATATTGAAACATGTTTCAGTCCAAAATTATTACCATTATTTAATAAAGATGGACGTATAGTTGTTGTTGCGGATATTTTTCGTGCAACCTCTTCAATATGTGCTGCTTTTGATAGTGGGGCAAAGGAAATAGTGCCGGTATCTGAAAAATCCGACTGCCTGCACTATAAGGCTAAAGGATTTATAATTGCCGGCGAACGCGATGGCAAAATTCTGGATTATGCAGATATTGGCAACTCGCCTGATAACTTTACAACTTCAGAGATTAAGGGTAGATCTATTGCATTAAACACTACCAACGGCACGCGTACTATTAAAATTGCCGGTGAAAGCAATGCACCTGTAGTAATTGGCGCATTTGTCAATCTAAAAGCTTTAACAAAGTACCTGATTAGTACTGATAAGCATATATTAGTATTTTGCTCAGGCTATAAAGACCACTTCAGCCTTGAAGATTCACTTTTTGCAGGGTTATTGGCTAATAATATATTAAGCGAGGCAAATGATCTTTTTCAGACCAAATGCGATGCAACAAATGCAGCAATAGATCTTTGGAAAACTGCCGAAAGCAACCCCAGGGAATATATAAACAAAGCTTCTCATCGTGACAGGTTGCAGCACCTGAAACTTGATAATGTAATAGATTATTGCATGAGTATGAGCATCACTGAGGTAATACCCATACTGACAGATAATAAACTTGTAAAACTGACAGATATTTCATAAACTTTGTAACCATATGATAGGAAAGAATAAAAAAGCAATATTGTTATTTTTTCTGTCAGTTTTAATTATACTGATGCCATTCGATTTAATGTCTTTTGGTTTTTATGCACACCGTAAGATAAACAGAATGGCAGTTTTTACTATTCACCCTGATTTAATGCCTTTTTACCGTAAGCATATTGAATATCTTACCGAGAGGTCTATTGATCCTGACCGCCGCGCCCATGTTGTGCCGGGTGAAGCAGCTCGTCATTATATTGATATAGACCACTTTGGAGAAAATCCTTTCGAAAATGTTCCAAGACAATGGGATGATGCAGTAAAGAAATTCACAGAAGACACATTACAAAAATATGGCATAATTCCCTGGCATATAAATGTTATGATGAACAGGTTAACTTATGCTTTCAAAGATAAAGATGTTGACCGGATATTATACAATTCGGCTCACCTCGGGCACTATATAGGTGATGCATGTACGCCACTGCATACAACTTTGTATTATGATGGCCGCAATGCAAAACAAAGAGGGATACATGCTCTTTGGGAAAGCCGCCTGCCTGAATTGTTTGCTGATGATTATGATTATTTTGTCGGAAGAGCAGAATATATAGAATCTCCACTAGACAGAGCATGGGAGTTAATAATAAATAGCCATGAGAAAATCGACACAATATTCATGGTGTATGATCATATCTATGATACAACACCAGCAGACAAAATATATGCACATGAAATGCGAGGACAAAGCTATGTGAGGCCTTATTCTAAAACCTTTTCTGAAGCATTTCATGATGAATTGAATGGAATGGTTGAAAGACAAATGCAACTTGCCGTTAAATCTGTCGGTGATTTCTGGTACACAGCATGGATCAATGCTGGCCAACCCGATGTCAATAAGCTTCTTGGAGAAAAAATAAGCAATGCACACCAGAAAAAAATCAATAAACTTGAAAAAGAATGGGAAAGTGCTGATGAATCACATAATAGAAAATATTCAAGGTGATCATTTGCAGTAAATTATAAATTAACCGACTAATAAAAAAACCAAAATAAAACTCCAAATAAAAAAAATAATAAAATAACATAATAAATAAGTAAAAATAACGTGGTATATTTACAAAAATCCTTTTATTAAGGTTTTTTAGTTGGTTAATTATTGGTTGTAAATTAGAGGTTGTCTAATATAAGGGCAACCTCTTTTTTTTGATGCATTTTTTAAAGGTTTATGACGATAAAAAACATCATTTTTTCTATATCCCTTGTTTTTTTCAATATACTTGCCGATATTCGTATAGATTAATAATTTATTTATGAATGAGCATTTTCTTCAATATGTTTGGAAAAACAAACTGCTGAAAACCCATGATATATACACACAGCAGGGGCAGGCTTTATGCATAGAAGATTTTGGAACGCAAAACAATGATGCAGGACCCGATTTTATTAACTGCAAAATAGAAATGGATGGTATTAAGTGGGTTGGTAATATAGAAATACATATTAACAGGACAGATTGGTACAGACATAATCATCACAAAGATGAAAACTACAAAAACATCATATTACATGTAATCTATGAAGATGACCTTACCGAAAAAGAAACTTTACTGGCAAAAATCCCCACATTGGTTATAAAAAACCTGTTTGATAAAAAGTTATTTTATAAATACCAAAAATATTTATTATCAAAAAGCAGGATTGCTTGCCAACAAGATATTTGCGATATTGAAAATATTGTTTTAGTGAGTTGGCTTAATCGCCTTTTGGTTGAGCGCCTTGAGAGAAAATCAATAGAAATATATCACTATCATAAATTCTTTAATAACGACTGGCTTGAAACACTATATTTCTTTTTAAGCAAAAACTTTGGCTTTAAAAAGAATAGCACCGGATTTGAAATGTTGGCTAAAAGTCTTCCATATAAAATTTTAAACAAACACAGGGATCAAATATTGCAAATAGAGTCACTTATATTTGGGCAAGCCGGATTATTAAAAGAATCATATACAGAACAATATCCTAAAGAACTTTTTGGAGAATATAGTTTTTTACGTAAGAAGTATAATCTTACACCTATAAATTCTAAATTGTGGAAATTTTCCAAGTTAAGACCGCCAAACTTTCCTACGATACGGCTGGCGCAATTTGCCCAACTAATACACATGTCCGAAAATATCTGGGAAATAATGATTAAAAATAATGAACCTGCTAAGTTGAAAAAGCTGTTAAATGTTAAAGCATCAAAGTATTGGGATGATCATTATGTATTTGAAAAAAAATCGCCCGGCAAAGCCAAAAAACTAGGGGAATCATGTATTGATAGTATTATAATTAATACTGTGGTGCCTGTTATGTTTGTATATGGTAAACATGTCTTAAAGCCCGAATTGTGCGAAAAGTCATTTAGCATTTTATCAGATTTAATGCCTGAAAGCAATTCAATAATAAATAACTGGCGAAAAGTTGGCATTACAGCTCAAAGCACAGCCGATACACAGGCAATGATAGAATTAAATAAAAACTACTGTACTCCAAAAAAATGTTTGCAATGTGCTATTGGCAGTACTTTGCTAAAAAAAACCGTTTCGTGAAATAAATAATATAAAAAATTTTTTATAATAGCAAAATGACCTGGCATTTAATGTATTACTATTCTTCTGGCTTAAAAACAATCTTTACAAAAGTTCCTTCATCAGAGTTTATACTCCATGATCCGAATATTTGATCTTTTACAAGATTATCTACCAATTGCAAGCCACTATTCTGAAGTTTATTAAATTTAAACCTCTTTGGCAAACCTTTACCATTATCACTTACTATTAAATAATAATAGCCATCATCAAAAGTATAATTTACGTATAATGTGGGCTTACGTGAAGGATTTTTCTTTAAAAACGATTTTGGGAAGCCATGAATTAATGAGTTGACCGCCAACTCATTAAAAATAAACCCTAAAGGTATAGCGTAATCTATATTAAGAAACACATCACTAATATTTTTTTTGACAATAACACCCCCATTTGAATTGTCAAAATCCTTTAAAAGGACATCAATAGTATTATCCAGAAATCCGGCAAAATCAACGTCAGAAAAATTAATGGAAAGGTATAAATTTTCATGAACACCCAACATACTTTTAATACGTTGATTTAGCACCATGAACTTTTGGCGTGTTTTTGAAGTTAGTTTGCGGGATGTCTGAGAATCAATAAGAGAAATAATCATATTCATATTGTTAATAACACGGTTATGAATTTCATTGATCAAAATCTCTTTTTGAGTAATATCAGATTTAATTTGTTCTTCTACCTTTATTCTGTCAGCAATTCTTAATTGGAGATTTTTGTATGATTTTTCCAGCTCTCTTGTTCTTTTCATTACAAGATGCTCAAGTATTGAGCCGGTATTTATAAAATTATGCTCTGTCAGTTTTCTAATATTAATTTCTTCCTCAAGCATTAACTCCTCCCTCCTATCATAACCATGAACAGCATATCCTAACAAATCATTAAAATCATCTTTGATAACAACAATAAAAATTTTAACGGGAATTGCAGAGCCGTTAGAACTTTTTAAATTCAATTCAAGCGAATCGTACATATCTCTTTTTAATGCAAGATATAATCGTTGTTCCAGCAAATTTTCTTCCAAAAACAATGATTTAAAATGCTTATTGTATATTTCTGATGAATCAATGCCTATAAGGCTTTTAGTGTATTTATTAACTCTAACCACATTAGCTTTATAATCAGCAAAAATCATTATCCTTTTCAGCTCGTTGACAACTTTACCGGCAAAAACAGATGGAGTGATAGTAAAGAGTTTATACTTGAGTGTACTATATGCTAACCCGCTAATATAGATAGATGTTGCTAAATGAGTTGTTAGTGGAAAAGGTCTATCATATATAAGAGGTACTGCTATTTCAATAACCAATATCCATAATAATGAAAAGTACAGGGTACTAATAATAATGAGAAATTTTGTTTTATCTGCTTTCTCATTCATCTTTAAACGCCAACGAATAAGAAGGTATAAAATAAATATAAAAACTGCAGAGATATATATCCAGTAGAGAAAAGTGAATGGCGAACCTGTGTAATAAGTGAAATTGCTTGAAATGTAATATTTTTCAATATCAACCAGGATCCATCTCTCTGTAATAGTCAAAAAAAGAAAAAAAATACCGGGCAACAAAAAGAGAGAAAAAAGTAATCTTTTTAAGTTCTCACCTTCAAAAACACCGGTTAAATATAATTTGAACCTAACTATAAGTGCAGGTATCAAACACCACCCTATAGCACTAATCTTAAAGCAGGTAAAATCATCTAAAGGGCAATTTTGCCCTAATAAAAAAACGAATGGCAAAGACCAAATTACCAACCCGAGGCATAAATAAAAAAATGACCTGTTAAGTTTTGATGAAAAGTTTTTAAAAAATACATACAACCCTAACTCAAAGTAAAATAACAAAACTATTATAGAAATAACTGATAAAATATTCATAATTAACTAAATAGCTTTTTCACAAAAACATAATAATAAGTTTTGAAAAACAGGTTATACAGGTCATTAAAAGATATCTTTTAAGTGCTGAAGCTAATAGAAAATTTTGTGCCCTGTAAGTTTTTTACTTCTACATTGCCCTTAAGATAATCTTTTGTTATGATATTTACTATCTGAAAACCAATCGAATCAGATTTTTCAAAGTTCATAATATTAGATATGCCTTCACCATTATCACTTACAGAAAATATATATTCATTATTTTCTTTAAGTAATTCAACTTTTATTGTGCACTCTCTATTACTTTCATCATTATTGTGTGTATTATTATTGTTGAATGCATACTTCAAAGAGTTGCTTAGCAGTTCATAATAAATTATTCCGCAAGCTATTGCCTGTTGTATTTCTAAAAACTTTTCTGATAAATTATACTCATATCTCACATTCTTATTATAACCCAGAATATAATTGAGTTCATCGGTAACTTTTTCGATAAATTTGGAAAAATCAATTTTGGAAAAATTATCTGATGCATAAAAATAATCGTGCCAGTCAGAAAAAACCCTCATATGCTCAGATATTTGTGTAAGTATATCATATCCTTTATTACAAAGATCTTTGTGAGTAAGAAGCATATTGATCAGTGAAATAATCATTTGGATATTATTTTTCACCCTATGATTCACTTCTCTAACCAACTCTGATTTTTCCTCAAGATCATACATAATTTGTGCCTCTGCCCTTTCTCTTTCCAATATTTCAATCTTAAGCTTACGGTTGGCTTCCGAGAGTTCCCGGGTATTTTTCTGAACTAATAATTCAAGCTCACTCTTTTTGTTATTTAAAGCATTTTCTACACGAATTCTTTCTGCTATTTCTATGCGAAGTTGCTGTTTTTGTCTATTATCTGACCCTATCATTACGTAACCAAGATGATTTTTATATTTATCCCGGATCTTCATACCGGAAAGCAGAACAGGTATCCAGTGGCCCTGAGAGCTAACTATATCAGCATTTATTTCACTTAGAAATGATTTTTTTTCAATTTCGCGGATGATAAAGTCAATAAGGTAACTATTAGAAAAGATCCTACGCGGCGGTACATTACTAATCTCATTATCTGTATATGAAAGCTGATGTAATGTGTATTTATTGACAGCAAAAATATTTTTATCGCTTGTTAAAAACAAAATAAATTTATTAACATGATTCATTAATAAGTTGGAAATAATATCAGGAGAGAGAATATTTCTACCATACCTGGTCATTGCATAAAAGACACCACCAATCCACAAAATAGAATTAACCGGAGCTAATGCCGGAACAACAAGTATATCCAAAAAAGGCAAAATAATATTTGTAACTGTACTTGCTATAACAAAAACAATAAGCGAAAAAAGTATTATAACAGCTTGCCTTTTACCTCTATTTGTTTGTGAATGCACATACCAACTTATTAAAATGTATAAGCTTAAAACAACTGAAAAGAAAAGATAAAAAACAAAAATATAAACCCAGGGTGAGTTTGTGTTTAAATTAAAAATCCAGGTTTCAGCATAGTTATAATATAATTTTAATGACTCTAATTTAAAAAAAACAACAATAAGTGAGAAGGCAGAAACAGGTATAAGGTTAAAATATATAAAATTTTTAATCAGTTTTGATTTATAGTTTGATAGCAGATAAAAAAACAATACCATCAAAAAGGGAAATGTTGTCCATCCAATTGATGCAAGCTTGTCATAAAAATAAACCTGTTCTATTGTTGTAGCACTATAAATAAAAGATGAGAATAAAGAAAATATTGAAAAGGATAAACAAAGTATTGAAAAAACAATATTTATTGGATTTCTGGGTGATTTATATAAAATAACCGCCCCTGCCTGCAGATATAATAAAAATGCTATAAATGATAAAACTGAATAAAGGTTCATTCTTTTATAAGAATTTATCCTGTGTAATATATTCTATCTTAAATTATTATAAGATATGCAATTTAATCACCCGGATCTGTCAGAAACTTTTCAGTTTCAATAGCAGCCATACAACCAGATCCTGCGGCAGTTATAGCTTGCCGATACACATTATCCTGTACATCTCCCGCCGCAAATACTCCCTCAACGGAAGTCTTTGTTGAACCGGGGGGTGTATTAATATAACCGGTTTCATCCATATCCAACTGCCCTTTAAAAATATGCGAATTAGGTGTATGGCCTATTGCCACAAAAAAACCTTGTATATCGATAGTTTTTTCTTCTTTTGTTTTTACATTCTCCAAAATAGCACCTTTTACAGTTTCATCGCCGGTTATTTCTTTAGGAATATGGTTCCAGATTACTTCTATATTTTTTGAGTTAAAAACTCTGTTTTGCATAGCAATTGTTGCTCTCAGTTTATCACGCCTATGGATTAAATAAACCTTATTGCATAGTTTTGACAAAAATGATGCTTCTTCACACGCAGTATCTCCACCACCTACAACCGCTACATCAAGGCCTTTATAGAAGTAGCCGTCACATGTAGCGCATGCTGATACGCCCGAACCACTGAATTTTTTTTCAGACTCCAGCCCTAACCAGCGAGCAGATGCTCCTGTTGCTATAATAAGTGATTCGGCTAAAATCTCTTTGTCATCATCAATTGTTACTTTAAAAGGTCTGGCAGACAGATCAGCTTTAGTAGCTACCCCCCAACGAACATCAGTGCCAAAACGTTGAGCTTGCTTTTTTAAATCTTCCATCATATCAACACCCATAACCCCTTCAGGATAACCCGGAAAATTTTCTACTTCGGTTTTCATTGTCAACTGACCCCCTGGCGTCATCCCCTGGTATACAACGGTTTTAATATCAGCACGAGAAGTATATATAGCAGCAGTGTAGCCCGCCGGGCCTGAACCAATTATTAAACATTCCACTTTTTCTATATCTTTGCTCATAACTTTTTTAAGGCAAAAATATAAGTTTATTTACATTAAAACAATTATCAATAAAAATTCCTGGGTTTAATCCTCAACTAATTGACTTGTCTTAGAGAAGAATCAAGTTATCCGGCAAAGATTTTTTTTAGTTTACAGAATAACTAAAGGTTAATGAGTTAATAAAGTAGCTGTCATAATTGCGCTTATCAATTTTTATCCCGTCAAGATAAGGAAATAGTGTGTATCTCCATCCAAATTCATACCCGAGAGAAAAACCATTTCTAAAAGTATAATAATACCCTAAGCCAATGGGAATAGCAGGCTGAACTTGCTCAAAATCATAATCGGACGTATATAGACGGCCATCAGGATCCATCATGTCTAATTCCGTAAAAAACACAGATATTCCGGTAAAAATATAAGCATTAGAAGGATTGTACATCAAAAAAGGTACATGAAATTCTGTTTTTACAAAAAACTCATATATATCATTTTCAAAACTGAACCCTTCATATTGAAAATTATCTGTTAACCCTTCTAAAGAGGTATTAGAACCTTTGAGTTTGGCATAATTCATACCACCATTAATTGCAAACCAACTATTAGGCTGATGCCTGACAAATGCACCAAAACCAAAATTAAAATTACTGGTTTGATAATCGACAAAGTCAACAAATCCAAGATTTTTATTAGCTTGCATATCAGTAATAGAATGACTTGTTCCTAATAATATACCTAAATCCCAAGCAGCAGTGGCAAGCTGTTCTTCAGCATGTGATTTTGTTATAGATTCAGATGGTACATTTCGAACAAAATCAGCATTTGACGAATGATCAATTGTTCTGCGGCCATTAAACCGATCGGGCCGTTTACTTCTGCTTTCTGGTGGATCGTAGGGCTCCCTGTTATCAGGCCGTTTTGATCTGCTTTCCGGCCTGGAGTCACGGCCAAAAAGCCAACCAAAATCAAAAAACGAAGTCCCTTTGATTTTGGGCTCATTTTTTATAAAATCAGGATCTTCCGTGCCCTGTCGATCACGCCCCGAATGACCAACACTTGCAGGACTGTCCTTAGGATCTGCCGGTGATTGCCCCTCAAGTGAAACAGAAAAAAGAATAATAAACAAATAAACAAACAATGAACTAAACTTAACCATTTTATTTATACTTTTAATATTTGTAATACCTCCAATATCTTATAATTATCTTTTTAATATCAAAACCTTAAAAAAAAACATAATCAAAGTAACTATATATATTTTAATATTTATTTTATGATATTTTAAAAAAATATTACCCTCATTAAACGACAAAATTACAAAAAAAATAGAGATGAAGCCACATATTTTATTTTTTTTAATGAAATCCAATCTTAAGAACTCATTACATTTTCTTCGTTATTTGGTTTGTTTAGCATAAAAATTTTATCAACAAGCAGTTCAAGCCAATTGCAATACCGGCATATCTATTACTATTATTTTATTAAATAAGAGTTGAATTATTTTAATTTCCTATTAACACTTTGTCAACTTTAATTCCAGCCGGGCAATGATCCGATCCCATCATTTCATCCAGTATGAATGCTGATTTAACCTGATCAATAATTTGCCGGCTTACCATAAAGTAATCTATACGCCAGCCAACATTCCTCTCACGTGCCTTGAAACGTTGATTCCAGAATGTGTATTGAATTTTATCTCCGTTAAAGTGGCGGTAAGTATCTACAAGGTCAAGTGATAGTATCTTTTTAAAGCCATCAATTTCCTTTTGTGTATAGCCTGCAGTTTTGTCATAATTTGCTTCGGGGCGCGCTAAATCAATCGGTTGATGAGCAACATTAAAATCTCCGGTAAAGATCAATGGCTTTTGAGCTTTAAGTGTTTTTAAATATTCAAGAAGGTCATTATCCCATTTTTCGCGGTAATCCAATCTTTTTAATCCGGAACCTGAATTAGGTGTATAAACATTTATTAGGTAAAACCCTTCATATTCGACTGTAATGAGCCTGCCTTCCTGATCATGCTCTTCTATACCCATATCATACTTATGAGAAACTGGCTTTATCCGGGTAAAAACCGCTGTCCCCGAATAACCGGGCCTTACAGCTGAATTAACATGCAGCTGGTAATCATCAATCTCTTCTGCAATTTTTTCGACTATATCATTGTTTGCTTTTGTTTCCTGAATACACAAAATATCAGGGTTTAATTCTTTTACTTTATCATAGAATCCTTTTTTCACTGCGGCCCTTATTCCGTTAACGTTCCAGGTGATAATTTTAATGTTTCCCATATCAATCTTTATTTTTATAATGATTCAAATATAAACATTTATTTTAAACCCAAACTTACCAATTTTCGGCCTATAAACACAACATTCAAGCTAAGGGTTAAATGTGCCTATCATTTTTGAACTCAAGCCAAAATTAAAACTAATTATTTGAATTTATTTTATAGATTTTAAATGTTTTGCAAGGTTATTCTCAATTTACCCGCACATAACTTTTTATTTAAACAACAAACATAATTATATTACAAACAGGAAATATATTTTATGAACACTATTTGCCTTAGTAATCAATTTATCATAAATTGTTTGTTTTAAATAGACATTTAGTATATTTGACTTATAAAAATATTGCCGTATATTATTACTTTTATATTTTTTAAAATCATATAATATTAATTTGAACCCAAACTTATCATTCAGCAAAAAATCGTTCAGCAAACCATGGTTATCGTAAAAGCGCTAAAAATAATTTACAACTATACTCACATAAAACAGGATAATGGGTAATTCTAAAGAAAGAGGCTATATAAAAAGCCCGGAAGAGACAGCATCTTATTGCAGGCACTATGCCATGTGTAAGACTGATTTTATTGGAACCGGGCTTTGTTCATCAGGGGCCCGGAACCATTTTGTCAGTTATTATCCTCAGGGGCGAATGGATTTATACGCCGCTCTGCATGAAGGACGGATTCCACTAACCGAAAAAGCTGTAGAAATAGCCGATGATTGTAACTTATGTGGTATCTGCGACAAGCAGTGTCACTTTATAACCGGTCTTCGCCCTATGGAGGTCATGCATGCCCTGAAGGATTATGTTGAGGCAAACAGGGAACATGTCAACAACAATAATACTTCCAGTGATGATATTTTTAACGAGTTGGCCGGTATAACGGGCAGAAAGTGGTGCAGTATTGATCCTGCAGTTTGTATAACTTATGCGGATGATCCCTGCCCCGCCACAGAGGAAACTATACCCACCTGTGTGGTTTTACCCGGTAGTGAAGCGGAGGTTTCCGAGATCATGAAGTTATGTCAGAGACATGAACTGGATTTTGCAGTTCGGGGCAATGGTTCAAGCGTGATGGGATTTGTTATGAGCCGTGACCTGGTGATTGATATGAGCAGGATGAAGCATATAGAAATAGACGAAGAAAGGGGGTTGGTTAAATTGGGGGCAGGAGTTGCTGCTTTTGAGCTTCAGCGAGCTGTCAGAGAAAAAGGTTACCGTGTCCAGGCGGCAGAACCTTCAGCTCTGATTGCAGCCAACCTGATGTGCTCGGGTATTTTTTCCACCTACTCCCATGCTTATGGAACCGGAGCTCAGAATGTTATAGATGCCCGTTTTGTCGATAAAAACGGCAAAATATTCCGAATGGGAAGCAAATCTGCTCCTAATATTTTTGCTTATGAGCAAGGTGGGGCATCCATTCCGGGAATATGCACAGAGGTTTCATACAAGCTTTATCCGCGTCTTCCTGATGAACGGGGTTTTCTGGTGCCTTTCTCTTCACATGAAGAAACCTTGTCTTTTCTCCGGGAAATCGGACAAAGAAGAATCGGGCTGGCTGCCGGCTCGCTTGGCGGAGAGTACCTTTCAACTTTTCTCTCCCCCTCGGCTGAGCTAGCCAGAGAAATTAAACGTGTCTTCTATGATGACTTCGGAATTGCCTATTTGGTACAAATGATAGGTGATCAACATGATGAAAGGGCTGTTCGGAATATGGGTTACCCCGTGATTTCCCAACGTGTTTTCAAAGCGCTGGTGCTTTCCCTTCCCGATCTCCGTGAAAACGAAGTTTTAAATCATCTTAAGGAAATGATGCCCGGATCTTCAATTTATGAAATGCTGGCCGATGAAGAAATAGAACCTTTAGTAGAAACAGCACTTCAGCCCGATCCAAATAAGCTATCCGGCGTAGTGCCGGAAGATCTGAAAGGATTTTATGCAGATGTTTATAATACACCGGAATTAACAGATCTGGTATGGCTTAACGATTTTAGAATACTAAGCTCGAGAATGGGAAGAGAAAAACACGTTGTAGCATGGATTGTTTACGTGCCACTCGACAAACCCTATGTGATCGAAGAGATAAACAACGAGTTCAGAAGAATTGCTGACAAATGGCAGGTGAAAAACGATTATGGCTTCATTACACCTTTGGATTTTGGCAAAAGAGCAGTATTTGAGTACGATTATTACCTTGACCAGCAAGATCCGGAAGAAAAAAAACGTATGCTCCGGGCAATGAATGAAACTGCTGAAATGATCGAGAAATACAGCAAACAATATGATGCAGTCAGATGGATCAAGTATACGCTTTATCAAGGATTCGCCAGGATGGAAAATCTGCTATATACCTAAGCAACGGGACCAGGAGTTTCCATCCTCCGGGGGACCAGGAGTTTCCATCCTCCGGGGGACCAGGAGTTTCCATCCTCCGGGGGACCAGGAGTTTCCATCCTCCGCAGGAGATGGAAACCTCCAGGTCTAATTGAGCTTTTAACTTTTAATCAAATTAACAACCATAAAATATTCAAATGAATAAGATATTGATAACAGGTGCAACAGGCTTTATTGGAAGTCATATTGCTGCTGCTTTTGTGAAAGAAGGAAGAGAAATTGTTGTGACGGCCAGGAACAAGGGAGATCTATCGGGATATCAAAGGATGCAAAAGCTTTTTCAATGGTTTCAGTTAAACGGGACGACAGACAAGTTATGCAAAGTGGTGGAAGCTGATATTTCCCGGCCTCAATTCGGCCTTTCTCATGATACATACCATTCTTTGCTTAATGATACCTCTGAAATAATCCATTGTGCCGCCAGCACTTCTTTTGCCGATAAATTAAGAAGCAGCGTGGAAGTTGCCAACCTTGAAGCACTTAAACATGTACTGAAATTCGCTACAGAAGCATCAGTTGATCGTTTTAACCTGGTAAGCACCGCTTTTGTTTGTCCTACCGGTTTGAATGTCTGTAAAGAAGAAATAGTGGAAAGAAAAAGTTTTTTGAATGTTTATGAAGAAACTAAATACCGGGCAGAAAAAGAATCAAAACGTGTATGCGAGCTTTCCGGTATCCCCTGGAAAATATACAGGCCATCCATAGTTTACGGCAATTCACAAAACGGAAGAACCTTCCGGTTCAATGGACTCTATTACCCCATTAAAACACTATATTTGTTAAAAAGAATGTTCGCCGGCGATCTTCAAAATGGAGGAAACCATTCTATGAAACTCGGGGTTCACAGGGATGATGAAGGCAGAATTTTCTTTCCGATCAAATTGGAAACCAAACCAAATACAGGTATTAACCTCATACCCGTCGATTTTTTTGTGAATGCCTTCCTTGCACTTTTCAATACCGATGATGCCGGAAAGATTTATCACATCACAAACCCCTACCCTTCCCCGCTCGAACTTCTACTGGATTACACAACAAGTTACCTTGATATCGCAGGTATTACAACCCGGCCTCATATACAAAAATCCGGAGAACAAAGAAATGCCATGGAGAAGCTGTTTTATTCCTACCTGGGTGAATACAGTCTTTACTTAACAGATGACAGGGTATTTGATACTTCACATACAAATCACCTGCTCCAACCTTTGGATATTCATTGCCCACCGCTTGATTACCGGCTATTTAAAACTATAATGGATTATGCCATGAAGACCAATTGGGGAAAAACCCTTTTGCAGGAGTAAATCTGTCAGTCTTACGGATAGCTAATTACGTTCCACAAAAGGTTTGATATTTCTCATCAAATTTCAAATCAGTGAAAAGCAGATCATTACATGCTTCACTATATTCATAAGGCTTTTTAAGAGCATTTAACAGCTTGTGTAGTTTAGATAAATCCCCTCTGTCAGCTAATTCCAGGGATTCTTCCACATGCACATTCCTGGGTATTAAAACAGGATTAGTTTTTTTCATTATGGATCTGGCATATTCCAGGCCTCCCTTGTTTTTATCAAGCCTCTTTAACCACTTCGTTTTCCAGGGCTTCAGTGCCTCTTTATAACCCGGATTATCATTCAACAGATCATCCCAAAAAAGCCCTGTAAAAGTATTGGTATAATCTGCTTTATGCTTCAGCATTATATCCATCAACTCATCCGGCAAAGCATTGTCTCCTTCTTCCGGTTTTTCTATTCCTATCTTGTCAAACATCATATTGTACCACCTGCCGGAATAGATACTATCAAACTGACTGATTGTTTCAACGGCTAAAGAGATTGCTTTTTCCTCATCGGGATTAATAATTGGCAATAAAGCCTCTGCCAGTTTAGCCATGTTCCATTTTAATATTTCAGGCTGGTTGCCAAAAGAATATCTTCCATATCTGTCAATAGAACTAAACACTGTATCCGGATTGTAGCTATTCATAAAAGCACAGGGCCCATAGTCAAAAGTTTCACCCGATATGGAGGTGTTGTCTGTATTCATTACGCCATGAATAAAGCCAACACGCATCCATTCAACAATAAGGTCAATTTGTATACGCATTACCTTTTCCAAAAGGCTTAAAGCCGGGTTTTGAGCTTCTGAAAGTTCAGGAAAATGCCTGTTTATTGTGTAATCTGTCAATGCCTGTAAATCCTTTTTTGAACCAAAATAATTTGCATACTCAAATGTCCCTACCCTGATATGGCTTTTCATAACTCTTGTCAATACAGCACCTTTATTAACAGCTTCCCTGTAAACGGGGTCATCTGTTTTTATCACAGCCAAACTTCTGGACGTCGGTATCCCAAGATAGTGAATAGCTTCACTTATTAAATACTCTCTAAGCATTGCTTTCAAAGTAGCTTTACCATCTCCACCCCTGGAGTATGGTGTTTTGCCACTTCCTCTAAGCTGAATGTCAAAGCGCCGGCTATCAGGCGTTACATGCTCGCCCAATAATATAGCCCTCCCATCACCGAGCATTGTAAAATGGCCAAATTGATGCCCTGCATAGGCCTGTGCTATAGACATGGCCTCAGCGGGCAGTTTATTGCCGGACAAGATAAGAGAAAAAGATTCATCCTGCTTGTCTTCAATACCAAGCTCATTACCTAAAGCATCATTTAATAAAAATATTTCAGGTTTTTGAACTACGGCAGGACTTACCTTGCTATAAAAAATTGAAGGCAGCGACATATAGGTGTTATCGAAGTTAAAATTCGCATTAGAATTTTTCGCATCCACCTGCAACACATTCTCTCCACTTACAGCTGTTAATCTCTTATCTTTCATAATTTTTTTTGATCCTTTAGTCTTGCATGTAATTATTTATCTATATCTGTATATATAAAACAAGTAAAAAGACTGTTTTGTTTGGAGAAGCAGGGATGGGGTGAGAAAAATCCGAAAACATTTTCATCACAACGACACGTTTTGTCGTTTTAATGTATTATCTTTGATGTATAAACAAAAATCAAAAAGTTACTGCCATGTCGAAAAAAGGCTATATATCACGTTACATGCTTATTATCCAAAAGCTAAGGTCAAAACCATACTGCACGTTTAATGAAATATCTGATTACGTTTATAATCAGCTTGAGTTTTTGCAGGTTCATGACGACACTTTGAATATTGGCTTTTCGAAGCGTACGCTTCAAAGGGATATTAAGGATATCAGAAACATCTTCGGTATTGATATTGAATATTCAAGGACAAGCGGGGGGTATTACATATCGCAGGATGAATATGAGAATATGAGTTTTCAGCGCAGGATCGAGGCTTTTGATATGTTCAACTCGCTGAATATTACACAAGACCTGAAGCCGATAATACATATTGAGAACCGCCGTCCGCAGGGAACTGAAAATCTTTATGGGCTGGTCCATTCCATTAAGAACAGAACACAAGTAAAGTTTTTATATCAGAAATTCTGGGATGAAAAGAAAAGGCAACGCATAGCAGAGCCTTATGCTCTTAAAGAATTTAAAAACCGCTGGTATGTCATTGCCAAAGACCTTGGTGATGGACATGTAAAATGTTTTGGGCTCGACAGGCTTTCAGGCCTTGATATAACAAACATAAAATTTGAATACCCGGATGATTTTAACATTGATGATATGTTCCGCTACAGCTTTGGTATAATAACCCCAAATGATAAAGAGCCTGCAGAGATTGTTTTATCTTTCGACTCTCATCAGGGCAAGTATATCAAATCTCTGCCCTTACACCCGGCCCAGAAGATACTAAAGGACGATGAAAACGAACTGCAGATCAGCCTTAAGTTGTTCATAACCCATGATCTGATAATGGAGTTGCTCTCCTATGGACACAGGGTTAAGGTTCTGAAACCGGAGTCATTGAAGCAGGAGCTGATTAAATCGTATAAAAAGGCATTGCAAAATTATTCGTAACGGGTGACGGGTAACGGGTAACGGGTGACGATTGAAAATAACTAAAACCCGCTACCCGTTACTCGTTACTCGTTACCCGTTACCCGTCACAAAAAAACTATGAATCGAAGAAATGCCATAAAAAGACTCTTAGCAATCGGAGCTTTTGAGAGAGTTGATGAGGAAATGTTGCAAGTGGTATTAAAGAAAATTTAATTCAACACAACGACACACTTTGGCGTACATCCCTCCTATTATTGTAAAAAAACATTTACAATTATGGAAAAAGAGGTCAACCAGAATATTCTGAAAAATATTGGAATAGTATTCGAAAAGTCAAAAGGATGCAAGCTTGAACCAAATTTTTTCAGGGAGATAGACAGTGAGCTATGTATGCTCTCTTCATACTTCAAAACATCAAAAACCCAGGCTTTATTTATTGTTATGATCTTTACCTTAAGCTATAAAGCCAGGGATATCGGCATGCAAGAGCTTTTAGACCATTTTGAATGTAACCCGGTAAGATTGCTTGAATACAACGATGATATTGAAGCACTTTACGAAAAAAGGATTTTCACTAAAAAAAGGCCAAGGCTAAGATTTGAGTCAGAGTCAATGCAGGATGTTCTGCAAATAGATCAACAATTTGCCCGTGCAATAATTAAAAGAAAGCCTGTACCTGATATGGGAAATCTGAATTGCGAGAATGTGGCTGACCTGCTTGAGAAAGTCTATGATTACGGTGCTCAAAGAAATAATGATGAAATTTCCACTGATGAATTATTTCTCAGAACACAAGAAATACTAAATATCAACAATCATTTTCCTTTAATAAAAAAGGTTCTGGGATATGAACTTCAGACACAGGACTTGTTTTTTTTCTTATACCTGATCTGGAAAGCACTAACAGGCTATGAAACTGTTTATATAGATCAGGCAACTGATGGAATCTTTGACAGGGGAGCTGATAAAGTGTCATTTATTCAGAAATTCCTCGCCGGGCAAAACGACCTGGTAAAAAGAGATCTTATAGAAACAGTGGAGTCAGAATTTGTTAACGACGATGAAGTAAAGCTTTCAAACAATGCTTTGAAAATATTGAATGATTGTGGATTAAAGCTGCTTACTAACAGGAAAAAAAGAGACAATGTTATATTACCATCAAAAATCCCCGCAAGAAAGCTCATATACGAAGAGAGTGAAAAAAAACAGGTTGGCTTGCTCAAAGACCTCCTGCAGGAAGACAACCTCATAAAAACTCAAAGCCGCCTTGCCGAAAGAAACATGCCCAAAGGTATAACCATATTGTTGCATGGGTTGCCCGGCACGGGAAAAACAGAAACCGTGCTGCAGCTGGCAAAAGGTTGCGGCCGTGAGATCATGAAGGTGGAGATCAGCAAATCAAAATCAATGTGGTATGGCAAAAGCGAAAAGCTGATCAAGCAGATATTTACCGAATACAAATTTTTTGCTGAAGAATGCAAACACACGCCTATACTTCTTTTTAACGAGGCTGATGCAATAATCTCGATGCGAAGGGAGCTAAACTCTTCCAATATTTCACAAACCGAAAACACCATTCAAAACATAATACTGGAGGAACTGGAAACTTTTGAAGGCATCCTCTTTGCCACGACCAACCTTGTAAAAAACATTGACCCGGCTTTCGACAGGCGCTTTTTGTTTAAGGTAAAATTCGAAAAACCGGGTATATCAAGCAAGGCAAAGATATGGAAGCTGAAGCTGCCCAGGCTTTCAATACCCGACTGCGAAACCCTCGCCACACAGTTTGATTTCTCAGGCGGACAGATTGACAACATAGCCAGGAAAAAAGAGATCAGCGAAATAATAAACGGCGAAAAAGTGGATTTTGAAAAAATCATTGAGTTCTGCGAAGAAGAGGTGCTGGTGGGGAAAACTATGAGGATTGGGTTTTGAGGGAAAGTGGTTTATAAATTCTTTGTCACGGAAGTTTATCCCGTTTTTCCACGGGCCTGGAAATTCCTTGCATCCAGAGGAACTGGAAGCTAACAAAAAATACTATTTTTTCATATTTCTGCCGGGCAGAATATATAACCTGATTTTCTTCTCTTTCATTGCATTTGCTATTTTCTATACCAATACCCACAAAAGTTTAATAGAACGAGTGCGATGGCCCGGCAAAACTGCGGGCAGGCGCAGGCGTGAATGTGATAAGACTTAGAATTGGAGCCTTTAAATAAAAAAATTGATTAAATTTGTGTAAACAAAAAAACCAATACAAATGCTAACAAAATCCAAATTAAAAAAGCATATTGAAAAGTTTCCGGAGGAATTTTCTATTGATGAACTAATAGAAGTACTTGTTTTAATAGAAAAGATTGAACATGGAAACAAACAATCTGAAAACGGAGAAGTGATATCAGAAGCCGAATTGGATAAAGAAATTGAAAAATGGTTCGAATAAACTGGACAACTCAGGCAAAAGATGATTTGAAAAACATTGCAGATTATATATCAAGAGACTCAAGGATGTATGCAAAAAGAGAAGTACTAAAAATAAGAAACCGAACTGCAATACTTAAATCCAATAAAAATATTGGCAAGTATGTTCATGAAATTGGTAAAAAACATATTCGTGAATTGATTGAAGGAAATTACAGGATCATATATAAAATAGTTTCTGAAAACCAAATTGATATCTTGACTATTCATCATTCTGCCAGGGATTTGAAAAGAAGAACTATTGACTAACAGCGGTATTTTGCTATGTTTGCCAGGCAAATATGTCATTCATCGTATTTAACTGAATGCATATTTTTTAGTATTAAAAACAACTAAACCCAATTATTAACCAACAACCACCACCTCTCATGGAAAAATTCCGTGACAAATACCGCATACCATCTTCACGACTGCAAAACTGGGATTATGGCTGGAACGCACCCTATTTCGTAACCATCTGCACAGCAAAAATGGATTGTTATTTTGGGGAAATTGCAAATGGTAAAATGAAATTATCCGATATCGGCAAGATCGCCCAAAAATTTTGGCTGGAAATCCCCAACCATTTCCCGTTTGTAATATTGGATGCATTTGTGGTAATGCCTAACCATGTTCATGGTATTATTATAATTGACAAATTGGATGATGAATTTGGTGGTGGTGGTGGCAGGGATGGCGATGGTTGTAGGGGTAGTGGTGGTAGGGACAGTGGTGGTGGTATTAGAGACAGTGGTGGTGGTATTAGAGACAGTGGTGGTGGTATTAGAGACAGTGGTGGTG